>WNGJ01009087.1_pt1 | contig 15281 bp, 10 predicted proteins | sample 5400611 | NCBI WGS metagenome assembly WNGJ01 (sample SAMN13153375, study PRJNA577476) | soil metagenome | isolation source: 40 cm soil or saprolite under Garry oak tree replicate 1 | place: USA:California | collected 2016-06-15
TCCTGGATTGGTTTACACCTGCACATCCTTTCATCGCCGAGAAACGAGCGCGTACTTTCCTCATTTCCTTCACTATGCTCTTCTTCGAACTGCTCTGCATTCGCTGGATTCCGTCTTACGTCCGCTACCTGAGTTATTTCAACAACTTCCTCGTGCTGGCCTCTTTCCTGGGCATTGGCCTGGGGATGCTCTCAGCGCGGCGCGAGCGTTTCTGGTTTCCTCCGTTCCCGTTACTGCTGGGGCTACTGGTCTTGATCATCGCGAGGACCAAGTTCCAGCTTATCATCAACTCAACGCAGGTTCTCTACTTCGGAATTGTCGACGAGCAGGCCGCCCAGGCTGAAAACTTTCTGGTATTGCCAATCATTTTCGGCATGGTGACGCTCTGCTTCATTCCCCTGGCTCGCGCCTTTGGCAAGTTGTTCTCTCAGTTAAATCCACTGACCGCGTATACCTATGATATCGTAGGCAGCCTGGCGGGAATCGCCGCCTTCTCCGCGATGTCCTACTTCTCTCTGCCGCCGCTGGTCTGGTTCGCTATCTTGAGCGCCCTCCTGCTGCTGCTCAGCGCGAAACGCACGGTGCTATTCGCGGCAGTCGTACTGGCCGCCACACTCATCGAGGTGGGTCAGCTCCAGGTCGGCGCGTACTGGTCACCGTACTATAAAATCGTCCTCAGTCCTGCCGTTCCTGATGGCTACATTGTCGATGTAAACGGCATAGGACACCAGACCATGACTTCCTGGCAGTACAAGGAGCCATTCTACAAGGAGGTCTACCGGATATTCGGCAACGGGTCGTTCCACCACGCGCTGATTCTTGGAGCCGGAACCGGCTCCGACACCGCGATCGCCCTGGCGAATGGTGTCGATTCGATCACGGCGGTAGAGATTGATCCCACGATCCAGCAGCTTGGCGCTCAGTACCACCCCAATCAACCCTACAGCAACTCGCGCGTTCATGTTGTCATCAATGATGGCCGCAGTTTCTTGCAGAATACCACCGATCACTATGACCTGATTATTTTCGCGTTGCCCGACTCACTGACACTCACCTCGAGCAACACCAGTTTGCGTCTTGAAAGTTTTCTGCTCACGCAGGACGCAATCGCGGCGGCGCGGGCGCATTTGAGCAGTAACGGCGTAGTTGTGCTGTACAACTACTACCGGCAGGACTGGCTGGTTCAGAAACTGGCCGACATGGTGGGCAATGCTTTCAACCAGCCGCCGCTTGTGACGACCTACGGCGGTTGGGGACGCGCCGCGGCGATTATGGCGGGGCCGCGCCTGGCAACGCTGCCGAAAGGTGAGTTTGGCATCTATTCCGAGCATCCTGTGCCTCCGCGTTCTACTGTCCTGCGTATCATCGGCCAGGGCTACTATCCCTTGACCGCTATGACACCGGCAACCGATGACTGGCCGTTCCTCTACCTGCAAGATCGAAGTTTCCCGACCATCTACATCCTTGGACTTGCTATGGTTGTTCTCTATGCTCTGGTTGGCACGGTGACCTTCGCTCCTCGAAAGACGCTGCGCCGCTTCGACTGGCATATGTTCTTCCTGGGCATGGCCTTTATGCTGCTTGAAGTCAAAAGTTTGACCACTTTCTCCCTCCTGTTCGGCAGCACCTGGCTGGTGAACTCGCTGGTCTTTTTCGCGATTCTGAGCAGTGTGCTGCTGGCAATTCTGTTCAATCGCTACTTCAAATTTCAGCGTATTAGCGTGTTTTACCTGTTGCTCTTCGGTGTACTACTTTTGAATATACTCGTGCCGCCCGGTGCGCTGCTGCTGAGCAACCCCATCCTCAGGTATATACTCGCAAGCGTACTGGCTTTCGCGCCGGTGTTTCTGGCCAACATTATCTTCACGAATTCGTTTCGAGATAGTGAAACGGCGGATATCGCCTTCGCATCAAACCTGCTCGGCATCATGGTTGGAGGAGGCTTGGAGTACTTCAGCATGCTGATTGGCTATCGCCTGCTACTTATCCCGGTGATCGTATTCTATGCCGCTGCCTTGCTGCTGCGTCTCAGGAGCAGCCGAACGCCAGGCAGGGCGGATAAAGAAGCAGCAGCAGAGCTGGTCCCTGCATCACAAACGGATTCGTGATAAGTCAGCTGTTAACCTGAGCGAAGGGGGCCCCCTTCGCTCAGGTTAACAGCTAAGCAACGAAGAAAGGAAGCGAGCATGATCGCGCTGAGCAATTCAATTCACCTGTATGCCCTACCTGACACGAAGGAGAAATTTCTGGAATTCTTTGAACCTGATATGCCTTAAGGAGCAATAAACATTTTCCGCGCCAAATACTGGCCACCACCCTTACCGCCGACATACTCGCCATTCCTCACAACGACTCTCCCTCGCAGGAGTACGGTATCGGGTACCCCTTGCACCGGCATGCCTTCGTAGGGCGTGTAATCGACACGCTGGTGTTGAGTTGCGGCGCTGATGATCATTTTGCGCTCTGCATCAAAAATGACCAGGTCGGCGTCGCTGCCGGGGGCGATTGTACCTTTGCGCGGGAAGAGGCCGAAGAGTTTGGCGGGCATGGTTGCTACCAGGTCAACGAAATGGTGGATATCCAGCTTGCCGGTGCGCACCGCGTCATAGAGCAGGATGACGCGATGTTCGACGCCGGGAAGGCCGTTGGGAATCTTGGTAAAGTCGTGTGATCCCAGCTCTTTTTGCCCATGAAAGTTGAAAGGGGCATGGTCGGTTGAGACGACCTGCAATTCATGGCGCTGCAGGCCAAGCCAGAGGGCTTCCTGGTCTGCAAGGCTGCGCAAAGGCGGAGTGCAGACAAATTTGGCTCCCTCGAAGCCGGGCTTCGTGTAGCAGCTCTCGTCGAGATAAAGGTATTGCGGGCAGGTCTCGCCCCAAACTGGCAGGCCTTTCACACGGGCTGCCGCGACAGCCTGGAGCGAGTGGACGCAACTGACATGCACAATATAGAGGGGAGCTTCTGTCAGTGTAGCCAGCTTGATGGCGCGCTGGGTGGCTTCTCCCTCAAGCAGAGACGGGCGCGTCATAGCGTGATAGAGCGGGGCGGTATGGCCAGCAGCGACAGCTTCACGCACTATAAAGTCAATGGCAATGCCGTTTTCGGCGTGTACCATGACCAGCCCGCCCAGCCGGGCCGAGCGGCGCAGCACGCGATAGATGGTCTCGTCATCGACCATGAAGGTGCCGGGATAGGCCATCAGCAGCTTGTAGGTGGTCACGCCCGCGCCGATCATCTCGTCCATCGCTTCCTCCGGGGCGGAGGCCAGGTCGGTGATGGTGATGTGAAAGCCATAATCGATGACGGCTTTGCCCCCGGCTTTGTTATGCCAGGCTTGCAAGGCTTCGGCCAGCGTATGCCCTCGCTGCTGATTGGCGAAGTCGAGAATAGTGGTGGTACCGCCGCATGCTGCGGCTATGGTGCCTGTCTCGAAGTCATCGCTGGCAACGGTTGTGGGAAGTGGAAGTTCCATGTGGGTATGTACGTCGATTGCGCCTGGGAAAATAAAGCGCTGTTGAGCATCGATGACCACGTCACTTTGCGTCGCTGTAAACGTTCCTGGAGAGCCGATGGCCGCGATATGCTCGTTCTCAATCAGGATATCGCCGATATAATCATCGGTGGCAGTAATGATATGTCCATTTGTGATGAGTGTTCGCATATATTTCCTCCGTTAGATTTATACGACCGGATAGACGTTGAGATTCGTATAGACCACATCGGTTGATGTTGTGCCATCGCTCCTGGCGAGGAAGCCTATTTGACCGGATGTATAGCTAGAATCCGTCAGGTGTGTCAAGAAGGCCCCATTGGCATAAAAGAACAGGTCACTTCCTCGCGCAATCAACTGCAAGGTGTTGGTAGCGCGGCCGGGACGCAATGCGCTCGCAGGGGTCCAGTCCTTTAAGGTGGTGGGACTTCCGAAACTATAATTCCCTGAACTCAGGATTCTATACTTGCCTGTATTATCCACTTCAAAAAGATACCCCGCAAAGGTGCTAATAATACTGGTATTCATACGAAAGAAGATGCCGCCTGATTGCCCGGTCAAAATGCGCATATCGACGGTGATGGCCGTATTCTGGTAATTATTGCCAGCTTCCCGGCACCCCTTGAGGCCATTGCCTACGGTGACATGGTAGCCATTGGTTTGAAAAACGCATTGATCGCCTTGATCCCAGTTCGCATTTGTCGTCACCGGATTGTTGGGGTTTTTCAACGTATCCTGGTAGGCTGGTTGACCAGAGGTGGCTGTCTGGATTACTCCAGCCGTCGCGCTGGCGTTCGCAGCTGCGGTAGCAGTAAGACCAGCGATAGCTGTGGCGGTGGCCTGGGCACGTGCCGTCGCGCTGGCGGCAACCGCAGCCTGGGCAGTCGCGGTCAAATTAGGAGTCGCGGTCGGGATTTGCGTAGGAGCACTGGTGGCTGCGGTTTGTGTTGGCGCTTTCGATGCAGTTCCAGCATGCCCACGAGGGAGGAAGAGAGCGGTAATTGAACCTCCGATGATAAGTAGGGCAACAAGCCCAAGCGCTAGCGCGAACCAGACACGGCGATAAAATGGTCTTGTGCGAGGCGGGATAGACGATGGTGGCATGCCAGAAGCGGGAGGGGCTACCTCTGGAAGCTGCGCCTGAGCGATAGGACCATCAGAGCGGGAAGTCGGAAATTGGACACCTCCGGTTCCATCAGCCAGTGGTGATGGTCTTCCTTCGGGCGAGGAGTTGGGCGCAATAAATTGCGTCCCTACAGGCGCTGATAAGACAAGCTGGTCGGGTCTGATGAGGGGGGCAGCAAATTCAGGAAGCGCAGTGCCTGGCGCGTCTGGTATGCTCATTTTAGTGCTTACTGAAACGGCGCGGCAGAAGGCTTCGGCCAGCTCTTTGGCGCTGGCATAACGCTGCTCTGGTTTCTTTTCTAATGCCTTGAGCAGGACGCGCTCGACCTGGGGAGGGATCGTCGATACGATGCTGCGCGGAGAAGGTGGGCGCTTGTGCATGTGCATCGATACCAGGGCAATCTGGTTTTCCGCGGAGAAGGGCAAACGCCCTGTGACCATTTCGTAGAGCAGCACGCCGAGCGAATACAGGTCGCTGCGCACGTCGGCCCTGCGATCAACTTCGAATAGCTCAGGCGCGACATAATCGACGGTGCCAAGTACATTGCCTGTGCTGGTTAGCTGCGTTGCGTCGCTGGTGATACGCGCGATACCGAAATCGGTCAGGAAACAACTCCCGTCCTCGCTCATCAAGACGTTCGAGGCTTTAATGTCGCGATGAATGATGCCCTGGCTGTGGATGTAATCAAGCGCGCTGGCCATATCGCGTATGACATGGCAAGCTTCGATGAGTGAAAGCGGGCCACGACGAATGCGCGAGCGCAATGTGCCGCCGTCTATATAGGGCATGACAAGATAATAGCGGGTGAAGTTATCCAGCTCAAATGCGCCATAGTCATAGATGGGGACGAGGTGGTTATCGCGCAGGGAGGCCATGAGTTGGGCTTCGCGAACGAAGCGCCGCAGCATTTCCTCATCTTCACGTTTGAAGATTTTGACGGCGACTAGGCGCTGGGTCTGTTGATCAAACGCCTCATAGACATTTGCCATGCCTCCCTTTCCAATCAGCCGCCGCAGTTCATAGCGAGCGAGGGTTTTGCCCTCCAGTTCTGCCATACGAAACAGGTCTCCTACTTATAAAACGGGCCATTTGGGTTTTATTTCGATGCCTGCACGTTTGTATAACGCATCTGCATGTTCACGCGCCACATGCATGACTTCATCTTCATCCATGGTGAGTAGTTGTCCTTGCTCGACCAGTATCTGTCCATCGACGACGACGGTATCGACTTCGCCGCCTGTCGCTGCGTAGACCAGGGATGAGATGGGATTGGGCGATGGCGTGGTATGCAGGCGATTCAGGTCGATGACCACGAGATCGGCCTTTTTGCCAACTTCTAACGAGCCGATTTCCTTTTCCAGGCCGAGCGAGCGCGCGCCGTTGATGGTCGCCATCTCTAAGACTGTCTCGGCAGGCACGATCAAGGGGTCGTTGGTGACGGCTTTATGGAGAATGGCGACGAGTTTCATCTCGCGCACAAGGTCGTAATCGTTGTTGCTGGGGCCGCCATCGCAGCCAAGCGCAACATTGACGCCGCTGGCAAGCATTTGCGGGACTTTGCACACGCCCGACGCGAGTTTGCTGTTCGACGAGGGGTTATGGGAGACGCTGGTATGGGTCTGCGCGAGTTTATCGATATCGGCCTGGGTCAGCCAGACCATATGCACCAGGACGGTTTTGGGACCGAGCAGCCCCACGCTTTCTGCATAGTAGACGGGCGAGAGACCAAATTTCTCGTTGAGGTAGATTTTGTCGGCTTCGACCTCCGCCAGGTGCATGGTGATGCCCATATCGCGCTGGCGCGCATAGTCGCTCATCTCGCGATAGAGTTCAGAGGTGACGCCGCCAGGGGTGCGCGGGCCAAACCAGACGTGAATACGATCATTGGCGGCTCCCTGCCACTTGCTGTGCATTTCCAGCACGCCGAAGAGGCTGGTTTCGCGGCTTTCGACCATGCCAGGATGCATGGAGTTGGTCTGGGTGGCATAGGTTCCAATGTCCATGACGATACCCGCAAGACAGGCGCGGATTCCGCTTTCGCCGACAGCGCGGGCAATACCATCGAAGCCGTAGCGGTGAGCCAGCATGGACTCGAGGAAGGTGGTGGTGCCCGATTTGAGCATCTCGGCGATACACAGGCGCGCGCTCACATAGCCATCATCGTGCGTGAAGTTGCCCTGCAAGACCCAGACACGATCACACAGCCACTGAATGAGAGCCATGTCGTCGGCGCACCCGCGAATCAATGCCTGGGCCAGGTGTACATGCGTGTCAATCAGGCCAGGGATGATAAGCTTGCCTTTGACATCGATGACTTCATTCTCGTGGTGTTGTTGGAGGAGGGTATCAGTTTTACCAACGGCTACAATGCGCTTGTCGTTGATGGCGATTGCGCCGTTGGTGATAATGTCTCGTGTGGGGTTCATGGTGACGATGGTGGCATTGGTGAATAGCATGAGAGACGTTCTCCTGTTGCCGAGAAAAAATACTGTTTGCCATAAATTGTCTGGGGCAACTATACCATGAAATGATGTTATACTCAACTCAAAGGGAGAGTCATTGTATGTTATGATTAGTTACACCTGGTGATGACCGGTACTACCTGCCGGGCGTCCTGATCTCATCAGCTCGCGCCACTGGCGTTCTCGCTCATACCTGGAGGATTTGGATATGAGGCAGGAAATACCCTCCCTCTCGTTTTTCATTTGAGCAGTAAGTGCAGGCTCTTCCCAGGTATGGTATACTGCGCATAACCATTACAGCGATGCGTGAGACGAGACTCATTCCTTTAGAGCGAGAACGCCAGTGGCTTGGAGGGTAAGTGGACACGAACGCAACGTCCCATTTTCGGGAACGCACAGAACCGAAATCTGCCTCTCACGCGCCTCTAGAGACGCATGTACTCCCTAAGACCGATGTTGAGCAGGCCACGCATGCATTCGTCGCGCTTGATCCGCAATGGCAGGTCGTCTACTTAAATCGACAGGCAGAAGATGTGCTGCGTAGCACAAGGAGAGAGCTGCTTGGGAAAAATCTCTGGGAAGCCATGCCAGATTATGTGGGATCTCCTCTCTATCGTTACTGCCAGCAAGCCGTCAGCAGTGGGAAAGCGGCTGAATTTGAAGTCCATGCTCCACGCTCCCAGAAGTGGTTTCGCATCGATATCTTCCCTTCACCAGGTGAAATCTCTATTTTCCTCACCGAAATTACCGAGCAGAAAAGAGCAGAGGAGCAGCTCCAATTTCAGGCGATGATCTCGCAGCATATCAGCGATAGCGTGATCGTGACCGACTTGCAAGGTCGTATCACCTATTGGAACGAGGCAGCCAGCGCTCTTTTTGGCTATACCGCCGAAGAGATGCTTGGGAAAACACCGGCACGCCTGTATCCTGGGAGGGATATGGTGCAACCTGTACAAGACTTTGAGCGCCTTCTGGCAGGGTTTGATTACCTGGGTGAGTGGGAGGGCAGACGCAAAGACGGAACAGCGGTGTGGGTTGATATAAAGACGACCATCTTGCGCGATACACAGGGCAAAGCGATCGGTTTGATTGGATTCGCCAAAGATATCACCGCACGCAAACAAGCCGAGGAGCGCCTACGCCAGAGTGAAAAGCATTTCCGCGCTCTGATTGAAAACAACGCCGACGGGATTGCCTTGACGGACGAGAATGGGATCATCACCTATGCCAGCCCGTCGACGACGCGTATGGTAGGCTATCTTCCCGAGGAGTTTGTCGGTGGTCTTATCTTTGGCAGGAAGGATTACCTTGATGGCGGTGAGGCAACGAGACGCCTGATGGCTCGCGTACTGGAGGAACCACGCAAGAGCCAGGTGCTTGAAATCCGCACCGGGCACAAGAATGGCACCTTTCTTTGGATGGAAGTCGTCGGCATCAATTTGCTGGATGAGCCAGGCGTCGAGGCCATCGTCTGGAATTTCCATGATGTGACGCAGCGCAAACAGTTGGAGCAGGAGGTTGCCAGGGCGAAAGAACAACTGGAAGCCATCCTGCACAACGTGGCCGATGGCATTACAGTAGTTGATGCCAACGACAGGCTTGCCTATGTCAATGGTGCCGTAGCCTACCTGTCCGGGTTTGCCTCGTCAACAGAGTTGCTGGCCGCGCTACAGGCAGGAGTCGTTCACAGGCACGAAAAATTTACCGTATGGGACGAATGGGGCCAACTGCTACCCGCCAGCGAGCGCCCAACAACTCAAGCGTTGCGAGGCAAACAGGCGAAAGCGCTTTTACAATACCAGAATAACGCCACAGGCCAGTCATTCTGGACACTGGTGAGAGCCCAGCCTATATTTGATGCACACGGACAGGTGCAATTCGTAGTCACCGTATATACAGATATAACCGAGCAAAAAGAACTGGAGCAGCGCAAAGATAACTTCATCAGCATGGCCAGCCACGAATTAAAGACGCCGCTCACGATTCTGAGTGCCTTTACCCAACTCCTGCACGAGCAATTTGCGGCAGAAGGTAGGCAAGATGTGGTGCAGCATCTGTCCAAAATGGAGGCCCAGGTCACGAATCTCACCAAACTGGTGGTTGACCTGCTCGATATCTCCAAGATGCAGGCCGGCCAACTTGAGTTAGCGCTGGAAGCAGTTGACCTGGACGAACTGGTGCAGGGAGTGGTCGAGAACCTGCAACCCACAACTACCCACCACCTGTTGATCGAAGGAACAGCCCAGCGACACGTCATCGGGGACAGGGATCGCCTGGGGCAGGTCCTGATTATTCTGCTGACCAATGCCATCAAATACTCGCCACGCGCAGATACAATCTTCGTGAGGGTCGCGCACACACGCGATACGCTGACGGTGCGTGTGCAGGATTTCGGCATCGGCATCGCCCAGAGCCATCAGCAGAGGCTCTTCCAGCGGTTCTATCGTGTCCTGAGCGAGAAAGATAAAACGTATCCAGGGTTAGGTATCGGCCTCTACATTGCCCATGAAATCATCGAGCGTCATGGCGGGAAGATATGGGTGGAAAGCGTTGAGGGAAAAGGATCAACCTTCTCCTTTTCGCTGCCTCTGCAAGCATAAAGAGTGGCTACCATTGATCTGAAATGGGAGGGGATCGATGAAGAAGAAAATACTGGTCATAGACGACAGCGAGGCCATTTTGGACGTGGTAAAAATTACCTTGGAGATGGAAGGCTACGAAGTCTCCACGAGTCTGACGGGTGAGTGTTTCCAGCAGATGGAGCACGACCCGCCGGATCTCATCCTGCTGGATGTCTTGTTATCAGGAGAAGATGGCGGCGAAATTGGTCAGCGCTTAAAGAGTGAAGAGCAAACCAGGCACATCCCGGTGATCCTGCTCTCAGCCCACGCCGGGCTGCGGGAAACAGCCGAGAGATGTAGTGCTAATGACTATCTTGTGAAGCCATTTCGTCTCACCGAACTCAGAGAGATCGTGAAGAAGCACCTCTCGCTGCCCTCTATGACACCCTTCTCGCCTTGGCTTAAGCGTCGAGATGGAGAGGCACCCTAAGCTGCCCTCATGAACAAGGGGCTAGCCTGGTCCAGTGTCAGTTTACCCTCCTTTTGACAGTTAGGAAATGCTCTCATATCTTTACATACACATGTGTTCCCGCGTCATAGCGGTACACCGGGTTGCCTTTTCGATACACCAGGTTCCCATTATTATCAATGGAAAGCCAGAGCAACACCCTCGTTCCGGCTGCCACATGCAAGGGATAGCGCCAGTGGTCTAACGAGCCGGGGCCGGTAACGCCGAAGAGCCACGCGCCACCGTCATCGATGATGGTGTTTGGAAGCAACTGGCTACACGAGAGAGAGTTATCATCGTGTGTGCCGTCCAGTTGTAGGTCGCAGACGCGCATGGTAGCGCCATTGAGCGAGGCGGTAGGATCGGCATATGGGTAGTTGTCGAATCCTTTGATTGGTTTGCGCGGGAACATGGCCTGCGCCCATATCCAGGAGCATTTGCACCGTCAAAATTTCGTCGCAGGAGTCGCCCACCTGCACCGTGTAGAGTATGGAGCCGGGCTGCGGCAGGTTCGTGGGAAATTGGGGATAGGGAGTAGGCACAGGTGAGGCCGGTGGACCAGAGAGATTATAGAAGTAATTCGTCAACGCGGGCAGGAGACGTTGACCCGTGGACGTCCCAAAGAGAAAAGCGGGAAACGCAAGCACCAGCAAAACAGGTAGTAGTAACAGAAGACGCCATGGTATAGCGCGTAGAACAATTCGTAGGTTTTCTGCAGGCGTGCTGCGAGGAGAAACGCGGCCTGCCATAGTTGTCTCCTATCCCCAGATTTTAAGAGTAACGTCCAGAACATATTATAGCAATGGATGGCAAAAATATCTATCGATATGGCCTAATATGCCTGTTTAGTCCGAAATTAATACGTTTTCTAACTTTTTACTATATACTTGGTAGTAGGCTACACAAACTGAAAGTAGGTGCCTTATTTCGTGCTACAACCATTTAAAGTTTTGATAGTTGATGATAGTCCTACACTATGTTTACTTATGACGCGCGCGCTAGAAAACGCCGGATACGAGGTTATAACAGCATCAAGTGGGCATGAAGGATTGCTGAAAGCGGTCCGGGAACGTCCACATTGTATAGTTTTGGATGTTGTGCTCCCTGGAATGAGCGGGTTTGGTCTCTGTCGTCAGCTCCGCGCTTTAGACCCGCGGAGACGTGTTTCTATCATCATGGTGAGTACTAAAAATACGCCACTGGATCAGAATTGGGGACTCCGTCAAGGAGCAGATCGCTATCTACCGAAACCATTTACCGATGAGACGCTGGTACACACAGTCGAGGAGGTCATGAGGGCACACTCACTCTACTGAGCGGTTTTCAATCGAGGAAGAAGAAAAGAATTTTTAGAGCTGCTACAGGCCTCGGCAAAAACAAAGTGCCGGGACTCCCTACATCTGAGGCAAGGCGCCGATTTGAGCGAGCACGCCCAACACTCCGCCGCCCGGAACATTGTCACTTGCCAGGCTGGCGATTTTATCACCTTTGAAGGTGAAGGTCATGTGCTCTTCTGGAAGAGCAATTTTTTTGCCGGTGGGCGGAATGAGTGGCATGCCAGGCATTGGAACAACCAGCTTGCGCGTGTGCGTACCCGTGATCTGGACTGCTGCCGTTACAGTATCGCCATGCTCAACCTCGTCATGGCTGTTGAATAACCAATCTGGGAATGCGTTCTGAAATGCGCTTTGAACGGCGATAAACTCCTGTTTACCTAAGGGCTGAGGTACGGGGCCGCTTAATACAAAATCATCGGAGAGGTAGGAAGCAGGTTTCTCAAAATCTCGCGCTTCCAGTGCTGCCGCAAAGGCTTTGACAGTTTCAATTCTGTCCATGATAGTTTCCTCCTCGTACTGTATAAAGATTGTTGTTGACAAGCAACATCGTAGGAAAGATATTTGATTTTGATCTTTCTGGAAGTAGAATACAGGAAAAGAGGGGGCATAGATCATTCTGTGTTGCCCGCCTCTTTCAGTTCAGCGACCACCCATGGTAAGCGCCATGATAGCGTTCTGGACGTGCATGCGGTTTTCGGCCTGGTCATAGACGACCGATTGTGGGCCATCGATGACGGCATCCGTGACCTCGACGCCGCGGTCGGCGGGCAGACAGTGCATGTAGATGGCATCTTCTTTGGCAAGGGACATACGGCGCTCGTCACAAATCCAGCTTTCGTACTGGCGAATGGTGTCTACCATCTGTGAAGAGTCCTGCACCGCGACCAGTGGCCCCCAGCTCTTAGGATAGACCACATCGGCTCCTACAAAGGCCTCATCCATATCATGGACGATCTTGAAGCTGCCGCCGGTTTTACGCGCGTTACTGGCAGCATTTTCGAGAATGTCCGGCATCAAATCGAATTGTGGGGGATGAGCCAGGACGACATCCGCGCCGAACTGGGTGAATAATTCGATGACGGACTGTGGCAGGGAGAGTGGCTTGGTGTACGATTTGGCGTAGGCCCACGACATGACCACTTTCTTTCCCTTGATGTCACCTTTCTTCTCTATGCAGGTCATGAGGTCGGCCATGGCCTGGCAGGGGTGATAGATATCGCACTGCATGTTGATGACGGGTACGCGGGCATGTTCGGCTACATCTCGCAGGTATTTGTTGCCGTCGCCCCAATCACAATGGCGGATGGCAATGCCGTGTCCATACGAGGAGAGAATCTTGCCAATTTCTTTCGGTGTGTCACCGTGCGAAATCTGCATTTTATCCGGTTCCAGGAAAATGGCGTGCCCTCCCAGGCGGGTCATGCCCGCTTCAAATGAGTTGCGGGTGCGTGTGGAGGAGAAGAAGAAGAGCATGAAGAGGCTTTTGTCTTCCAACAGACGAGTTGGAAGATCGAGGCCCCATTTCATTTTGAGGTCGAAGGCGAGTTGGAGGACGGTTTCGAGTTCTTCTTTGGTCCATTCCTGGGTGCTGATGAAGTCTCGGCCTCGTAAGTTGGTTTTCATATGTTGTCCTTTCTTTGGATGACTATTCGTCCGGGATGATCCATGTGCCGGTTTGGCCTGATAAGGCTTTACCGATGGTTTCAGGCATGGTGATGAGGGCGGCACGGCCACCGCGTTCCATGTAGTTGATGCTGGCCTGGATTTTGGGTCCCATGCTGCCTTTGGCGAAGTGTCCTTCATTATAGTATTGCTTGGCCTCACTTAAGGTGACGCGGTCAAGATCACGCTGGTTGGGTTTCTTGAAGTTGATGGCGGCTTTCTCTACAGCTGTTGAGATGAGCAGGAGATCAGCCTGTAACTCGGTGGCGAGCAGGCTGGAAGCGAAGTCTTTATCGATTACCGCCTCGATGCCCGAAAGTTTGCCCTCATTATTGCGCATGACAGGGATGCCACCACCACCTACGGCAACGACGATAAAGCCGCTCTTGATGAGAGTGTCGATCGCCTCGCGCTCGATAATCTCCTTTGGGATGGGCGAGGGTACGACGCGCCGCCAGCCCCGACCTGCATCCTCAACCATGGTCCAGCCCTCGCGCTCCATTTTGGCCCGGGCTTCTTCCTCTTTATAGAAAGAGCCAATGGGTTTGCTGGGATTGTGCATGGCCGGGTCGTTGCCGTCTACCAGTACCTGCGTGACTACAGTGACGCATTGGCGCTGGATGCCACGGCGTAAAAATTCGTTGTGCAGGGCCTGCTGAATCATATAACCGATAGCGCCCTGGGTATCCGCGCCGCAGGAATCCAGCGGGACAGGGTGCAGGACGTGGCTGGACAGTTCCGAGCGCAGCAGAATAAAGCCTACCTGTGGCCCGTTGCCATGCGTGATGACCACGTTCCAACCCTGTTCAATCATCTCGGCAATATGCACGGCTGTTTCTCGTACCGCGTCAAACTGGTCGGGCACAGTTTTGTGCGCTTCGTCTTTGATCAATGAGTTGCCCCCGATGGCAACAACTGCGAGTTTGTTCATCTTGCCTCCAAATCCGTAGGGGCGTGATTTATCGCGCCCTTGTTGCTATTTTCTCTCCCATTGAGGGCGCGATAAATCACGCCCCTACATTCGTCTCTAAAAATAAGGGGAGCATGGCGTAGAAATCGGCGCATTGCACGACTTCGGCGGCGGGCACCTGGTCGAGCGTGGTGTGCGCCCAGTGTTCCTCGCCAGGGCCGAATCCGATAGAGGGGATACCGGCCTTGCCCATCCAGTAGGTGGCATTGGTGGAGAAGACCCATTTGCCGGTCTTAGCGGAACGGCCATAGCAGCTTTCGAAAGTGGCCTTGCCTGCCTGTACGTATGGATGCTCCTCGGGTAATGCCCAGGCGGGGAATATTTTTTCGACGGGGAAGACAAATCCGGTATAGCTGGGTACCTCATACATGGGCACGATGATTTCTGCAAGGTGCGCGTTGGGTAGCGCGCGCAGTTCGTTCAGCACAATCTCCTTAGTCTCGGCGGGATGCATACGGCGATCGAGATAAAGCGAGCATTCGTCGGGGACGGCATTGAGCGAGACGCTATGAGTACTGATGCTGGTAACGGTAATAGAGCCAGCCCCCAGGAATGGGTCGGGGCGCGTCTTTAGCTCCTGGTGCAATTGCTCGATGCCTTGAATAAAAGGGATGGCTTTATAAAGGGCATTATCGCCGCGTTCGGGCGCGCTGGCATGGCAACTGCGTCCCTTGAAGGTGACGCTGACCTCGGTGCGCCCACGATGGCCGCGATAAATCTCCATATTAGTGGATTCGCCGATGACGACAAAATCGGGGCGAATGCCTTCGTGTTCCACAAGGGCGTTCCCTGAGATGCCATCGCACCATTCTTCCATATTGCCGAAATAATAGAGCGTCCAATCCCGTGCGAGGCCAAGTTTTTTGAGGGTGGCCATAGCATAGATCATAGGCGGCATCGAACATTTCTCGTCGCCCGCGCCGAGCCCATAAATGATGCCATCCTCAATCTTGCCCTCGAAGGGGTCCCATTGCCATTGCGAGGCATCGGCTACACCGACAGTATCGATATGGCTGTCGTAGAGCAGCACACGAGGGCCATTGCCGATGCGCCCCAGGATGTTGCCCATGGCGTCGCGCCGCACCTCGTCGAAGCCGAGATCGGCCATGCGCGCACCAACAGCGTCACCTACAGGACCAACCTGGCTGTCAAAGCTGGGAATGGC
>WNGJ01010669.1_pt1 | contig 15281 bp, 21 predicted proteins | sample 5400611 | NCBI WGS metagenome assembly WNGJ01 (sample SAMN13153375, study PRJNA577476) | soil metagenome | isolation source: 40 cm soil or saprolite under Garry oak tree replicate 1 | place: USA:California | collected 2016-06-15
TCTCTGTCGAAGATGGTTCTCTCCAGATTGTTCCTCGCGCTGACAATCCAAATGGTGCGCGGGCGAAGACCAGAAATCCCTATGTCATCCCGGTGCTGCCCGAGGTCATGCAGCTTTACACAGATTACCTCATCGAGGATCTGGGAGCGCTGGAAATCGATTCCCTTCCCGATTTTGTCTTTGTGAATCTGTGGGAAGGCGATATTGGGCGTCCCATGACCTACGAGGCGGTCATGTCCCTTGTGAAGCGACTTTGCAAAAAGACGGGGATTAGCTTTACTCCACACATGCTCCGCCATACGAGAGCCACCCTCTGGATTCGCGGCAAGCAGATGTCGTTGGAAGAAGCTTCTCGGCTGCCCGGACACGCCAGCGTCCAGACTACCCATGACACCTACGTCCATTTGACCGCAGAGGACCTACGAGCGGCTCTCACCAGTGATCGGAGGCCATGATGTCAGTTAGCTCCCTCTCCTGGTCAGAAGAGCGCCAGCAATCGCTCAACGCTCACCTCCAGGGTTTCTTCGCTTCCGATGCCTGGCGCGTTGGCCCGCCGCACAAGCCTGAAAAACAAAGCACCCTGGACTTCTCGCCGCTCCAGTCGAGTCCACTCAAGATTGAACTCAAGTACGCGGTTGATCCAGAGGTCCAACTGGTCCGCAAGGGCATCCGAGGACAAACGCTGCCCATCGGTGGCTGCGGGCGGCTCGTGGTGCTTGGGGAGTGTAACTACGCCAACAAGTGCGTCACCTGTCCCATGTGGTTGACCTCGACTGACGACCTCCCAGCCCTCAAGTCCTTCTACGAGCGAGCCAATCGCTTGAGACAACGGGCGCAAGAGGTCGGAAATCAGGTGGTTGTGCAGCAACAAACACATAACATTACGAACTTAACGGTTCGCCTCAAAAGCCTGGAAGAACCGGTAGGAGATGGAACGCTCGATCTTGACTCTCTGCTGACGCAATTACGCACCGACCTGGCCGAGGCAGAAGCCGGGTTAGAAGAGGCACAAACTGCAGGACTGCTCCTGGCAGCCAAACACCTGGAACGGGTTATCAGCGAACTCAAAGCTCGCCTTGCCGCCTTGGAGGGAACACATCGATGAAACAACTACCCGCCGACGCCTTTGAGCACTTGGTAGAACAATACCTGGGTCTCGAATCACTGCAAGTGACCGAAGAACTCCTCGACCTCTGTGGAGCCAGCATCGACGCGCGTGCATTACCACTACTTCAGAGGAGACTCCACGAAGAAGAAGCGCAGCTTCCACAGCTTGAGGCACGAGGCTATGTGCGCTTACGCGAGAAGGGCGAGCAGCTCATCGCCAGTCTCCGTCAGCTCATCGCCGCATTAGAACAGGAGAAAGACGCATGACACGAAGTAGCAAACAATGGCCACGCGATACCAGTGGATTGCGGGCCAGTGCCCAAAGAAAAGCCGCCATTACAGAACAACGAGCAGAGGCGGCCCTCGTCCTGCTCATTCAAGAGCAGCGTCCCATCACCTTCAAAGCGGTTGCTCAAACAGCGGGGATCTCGACGGCCTGGCTGTATGAACACGAAGCCGTCAAAGCACGCATCATCCAGCTGCGCGCACAACAGGCTCCCAAAGCGAAAGGCCAGATTCCGCCGCAGGAGCAAGCCTCTTCTGCCTCTAAAGATACAATGATCGCCGCTCTTCAGAAACGGGTGCGAGAGCAAGCAGCAGAGATTGAACAACTCAAAAAGCAGGTAGAAGTGGCCTATGGGCTCCTTGCTGTCCAAAGGAAGGAGAGTTAATTGCGAATGGCATGTACAAGAAACGCTACAATATTGTACGTGCCATTCGCACTTTTTCAGCAGAATCGCCCTTAGTGGTAAATTGGGCCAAACTTCGACCGATTTTCAGGTGAAACGTGCGAAATCGGCGTCAATCATGGAAATCGACGATTCGTTGCCTGGCAATGCCGCTCACCATCTCGTGTCCTTCGCCTGAACATGCTACATGGAGCTTCTCTGGCTCAGGCTGACCATGGTCGCACACCAGACAGGGCGAGCCTGAGCCACTCTTTTGCGCCAGCTTAGCCTCGTTCGATCGCACGCTCAACCGCGTTGGGTAGGCGCGTCTCAAAGTCTATGATGCCAACCCAGTCTGGATGAATGAAGATGCGCGTCATGCGAGGATAGAGGCGAGCTGCTTCTTTGAGCAAAGCCTCTGCGTCTTCCTGTCTCATCGTCCGGTGAATCATGGCCGTATACTCCGGTGCGATGCCCTCAACCGTGTCGGCACGTACCGTCCCGCGAATGAGGAGGATCTTGGAGGCCGAATAGTCACTGTCAATACTCACCGCTACCTTCGAGCCATTGGTGAGCACCTTTGTTTTGGGGGAATCCGTCGCGGTCGCCATCACGATCTCCTCTCCGTTCCAGTGGAACCCGATGGGGACAACGCGGGGCGTGCCGTCGCGCCAGTTGTAGGCCAGATGGGCCGGACCCTTCGCCTGCAACAAGTGCTGAGCAACCGGATCGTGAAGCAGGCCAACATCTCCTTGCTTTGTAGGCATTAGTGTCTCCTTTCGTTTGGAGGATCGACGCTCCTCACGCGGGAGCACAAACCGCGCGTCTCAAGCTCGATCGCCGAGTCCTCCGAAGCGCACATTCGGTCGAACAGGCGAGCACTCCTCCACGCAAACCGTCTTGGGGTGTGATGGGTCATGGTGTCTCTCCTTTTCTTCCAGAACCTATTCTCCTTGCAAATTGCAAGTAAGTATACCCTCTTATTCCAACAGCGTGAGGGACAATCGGCAATGCTGGAAGAAGCTCCTAGACGAGTGGCGTTTCTCACTCGTTCTCTACACGCAAGATCCCGCAAAAAGGTGACAGAACTCACCAAACATCGGCCTCGATGGAGGAATACCAGGTCTAAAGCGGTGTTGCGCGAATGATGGCGTGTCAATTCCTCTGTTTCACCTGAAAATCGGTCGCAGTTTGGCCCAACTACCACTTAGCCCCTATTACTTTGGGAAATGGTGTGTTACAATGTGGAACACAAGGAATTCCGCATTCTTTGTGAGTATATGTGCCAACGTGGACAACAAGGTATGAAGCGGTGTGAGCGGGTCAGCGGTCTAGATTTGGGGAAAACGCGCGCAGGTGACAGGAGCCGCAGAGAGCACTCTTGAGCAGAAAGGATCTTCTTCGTCTAGATGCACAGAGAGACGGCTGGCATGAGACCCTGTTGTGGGTTGACTGAATTCATCGCCAAAAAGGGCTTGTATGCGAAAGTCGCCTCAACTTGGCAGATAGATACGGAAGTCTACAGGTCTATTCTATGCATCTATGCATACAGTCCTTACCTTTCTCTGTCCATGTTCACATGGAATATCGCCTAAGCGACAGAAGGCGCCCCCTGTCGCTTAGGCGACCGCATCATTTCACCATATCCATCCATGGGGGAGGGGAACTGAATACGTTCATGATCGGAAGCACAGCCACTCTCACGACCTTTCATGCATGGCATCATTATACGCCCAGCCATCGAGGTCGGGTGGCTTGATATCCTGTTGGCTCAGCAGAGTGGCGATCTGCGAACGATGATCGATGGCGTGGTTGATGGCCTGGATCACCACGACGATGGCCGGAGCCTCATAGGTTCCCCCGTCAAGATAGAATATCTGACTCAGGTCCTTCTGCTCCGCGATGGTGATCAGCTCTTTTCCTGACCTCTCTGCACGTCGCCGCAGTTCGTCGAAGCCTGCAAAAGTAGTGAGTTCTTTCAGTGGAGGGGTAGGGGTTGTTCCAGTAAAAGACCGCACATAGCCTTCTTCGGCAGCGAACAGGTGCATGAGGGTCTCTCGCACACTTCCAAATGTTCCTGTCGTGTTGGCGTCCAGTTGTGCGTCGGACAGGTATGCACACGCGTCGAGCAAACGCAGATTCGCCCAGAGGTTATACTTAAAAAAGTCGGGAAGTCCTGTGGTCATTGCTCTGATCTCCTTCTATGATCTGTTTTCTAACAACGCTTCGAGGAAACGATGGGGCAGAAAGAGGGGATGGAGAGAGCAGATCATCGCCTGCACTGAGGACGCGAACCTGCTTTGCGCGACAGGACAAAAGACGGCATACCTTGGCCTCGGGTGTGGTGGATGGGGAACATCAGCGATGCGCTCGCCGGTGATCCCTGCCTGACACCTGTTTGCTGTGCGCTTCTCCATACCGGCTTCCCACCATCTTGCTGCTTGCTTTCCCATCCGCCGTCTCTCTTTGGCAAAACCAGAAGAAGCGTCGTGCACTACTCACGCCACGCGGCATTGCAGGCGGAGAACGGCTGATCGCTCATTCCCGATGAGAGACACGCGAGCGATGGGAGCAAGAATGATGGTGTCTGCTTCCCTGTTTGAGCAGGAAACAGGATGGAGTTAGCGGTACACTGGCATAGATGTCAAAACCTCCAAAAAGCGAGTGAATACTTCCTTCAGGAGTATACCGGTGGAGAGATGATCCTGTCAAGAAGGGATACCAAACATTTTGGCACGCGCGACTCGAGCGCTTGAAAACCCTGTTGAAGGAGATGGACGAATGAACCCAAATGAAGCCAACTCAGATTCTAAACAAACGATCGTCGTCGAGTACGACTTTCCGCACCCACCTGAAAAGGTATGGCGAGCGCTGACCGAACCAGGTCTGTTGGCGAAATGGTTAATGCCGAATGACATCCAAGCCGTGGTGGGACATCCATTCAGCTTTCACACCCAACCTGTGCCAGGGTTTGATGGAATTGCCCATTGTGAGGTGCTCGTTGTCGAGCCATACCGGCACCTGAGCTATTCATGGCGAGGCGGGTCACGTGAGCGACGCGGCTATGGCGCCTATATCGATACGGTCGTGACCTGGACGCTGACGCCGACTTCGGCTGGCGGCACACACCTTCGCCTCGAGCATGACGGCTTCACACCGGAAGTCTCCGAGACATTCGATATTATGAACAAGGGATGGCATCATCTGGACGACTCGCTGGGGCGGCTTCTCGCCACTGCAGTTTAAACAAATAATCCATACATCCCCACAATATGTTACCTCTTTTTGACCATAGCTTTCACCTCTCCACCAGGACGCAGGGCGAGGTTGTGGCGTATATCGGGCTTGACGGTCTGCCCAGGTAGCAGGGTGAAGGTGACGCGCTGTGCGAGGGTGGCTAAAAGCAACTGGCCCTCCATGAGTGCGAGGTAATTGCCGATGCAGATGCGGGGACCGGCTCCAAAGGGGATGTAGGCGTAGCGAGGGAGTTGTTTCTCTCGTTCTGGCGTGAAGCGCTCGGGATCGAACGCTTCCGGGTCCGGGAAGTATTCGGGTTTTCGGTGTAGGGTGTAGGGAGAAATTATGATGTTGCATCCTCTGGGCACGAAGTAACCATTCACCTCTATGGGGTGCAATGGCTCGCGGAATAGGGCACCTGCCGGCGGGTAGAGGCGCATAGTTTCTTTGAAGACCTGTAAGCATAAGGGCAGGCGCGCGAGATCGTTATAGGTTGGCGTGCGCCCCTGAAGGACGGAATCGACCTCCTGTTGCACTTTCTGGTAGATGTCCGGGTACTGGCAGAGAAAATACCAGGCCCAGGCGAGGACTGCCGCGGTGGTTTCGTGCCCGGCACTAAAGAGCGTCATACATTCGTCCATGAGTTGTCTGTCGCTCATTGCCTCGCCATCCTCATCTCGCGCACGCAACAGGATGGACAAACAGTCGTTGCGTTCAATTGTACTCGCACGCCGCTCGTCGATCATACTCTGAATACGCTCCTCTACTGCTCGCGTGGCTGCACGCATTCGTCGATTGCGGGCTGTCGGCCAGCTCAGCGGTGGCGTATAGAACGACGTTGCTTTGTGCACGACGTACTGGAAGCCAACGGCTAATGCCGCACCAAGCTCATCGGCTTCATTGAAGACATCGGCATCGAAAAGTATTTTTCCGATGACACTGAGCGTCAGGCCAATCATCTGCTGGTTCAGGTCGAGAATCGCGCCGTCAGCCCATTCTTGTTGGAGCCGTTCTCCGTATTGAGCTATGCTATCGGCGTAGATGGAGATATGGCTGGGTTGGAAGGCTGGAGCTATCAGTTTGCGCTGGTGGCGATGGAATTCACCTTCGCTGATGAATAAGCCATTGCCACTGAAGGCATTATGCATCAAACGCCCCTTGGTACAGTCATAGCCATGATCAACCAGGGCGCTCTGCGCGTGTTCGGCCTTGTTGAATAACATGATGGGTACCGGTCCCAGGTGGAAGCGGCAGACATCACTTTGTTGCGCCATGTAAAGAAGGAAAGCAAGGCCATCATTTTTTACGAAATCGAAGAGGCTGCCAACGAGCGGCCACTCGCGGCGCGTGAAGACCGGCATTGTTGGTTTCGTCTCGCTCCGGGCCGCGATATTTTTATCTGTAGACATCCTTGCCCTCCTTATATTTTACGTCTATGGACAAAGCAACATATAAATCCTTTTTAACCATAGCAGGAAATAGTTTGCGTATCCAGATCACCGGGAGGGAATGGTGCGCGTCATGTTTTTGCAGCAAGCGATCACCGAAGTAGGGAACCAGGTTCACCGCGTCTGTTCAAGAAGAATAAGCTTGTGGACTTGCAAGCATTATTTTACGCTCAAAAGAAGACTTTTCGGGCGAAATAAAGGTGTGGACTCATGATTGGAACGGACAAGTACCACCCTGTTGCTCTGAGAATGTGGCATAATGAAGCATGCATATCCTAAAAACGCGCGCTGACAGCACTGGCCAAAGGAATAAGCGCAGATTCGAGGCATGATCTATGGCCCAGGAAAAACAGGAGACACGCGAAGAAGAGGTTACTCGCGTTCGTAGTTATCTGGCAAGTCAGGCAATGCGTCGGATGCCGGAGCAGCTTGTCGAAGCACTGCGAGAGGCACACCACCAGTTTCTGGCAGCGACCGCTGCTGTTCCTGATGCCGCCTTTCGCACAACGCCAAAAGAGGGAGAATGGTCTGCGGCTGATGTCCTGGCGCATGTTCGTAACATTGCCGCCTTCGACGAACGGTCGATCTGCGGCGTGATTGAACGTGGCGAGCAGCCGGCGAATGTGGATGATGTGCTTGAGCATGCTCCAACATCTGCCACACGAGAGCAACTGCTGGTAGATATCGAGGCGCTTCGTGAACGGTTGATTGCTGCCGTGCTTCAGGGAGACCCCCAGGCTCACCTGGACATCGTCTGGAGACACAATGAGTTCGGCAGCATGAACTGGCGTGAATGGCTCCTGTTCGCTCGCGTCCATACGCTTGATCACGCTCGTCAGATGCAGGCAATCGCAGCGGTATTGGCATCAACGCCACAGCCATAGAGGAGCGAGAAGCAGATGAAGCTGGCAATACAGTTTGGCGTCTCAACGTATACCTCCTCGAACGAAGACTGGGCGTCGGCGCTCACCTATGCAGTCGAAGCTGAGCGTTTAGGGGTGGATTCGGCCTGGACCGCGGAAACGTGGGGCTATGACGGGGCGACACCTCTGGCCTATCTGGCGGCAAAGACCACCAGGATACGGCTTGGGACAGGCATTTTGCAGGTTGGCGCTCGTACTCCTGCCCTGACGGCGATGACCGCGATGTCTCTGGCCTCCCTCTCTGGAGACCGCTTTCTGCTTGGGTTGGGCGTAAGTGGGCCGCAGGTGATCGAAGGATGGCATGGGGTGCGTTTTGCCCGACCGCTCCAGCGTTTGCGAGAAACCGTTGAGATTGTGCGCAGAGTCACCCGTGGCGAACGCCTCGTCTATCGTGGGGAAGTGTATCAGATACCTCTCCCTGATGGTGAGGGCAAAGCTTTGACCTCAAGTGTCCCGCCGCGACCGAGCCTGCCTGTGTACCTGGCAACGCTCGGGCCCAAAAGCCTGGAACTCACCGGTGAGCTGGCCGACGGCTGGCTCGGCACGTCCTTCATACCCGAACATGCCTCCCTGTTTTTCGATCCCATCGCCGCCGGGGCAGCACGGGCAGGCTGCACCCTCGCCGACATAGATCTACAGGTCGCTGCCGGAGTGGTTGCGTTCTCTGACGACGTTGAGAGCCTGATCGCTCCCCGGAAGCCGGGTCTCGCCTTCACCCTTGGGGCCATGGGATCGAGGCAACATAATTTTTATAACGATGTGTATCAACGCGCCGGATATGCAGATATTGCGCTTGAGGTGCAAGATCTGTGGTTCAAGAAGCAGCGCGAAGCGGCTGCAGCGCGTATCCCCGATGAACTGGTCCTCAAAACCAACCTCATCGGCACGGAAGAGATGGTGCGTGAGCGTCTCCGCGCCCACCGACGCGCTGGAGTGAACACGTTGCAGGTGAATCCTGACGGGCAGACGCTGGATGAGCGGCTGGCCACATTGGCGCGGTTGGTAGAACTCGTGAAAGAGATCAACACTGAGCCTTGAAATAGTGACTATCGCTCGTCGACTTCCGGAGCCCTAGGACATCGAGTATGAGCATCTCAATCACCTCTCTGTCCGTTCGCGGACGCAAACGCATGTATCAAGTCGAGTAGGATCAGAAAGGATATCCGTGTACGCCCAAAATTGGGCAGCTTTCAGCATGGCTTGTGTCGTGAGTGGAGCATAGTCAAGATACTTTTGGAGATCGTCTAAGCGCTCGATCCCTTTGAATTTGTCTGCACGCAGCCGTTCACGACGAACTTCATAATCCGCGATCTCGGGGATTTTTACCTGTACCTCCTTCAACACCAGCGATTCCAGATGCCATACCGAGCCAAAGCCTTCTATGAAAAGGCCGGCTTTACATTAGGGGTTGATACATGGCCTAGCGACACGATGAGAGTTGTGCATTTCACGCCGCCCGGATCGGCATGTTCCATTGTCTTTGGAACCGGAATGGGCGAGATTACTGAGATGACACCTGGATCAGTGAAAGGGCTGCACCTGGTCGTCGATGACATAAACAAGGCCCGTGAGGCACTCGTGAAACGAGGCATTGCAGTCGGCGAGATCACCGATGTAAGTGGGGTGAAGTATGCCGGTTTCAGTGACCCTGATGGCAATTCGTGGCTGTTGCAGGAATTTCCGCCAGAGGTGAGACAGCCCGGACAGAGCTTCTATAAGGAGGAAGGCAAATGAGAAAACTAATTGTGACTGAGTATCTAACGCTCGACGGTGTGTTTGAAGAACCAGGTCAGTGGAGTTTTGAGTATTTTAACGACGAAGCAATGCAGTATAAACGGGATGAACTCTTTTCCTCAGATGTGCAGTTACTGGGACGAGTCACCTATGAGGGTTTTGCGAAAGCATGGCCGACCATGCCAGATACCGGACACTTTGGGGAGCGCATGAATAGCATGCCTAAATATGTGGTCTCAACAACGCTCACACATGCTGAGTGGCAGAATTCAACCATTATCAGCAAAAATGTGGTGGAGGAAATACAAAAACTGAAAGAGCAACCAGGTCAGCATATTCTGGTTGCTGGGAGTGGGAAGCTGGTACACACCCTGATGCAGCATCATCTTGTTGATGAATTCAGGTGTATGGTTCATCCTGTGGTTTTGGGGAGTGGGAAGCGTTTGTTTACAGAGGGAACTGAGAAGTACAAGTTCACACTCGTGGAGACCAAAGCATTCAAAACAGGCATTGTTGTCCTTCATTATCAGCCTGTGTGAACGTCAAGAGGATGGTCCTTTGAGGTGCAAAACTCACCCTCTCCTGAAGCACCCTCTCCGACTGGTTGATTTCGCGGCGCTCAGCTCTTAATTCTCAGACCTCATGCCAGTGAGATCTTGTGCAGACGGATATCCTGAATCGAGGCCCAGACAATCGCCAGGCAACTGCTCTCGGTCGTGAACACGTCAATCTGGTTGGTGTGCTGTCTCACATTGCTAAAGAGACTTTCGATGGCGTTGGTCGTTTGAAGGTGACGATGCATCACCTGAGGAAACGTATAAAACGTCAACAAATGCTCCTCGTCCTCAGCCAGACTTCGTACCGCTTCGGGATAGCGCTGAGCATACTTGGCTTTGAAGGCAGCCAATTGGGTCAATGCCTCCGGCTATGTGGGTTGCTCCCAGATACCAACCAGTTCGGCTTGGACATCGCCGCGCTCTCGTCTAGGGATAGCAGAGAGCACATTGCGCTGTTTATGTACCAGGCAGCGTTGGCGAGGCGTGGCCGCAAACAGTTCCCCGACGGCCGCGAGCAATCTATCGTGCCCGTCGGGGACGATGAGATCAATCTGAGGTGTCCCGCGTGTGCGCAGATCCTGCAAGAGGCCGAGCCATCCCTCTTTGCTTTCTTCGGCGCAAGCTCGCAATGCTAACACCTCTTTGTTTCCTGTCAGGGATGCCATACCGAATGTTGTGTAACGGCCCATAACAGAAAAACACAGAAACCAGGTCTGGGCTGGCTTTAGCGGCTTCTCGTTTTACATCGTTACACAGGATTCGGTCCGGCATCGCCTTTCTACGTACCTGCCTTACGCTGCTTTGACGCCGCTTTCTGGCTGGCGGGAGAAGCAGAGTTCACGCTTTCTCTCCCGCTCATACGAAGGGAAGCCAGGCCACTCACCTGTCTGCCCGCTCATAGAGATAGACCACTTCGTAGGTGTGGGGGTCGACGCGTGAGGCGTGCTGACCCAATTGCGCGAATTGCTCGCCATGCTTGTTCAGGAAGCTCCCAAAGTCCGCCTCGGATCTCCAGTGCGCGTAGTTGATGACACGGGCGCCGTCTGTGCTTCTGTGCAGCGCTGCTCCGATGAAGCCGGGCTCGTCCTTCACCTCTTCGGTGAAGCGAATCCACGCATCGATCAGCGCCTGCTGCTGCTCGGGCTTCGTCTCAAAGACATTGATCAACGTCACTAGGTTGCCCTCTCTGGTAATAAGCATGTCTTCCCTCCTCTGGAAAATAGGTGACACTGTGCCGAGAATCGCTGGAACCGGTACTTCTCCTGTATGAGTATATCGACTTTCCCTGATGAATACAAAGGAGGGGTAGCGCTACCCCTACCAGTACCATATGTGCAGCAGATGCGAGGAGAGAGCTCGCTCTCCATCCCTCCATTGATCTTAGGCCAATCCTCTATTTTTGTCCAAGGGAAAAGAATCACCTATGTCCACAAGGTTGTGAGTCAGTTTCGGGATGAAGCCAGCAATTACGTGCCTAAAACTCCTATTTAAAGTTTTACAATTCTTCACCCGATGTTTTATAGCCTTACCAGCGTTGACCTTACGCTCAAGAGCAGCGCGGTCGCTCATCCCTTATCAGCCCTTTGGAGAGCTATAGAAATCACGCAAGACCTGCTCAACCGCAGTACATAATGTAGCAACTCCGTCTTCCTGCATGATGTGGGCCTGTATCTTACAAACGTGCTCCTTATAGGTTGGGGTAAATAAAAGCGCTTTCAAAGCCTGCTCGGCTCGTCTGGCCGTATAGCCCTTCCGGGGTATCCACAATCCGGCTTTGCGCTGCCCCACCTGCGCCGCATTGAAGGGTTGATCCATGCCTCCTGGAACCACCAGGGCTGGAACCCCGGCCCGCAAACACTGTGCGATGGTCCCGATACCTCCATGATGAATCACTGCGGCGCACTCAGGAAAGACCTGGGAAAAGGGCGCAAAGGAGACGTGCAGCACATCTTCACGCTGCTCTGGAGAGTTACTATGTTCAGGGGCGTTGATTAACAGCGCCCGCGCGCCGCACGCGAGGATGCTTTCTGTACTAACCTGATAATAGGGCGCAAATAACGCTCGTTCACCGGACGCGACGGTCCCTGCAGTGACCGCGATGACGGGCTTCCTTGTGCGAAGAAACGCTTCGAGTGTCCCAGGAGGCTGCCAGTCTACAGACCCATCCCAGAAGCAAAACCCCGTCGTCTGAATATACTGCGGCCAGTCATCCGGTCGAGGCACAAGTGCAGAGGAGACAGCCAGAGCCGTGAACCGGGGAGAAAGGTTGCCTGTCCACATGAGATTGGAACGGGGCGGGACATGAAATGCGCGCCGAAGTTGGTTCACGGGTTTGTCTACAACCTGGCGGAGAAACATCCCTCCGAGAAACCAGGAGAAGCGATTACTTACGTGCTGAAGAGGTGCAGGCAGTTGTACAGGCATGGGCTGCGCCACGATAGAAGCGGATGGGAGCGTTGAGGGAGTCAGGATCACCGATATCCAGGGCATCTGGAGCAGCTCAGCCACGATAGAAGCGGCAAACTGGGACGCCACCGAGATGAGCAGATCCGCTTGCTGACAAATCTCCCGCAGTTCGGCTACTTTGGCAGGAAGAGTCGGAAGGATATAGCGGTCTACCAGCAGTTTGAGAGAGGTCAGCGGCTGGTCACTGTTAAAAATCTGGTAGCTATAAGGACCCAGTGCTTCCGTCTGGTCTCCCGTGAGCACCCGGACAGGAAATCCCAACAGGTTGACCGGCTGCTGAAAATTGGCTTCAACCGCGAAAAGCACATCGTGTCCATTCGAACGTAAGGCTAATCCAAGCGCGACGAATGGATTGAGATCGCCAATTGAGCCAAAGGTTGTCACGACGATACGAGCCATAGCACGCTTCTTTCAGGCGCTGTTAATGTTGACTGGCTAGATCCCAGGCGCATCTCTTCCTGGCGGTGTACAAACGACTGGCTGAACTGAAGCACACCTACGAAATGCGCGGTGGACCTGAGCGGATGCGCGTCCGCATATCGTAGGTGCGGGTGATGCCCTCCCACTCCCACATGCTCTCCAGCCACCAGGTCGCTCCCGCCTCGGCATACTGACCACAGGGTCGTCGTGAGGCGTCTCGCCTTCAGTAATAATATCGAGCGATGAGGGACTGCTGCGCAGAGCCTCGATCGCGTCTTTGCGTTCGTGGAGTTCTTCGGGGCTTCCACCAATTACTGCGCCATCCCAACGGGCTGCGCGCCGCAGTTGACTCTGCTTTGGGCCACCAACAACCCACATGGGAATACGCGGTTGCTGCTGTGGCATGTGCGTGTGCACCTCGACGCTGCTATGCATCTCCTGGAAGTGAGCGTAGTGACCCTCAGAGGTTGTGCGCAGAGCCTCGCCGTGCCACCGGCTTTCGAGAATCTCCAGGGCCTCATCAAGCCGCTCAGCACGTACCTTGTTGTTCAGCGAGCCAACCTTGCCCGGTGCCAGAATGCCCAGACCAGCTGTGAGGATCACGCGGCCACCGGAGAGTTGATCGAGCGTGGCAGTTTGCGCGGCTACGTACCAGGGGAGTTGTTCTGGCAGCGGCGTCAGCATGGTTCCCAGGCGGATATGTTGGGTCCGCATGGCAATCGCCGTCAGTATGATCCAGGCGGTCATCCAGTCATCGGAGAGGAAGATGCCATCCCAGCCAGCAGCCTCCGCTTCCGGGGCCAACTCAACGACTTCCACGGGAGTGCCCATGAGAATAAAACCATATTTCATCGGGTGAGATCCTCCTTTTCCTTGTGAGGAGACAAAGCAACGTCTGGAGTCTCTGTGCGCTAAGAAGACGCACAGGTGAGTGCCATCGCCTTATCTCTGCCCGTTCTTTGCAAGAGGTTGTACGCTGATTCTCTGTGTTTTTATGATACCGGGGAAGGAGCGAGAAGTGAATGCAGAATGAAAAGAAAAGATGGTATACTTCGCAAAAAAGAAAGGTAAATATGAGAATGGCTTTGCAATCAGAAAGACCGCTCGATAGCACTGACTGGAAGATCTTGCGCGAACTGCAAAGGGAAGCTCGCCTCTCCTACAACCAACTGGGGCGACGCGTTGGATTGTCTGCTCCAGCAGCCGCCGAACGGGTCCGCAAACTGGAGGATGCTGTCGAGAGTGACTATCGAAAAGTGTTCGCGGCCTAAAAACCCTGTTCAAAAGGACAGGACATTTCTGGCAGAAGGGATAGCCTGTTTCCGACAGAAAGATGCTATCCTTCAGCCGGAAGGAACAGAACTACATGTGTCCTTCTTCAAAAAACAAGCGTGAGAGCTTCTATAGCACTCAGCATCACATGCAAGAGGTATGGCAATGAAAAAATTATACATTGCAACGAACAAAGCCCTGGCCATTGCACATCAGCACGATGGGGAATGGGTTGTTGATCCGCAACTAACTGGCCTGGCTACACAATGTCTGGCTGTTGATCCCCAACAGCCAGAAGAGGTATATTGTGGCACCTTTGGTCAGGGATTGTGGCACAGTAACGATGCTGGAATAACGTGGGAAAACGTAGGAACAAACATCATTCGTGAGCAGGTCATGTCGGTTGCCATCAGTCCATTAGAGCGTCCCAATGGACATAGCGTCATCTATGCAGGAACAGAACCTAGTGCCATTTTCCGTTCGGCCGATGGTGGAGCAACATGGCGTGATCTCGCAACACTGCGTCAGTTACCCTCTGCTCCAACCTGGAGTTTTCCACCTCGTCCATATACTCATCACGTTCGCTGGATGACACCTGATCCCCTACAACCCGGCCGTATCTATGCAGCCATTGAAGCAGGGGCACTTATTCGCAGTTTTGACGGTGGTGAAACCTGGGAAGATCGAAAACCCGATGGACCTTTTGATACGCATACCTTAGCCATGCATAAACTTGCGCCCAATCGCCTCTATTCTGCGGCTGGGGATGGCTTTATGCAGGCAGGAAATGGCTTCGTCGAGAGCGATAATGGTGGAGATACATGGTATCGGCCCGATGAAGGTCTTAACCACCATTACCTCTGGAGTGTAGCGGTTGATCCCGCCGATCCGGACACAATTGTCATATCTGCGGCGCACGGTCCACAGCAAGCACATACTCCAATAAGCGCAGAGTCAGCAGTTTACCGCCGTAGCCATAACAGTCCATGGCAACAGGTGCGAGCTGGTTTGCCTGAGGAAAAGGGATTACTGACCTTTGTATTGACTGCCAATCCAGCCGAACCGGGAGTCTTTTATGCGGGCAGCAATAAAGGCATTTTCCGCTCCGCTGATGCAGGTGTTAGTTGGGAAGCGTTACCTATTCACTGGCCAGACAATTTCCAGATGGGACGTGTCCATGCGCTTGTGGTAGTAGAAGAATAGCGTCACTTCTTTAGAAAACTATTCCTTGAGGGAACGCAAGGCAAGAATCTTGCCGCCGCAGATATTGCCTTGCGCTCTTATACTTCAAAGATGAGAATAGCGTTGAGTGTATCAAGCGCCGCAGCCTGCCGAGCTGCATCAATATGGTCCACAGGCCCTGCCCCTTTTGCTAGTGAGCCGAAGCTGCTTCACGAATGTGAACATGTACCACTTGATCTCTGACATATACTAGAGGGTATGAGAGAA
>WNGJ01003993.1_pt1 | contig 15280 bp, 12 predicted proteins | sample 5400611 | NCBI WGS metagenome assembly WNGJ01 (sample SAMN13153375, study PRJNA577476) | soil metagenome | isolation source: 40 cm soil or saprolite under Garry oak tree replicate 1 | place: USA:California | collected 2016-06-15
CCTCGCTGAGGGCGGCCGGCTGCTCGGTCGACAACGCCTACTGGGGGTTGGTCGTCGCCGACATCACCGCCGCCCTCGCCGTCCTGCGCCCGGTGTTCGACACCAGCGGGGGGACGGACGGCTTCGTGTCGGTCGAGGTCGCGCCCGAGCTGGCCCGGGACACCCGGGCCACGATCGCCGCCGCCCGCGGGCTGCACGAGCGGATCGACGAGCCGAACCTGTTCGTGAAGATCCCGGCGACCACCGAGGGTGTCCCCGCCGTTCAGGCGATGATCGCCGAGGGCCGCAGCATCAACATCACCTTGATCTTCTCCCTGGCCCGCTACGCCGAGGTCATCGAGGCCTACCTGGCCGGCCTCGAAGCGTTCACCGACCGTGGCGGGGACTCGTCCGGGGTCCACAGCGTCGCCTCGTTCTTCGTCAGCCGGGTCGACACCGAGGTCGACCGGCGGCTGGAAGCGATCGGCACCGACGAGGCGTTGGCGTTGCGGGGCCGGGCCGCGGTCGCGCAGGCCAAGCTCGCCTACCGGCTGTTCCAGCAGCGGTTCTCCGGCGAGCGGTGGCAGCGCCTGGCCGGTCTCGGCGCGCACCGACAGCGGCCGCTGTGGGCCTCGACGTCCACCAAGAACCCCGCCTACCCCGACACCCTGTACGTCGACGAGCTCATCGGGCCAGACACCGTCAACACGCTGCCCGAGCCCACCATCGCCGCCTTCGAGGACCACGGCAGCCTGGCCCGCACCCTCGACACCGGCGTGGAGCAGGCAGCCGAGGTGATGCGCCGACTGGCCGCCGTCGGCGTCGACATGGACGACGTCGGCTTGACCCTGGAGAACGAGGGCGTCGCCGGTTTCCACCAGTCCTTCCAACGGATGCTGGCCGGCCTCGCCGCCAAGGCTCACCAACTCAGCCCCCACTGAGATGGACTGGGCCGGATGGGCACTGTTCGGGCTGATCGCCACCACCAGCCTCACCGCGGTGATGATCGCCGCCCAGTTGGCCGGGCTCACCCGCCTCGACCTTCCCCTCGTACTCGGCACGCTGGTCACCGTGGATCCCGACCGGGCCCGGGTCGCCGGGTTCTTCATCCACCTCACCGCCGGTCAAGGCTTCGCCCTCGGCTACGCGGCCACCTTCGCCCTGCTGCACCGTGCCACCTGGTGGCTCGGGGGGCTGCTCGGTGTCCTCCACGTCGCCGTCGCCGTGACGGTGCTCCTGCCGTTGCTCCCAGGCGTCCACCCGCGGATGGCGTCGCAGCGGGCCGGCCCGTCCAGCAGAGCCGTGCTGGAGCCGCCTGGCCTGCTCGCGCTTAACTACGGCATCCAAACCCCCGCGGTCGCGATCGCCGCCCACCTCGTCTACGGGGGCGTTCTCGGCCTGCTCCTCCAGGCCCGCTGACATGCGGCGTCCCCAGCGCGCCGCACAAGCCATCACGGACGGCCCGGGCGATGCGCCCTCCGCGCCGCTACCGCCAATCGCCGACTACGGGCTGCTCGGCGACACCCGCACCGCGGCGCTCGTCTCGAGCGACGGCGCGATCGACTGGTTGTGCGTGCCCCGCTTCGACGGGGAGCCCGTCTTCGGCCGGCTCGTCGGCGGCCGGCCAGCCGGAACGTTCCGGGCCGGGCCGGCCCGGGCAGCCGAGGTGGTCGAGCGCCGCTACCGGCGGCACACCGCCACCCTGGAGACGACCTGGGCGGTGGGCGAGCGTCGGCTCACCCTCACCGAGGCGATGGTGGCCGAGGTGACCGGGCGCCTGCTGCCCGCGACACTCCTCGCGCGGCGCCTGTCGGCCATGGGCGGGGCCATCGACGCCGTCGTCGAGTTCGACCCCCGCCTCGGGGAGTATCACCGCCCGCCCCGGGTCCGCCGCGGCCGCCGCGCCGTGGTGTGCCAGTGGGGGTCGCTGGCGGTGTCCCTGGGCTGCACCCCCGAGCTCACCGTCCAACCGGGTCGGCCCACCTCGATCACGGTGACGCCGGATCGGCCGGTCACCCTGGTGCTGGCCGTGGCCCACCGCGAGCCGCTCGTTCACGTCGATCCGGCCGCGGCCTGGGATCTCCTCGCCGGGGACGACGCCCGCTGGCAGGCCTGGACCGCCCAGATCGACCAGTCCCTGCCGTTCCGGGATGCCGCGTTGCGCAGCCTGCTGACGCTGCGGCTGTTGACCTACTCACCGTCGGGAGCCCCGGTCGCCGCGCCCACCACCTCGTTGCCCGAGCATCCCGGCGGCGTGCGGAACTGGGACTACCGCTACGTCTGGCCCCGTGACGCCAGCATCGGCATCGCCGCGTTCCTCGGGGTCGGCAAACCCGAGCAGGCTCGCGGTTTCCTCGCCTGGCTGCTGCACGCCAGCCGGCTCGAGCGGCCCCGCCTGCCGGTGCTGCTCACCCTGGACGGCCGGCACGCACCGCGAGAGCGCGAGCTGCCGGGCTGGTCCGGCTACGCGGACAGCGTGCCGGTGCGAACCGGGAACGGCGCAGCCGACCAGCACCAGCTCGACGGCTACGGCTGGGTGGTCGACGCTGCCTGGGTGCTCGTGCAGGCCGGGCACCACCTCTACTCCGAGACCTGGCGGGCGGTGCGCGGCTTCGCCGACCTGGTCGCCCGCCGCTGGCCCGAGCCCGACGCCGGCGTCTGGGAGATCCGCGGCGACGCCGCCCAGCACGTGCACTCCAAACTGATGGGCTGGCTCGCCCTCGACCGCGCCCTTCGCATCGCCGACACCCACCCACTGCCCGTCCGGCAACGCCGGCGGTGGCAGACCGCACGAGACGCCATCGCCGCCGAGGTCCGGGCACGAGGCTTCGACCCGGCCAAGGGCAGCTACGCCCGCAGCTACGGCTCCGCCGACCTCGACGCGGCGCTGCTCGTCCTGCCGCTGCTGGGCATCGAGGACGTCGACTCCCGGCGCGTGCGAGGCACGATCGACGCCATCCGGGAGGAGCTGTCCGCCGGCGGCCCCCTGCTCTACCGCTACCCACCCGGACGCGATGGCCTGCCCGGCACCGAAGGCGCCTTCCTACCCTGCTCGCTCTGGCTCGCCCAAGCCCTCGCCCGCACCGGAAGGCGCCCCGAGGCCATCGAGCTGTTCCAGTCGCTGCTCGACCACGCCAGCCCGCTCGGCCTCTACGCCGAGGAGATGGACCCCACGACGGGAGCCCACCTCGGCAACTTCCCGCAAACGCTGACCCACGCCGCGCTCATCCAAGCCGCCCTCGCCATTCGGGATGCGCCCGGCACCCGGACCCTCAGTGACTATCCCGGCGGCTCCGACCCGGCGCGCAGAGAGCGGTGAGAAGGGCCCTACCGGTCGGCTCCGTGCGCCGTCAGGCGTGACCGGGTCGCGATGTGGGTGTGCAGGGGAGTGTTGCCCGTTGTAGGAAGCGGAGCAGTTCGACGGGGAAGGGCAGCACGAGGGCCGAGTTCTTCTGGGCGGCGACTTCGACGACGGTCTGGAGCAGGCGCAGTTGCCGCGCGGCCCGAGACAGCTTCTCCGACGCCTATAGCTCACCGTTCGCCGGTCGGGCTACGATCAAATTCACGATGTCGGTCGACCACACCCGAGTTGAGGGACGACGCGACGGCGCCGCGTTCCCTACGCGCCCTCAAGGCCGTCCTCGAGGCGCCGGCTGCGGATCGTGGTCTGATCGGAAGCGGTGTCAGGTGGACGGAGGTGCCGAGGATGCTGCGGGCCTCGCGGATCATCTGGTGGGTGAAACCCCATTCGTTGTCGTACCAGGCCATCACCTTGGCCAGCGTGCCGTCCACGACCCGGGTCAGATCGAGGTCGACGACGGCGGCACGTGGTCCGCCGACGATGTCGGCGGAAACCAGCGGATCCTCCGAGACGCCCAGGATGCCTTGGTAACGCTCGGCGGCGGCTTCCTGCCGGAACGCGTCGTTGACCTCCTCGACCGTGGTGGCTGGCTGGCGGCGAACACGATGTCGGCGATCGACCCCACTGGGATGGGTGCGCGCACCGCAATCCCGTCGAATCTGCCGGCGAGCTCGGGCACCGCCTTGGTGGTGGCTCTCGCCGCTCCGGTCGAGGTGGGCACCAGGCTGGCCGCTCCCGCCCGGCCACGCCGAAAGCTCTTGCTGGGACCGTCGACCAGCTGTTGGCCGGCGGTGTAGGCGTGGACAGTTGTCATCACGGCGTGCTCGACCCCGATCAGGCGGTGAGCGGCCTCGATGACGGGTGTGATGCAGTTGGTCGTGCAGCTGGCACACGAAATGATCCGGGGCGCACCGTCCGGGCGGTTGACGCCGTGGACCGCGGTGGGCACGGTCTCGGACCTCGTCGGCGCGGAGAGGATCACGTACGACGCACCGGCCTGAAGGTGCTTTTTCAGGCCCTCCTCGCTCGTGAAGACGCCGGTGCACTCCAGCACCAGGTCGACCGACGTCGGCCCACGGCAGGTTGGCTGGGTCACGTTGAGCGAACGCCGCGATCCGCGTGCCGTCGACGAGTAGCGCCCCGTCTGCGGCGCGGACTTCGCCCGGGTAGCGCCCGTAGACGGTGTCGTACTTGATCAGGTAGGGCAAGTTGTCGACATCCGCGATGTCGTTGACTGGTCGGCAACCGACCGACGAACAGGGACTTGGCAAACGACGACTCCGCCGGTGTGCCCAAGTCGGCTGCTTGCTTGCCTGCTCCTCGCCTGCCGGGACTGCCGGGCCGGTTGTCACGGCGTCGGGTCCGGTGCGTCCCGCAGTCCCGCGCGCTCCGGTGGTTGTGTGCCGCGGGCGGGTGGAGCGGCTCGGACGATGACCACCGGGCCTGTCGCATGATGCAGGACGGTCTGGCTGGTCGAGCCGAGCAGCAGGCCGGCGAAGCCCCCCCGGCCGCGCGATCCCACCACGGTCAGCGCAGCACCAGCCGACTTAGCGAGGACCGCGGAAGGTCGCCCCACCACGATCTTCCGGTGCACCGGCACGTCGGGATACTTCTCGATGCACCCGGCGAGGGCGTCGGTCAGCAGCCGAGCCTCGTAGTCGCGCCGGTCCTCCCCGCCCGGCACGGGGATCGGCAGGTCTATGGGCACAGTGAACTCGGGCCTCTGATACACGTGGAGTGCGGTGACGCTCAGACCGTGCTGTGCGGCATGGGCGAACGCGAAGTCGACGGCGAGGCTCGACAGCGGCGAGCCGTCCACGCCCACCGAGCCGTCCACGCCCACCAGGACCTCACCGGCGGCCGGACCCGGTTCGACGGCGTCGCTGTCGCGGACCACGACGACAGGGCAGACCGCGTGGGCGGCAACCTGGACGCCGACCGACCCTACGAGGAGTCCTGTGAATCCGCCCAGGCCGCGGTGACCGACCACCAGCAGGCCGGCGTCGTGAGAGGCCCCGATCAGCGCGGCCGCGGGAGCGCACACCGGCAGGTCGGTGCTGATGTCCAGGGCAGGTGCCGCCTGGCGGGCGCGGCCGGCGGCGGTGGCCAGGATCCCGCTCGGCGGCGTGCTGGAGCCCCGCATCGGGCGGACCCAGGGCCGGCGGTCCGACCGGTACCTTCAGCAGTGGCCACAGGAAGGCGTGCACTATGCGCAACGGGCATCGACGGGCGAAGGCCTCCCCGGTCGCCCAGTCGAGGGCGTGCAGGCTTTGTGCTGAACCATCGACGCCCACGACGATCGCGGAGGCTGGGCTGGTAGTCATGGACTGTTCTCCTTCGGGGTGGCGAGCAGTGTGCCGACCGCTCCCACGGGCATCGGTGGCACACAAGAGGTCGAGGCTGGTCGTTCAGTCCGCCTCCGCTGACAGGGGAGGCAGAACCGGGTCTGCGGCAGGATCTCCAACCGTTCGAGGGGAATGCTGACGGCGCAGCGCTTGCAGGTGCCGTAGGTGCCTTCGGCCATGCGTCGTAGCGCCTCCGCGGTGTCGGCCAGCGCTTGCCGGGACGAGACGATGAGCGCGATGAGGGTCTCCTCGTCGTAGCCGCCGCGGTCGAGCTGCTGCGTGCACATGACGAGCTCGCCGAGCTGGCCGGTGTGCTGCTGGAACTGCTCCTCCAAGATGTCGCGGAACAGCTCGACCGGATCGTGCAGGGTGCTGGTCACCTGACTTGTCCTTTCAATGAGGCACTCAATTCGGGTATAGAAGGCCCTCGAGTGGATTTAGCAGAAGACGCCTTTTGCTCGAGTCGCCGCACGGTCGAGACCCAGCGTGCGACGGCGCGACAGGGATGGCATGGGGCGCCGCCGGCCAACAACCGTGTGGTGTGTTGCCGGCTGTCGGCAAGGAAAGTGTCGTTGCCAGTCGACGGCCGGGCGAGACCGCAGATCATCGCTGGTGTCCAGGCCGAGGTTCCCGAGCCGCGGGCCGGAAAAGGCGCGGGTGCAGTCGTTACCATCAGTGCCTGCCGACCCCGGCAGCCTCGAATGCAAAGGATGTCTGGCAACAGACCTTGGATATCGGTCCCCGTTCCGCCACCCTGGGATTAGCGGGGGATTCGTCGCACGGCCATACGTCGCACGCCGGTCGCTCGACAGCACCCAAAACAACGACCCTGTGGCGCCGTGGCAGGCAAGACATGCGGCGGGCCAGGTATGCAAGTTCGGCTGTATCGTGGAGGAGTATATGACAAAGGGAAAGGCACTCGCGGCTGTCACGCGTCCTGCCGATTCACCCGAGTACCGGGACCTGAGCAGGCGGCTACGCAAGGGTGCGGTCGGGCCTGCGTCTGGCGCTGGAAGAGTGCCGTAGCGCCTCGGTCATCCGACAGTCCTACACCCATCTTGACCGCGCTCGCGACCGAGCGATCACCTTGCAGCGCGCCAGGTACGCGGGCCGCGCCACGAGGAATGAACGGCGGTACTCGCCCCTGTTCCGAGCTCGGCTACCCCGTGTTGTGTCCCGAGTCGCATTTCGGATCACACCCATAGCGGCCTCGTCCATGGCGACCCGGCAGGTGGGCCAGCGCACAGACATGATGATCGGGTTTAGATTGCCGACGTCCGGCAACGACAGTCGAGGCGGCCATGGCCGCCGTCGTGGGCGTCGAACGCTGGAATGACAAGGGAAACCGTTGGTGGGTCGGCCGGTGTCGATGGGGCAGCAGATGCTGGCGCACCCCGACATCAGCGGCTCCCGGGAGGCGGGGCGGGCGTGGCAGACAGCACTCGGCGGCGTGGCCGGCGCGGGCCGTCGCCAGCGGGATCGGAGGACGCGTGGCTGGTCGACGTCGCCGAAGGTGCCAGCCGGGACGCCGGAGGCGTTCCGGTGGAGCTGCTCGGCGACTATTTGCCGCTGCTCGCCGATGCGGCCGTCAGCGGACGCCGGCCCAAGCGCGCTGAGCTGGAGGCGGTGGGTCTGCTCGGACGGCGGGCCGCGGAGCAGGGCATCTCCGCCGGCCGGGCAGTGCAGCTCTACCTCTCGGCGGCTCGGCGGCTGTGGCAGGAACTGCCGATGGTGGTGCGCTCGCGCGACCGCGACGCGGTGCGCGCCGCCGCCGCGGCTGTGCTCCACGTCATCGACGACGCGGTTGCGACACTCGCCGACGGCTACGCGGTCGCCCGCCGCGACCTGGTCCGCCGGGAAGAGACCCTACGTCGTGAACTGATCGACGACCTGCTGCGCGGCGATTCCGACCTCGGCGCACTGGTGGAGCGCGCCGAGCCGTTCGGGCTAGACCTCGCCCGTGTCCACCAGGTTGCCCTGGCCGCGCCGAGCCGACGGCTGCCCGACACCGACGCGGCGATCAGCGTACTGGAGGGGGTCATCTTCAACCGGCTCGGCGACCGCGACGTCCTGGTCGCGACGAAGGAGGGCCTGCTCGTCGTCTTGGCTCCTGCTGATCCCGCCGCCGCCGGACGCATCTCACCCGCTACCCCGGACGCCGGCAACGACCTGGGACGGCTCATGCATGGTGAGCTCAGCCGCTTGCCGCGCGGACGCCCCTGGCGCGTCGCAGTCGGCCGGCCGCACCCCGGCCTCTACGGCATCGCCCGCTCCTACGAAGAGGCCCGCGAGGCACTCACCATGGCCCAGCGGCTACACGTGGACACCCCGGTGGTCAACGCTCACGACCTGCTCATCTACCGGGTGCTGCTGCGTGACCAACCCGCCATCGTGGATCTGGTGCACGCCGTGCTCAGCCCGCTTGGCCAGGCGCGTGGCGGTGCCGAGCCGCTGCTGGCGACCCTGGAGGCATACTTCGACACCGGTGCGGTGGCCACGGAGTCGGCGAAGCGGCTACACGTGGCCGTGCGCACCGTCACCTATCGGCTGGACCGGATCAGGGCGCTGACCGGGTACAACCCGGCCGACCCGGCCCATCGGTTCACCCTCCAGGCCGCGGTGCTCGCCGCCAAGGTCCTCAACTGGCCCGAGCAGCCACTGCCCACCCCCGGCTAGTACCGCGCGGCCTGCAAGGTTGGCCTTGTTCGGTGACACGCCGGGCCGCGGCGGCCCCCACCTGTGGGCCCGTTGGTCACAGCCTCGTGTCGTCGGTTCCTGCCTCCCTCCAGGAGCGGCGATCGCCGAGAGGGCTCGGGAGATCAGCAACGACGAGGGCAACCGGCTGCTGCGGATGGTGCGCCGGTCCAGCGCGTCGGTGGTTACCTGGCGGCGAGCGGAGATGGTACTGCTGTCCGCGCAGAGCATGGACGTGCGAAGGGTGACCTTCACTAGCCCGGATCGGGTCCGGGACGTGCTGCACAACTTCAACGCCGATAGGTTCGATTCGCTGCGGAACGCCAAAGCCATGCTGGATCGGTGCAGTACGAGCAGAGCTCCGATGAGCGCGCCGGCGAGCACCGCCAGGACAGAAGCGGCGTGTCGCAGAGCCCGTGGATCGGCACCCGCGGCCAGCCGGATATCCGCCGCGAAGCGGTGAACACACCCACACCGGTCGGAGAGATCGTCGACATGATGGCCACCCACCGCGTCAGCGGACTGCCGAACAGAGGGCTGACCTGGCGCATGGTCAGGCTCGTCCGTCACGACGTCGCCACCAGCAACACCCAGTCTTCCAGGCACAGCGCGCCCACTGCCGGGCCGCCCGTACGCATCGCGGTCCCGCCGCGGTGGAGCACATGCTCAACCAGCCGCCGGAACGCCCGGCACGTCAGCCCGTGAACGGCCCGACCCACGGCTTCGACGCGCCGGTCTCCTGCACACAGCATGATCAACGATCAAGACCGGCAGGGGTTACGTGACACGTCTACGTTCGGCGGCGAATGATCCACATCGCGGTGCCGACGGCAATGGCAGTCAACGCGGCGATCGCTGCGCCGACTTCGCCCAAGACCAAGCCGAAGCCGGCAGCCGTCACGGCGACGCTAAGCCCGAGCAACGCGGCAAGGCCGCGCCACCTCTGCCGTGACCGGCGTTGTCCTCCATCGTCGAACCGCTCCACAAAGGCGGGATCGTCGGATCGGAGCTCGGACTCGATCTCCGTTAGCCGTCGTTGCTCCGCGTCGCTGAGCATGGCTGGCCTCCGCCTGATGCGACCCATTCCGTCGCCGAGGACATATGTACGGGCCGCAATCCGCCTGCCCGCCCGATAGGCGCTGACCACTGATCCACCAACGGCCATGAACGTCCTGGAACACGATCGGCCGGGACGAGGTGAGCACGCAACGCGCGCATCTCCCGACCTCAGCCGACCACCTCTGCATCGCCCCCCTCCGGGACATTCCGCCTCTGTGCGGACCGATTGGGATCGACGGGCGTTGAAGTCGATTGCCTCCCAGCATTCCGGCCGACGGCGTCGGCAGACAGGGCGGGCGGCGGCGAACATAGCGCCTCATGATTGCCGGCTGCCGGCAACGAGGATTTTGCTCTGGTCCGGCGCCTGTTCAAGTCTGATCTGGACCAGTCAGAAGGCCATCCGGCTAGGAAACAACGCCCCCGGGCGCGTCGGTGGCCAGTCCTAGCGTTTGCCGATCGTCGGCAAGCAGCGTCGCGAATGCTCGCCGTCGCCGCACCTAGCCGGGACCGGCCCGCGCGGACACACTGGAGGTAGTCAGATCGCTGCGTTCACGGCCGGCCGGCACCGTTCCAGTTCTTTCTGCGAGGTCAATCGGAGGTGCGGGACCGTGCAGCAGTGGCCGGTGTGAGCGGTCCGTGTCATTGGTGTCCACGGCAGGGCCGGCATGTGCCGTGGAGCCACCACACTTTGGAGGTAAGGATGCGCGCCGTCGAAGTTATGAGCAGCCCAGTGGTGACGGTCGGGGGGGACCTGACCACCAAACAGGTGGCGAGGATGCTTGTCGAAAACGACATCACCGCCGCACCCGTCGTCGATGAGAACGGCCTCCTGGTAGGGATCGTCAGCGAAGCCGACCTGATCCGTGGGGAGATCCAGCCCGACGCTCGCACGCATCTGACGTACCTCACCGACCCGACCATCCCACCCTCTGAAGGCGTCGCCGAGGTCATGACCCGCGATGTGATCACCGTGCCTGCCTCCGCCGACGCCGCCGATATCGCGGCGCTGATGCTCAAGGCCGGCATCAAGAGTGTCCCTGTCGTCGAGGACAACATCCCGGTCGGGATGGTCAGCCGCCGGGACCTGCTTTCCACCCTGGCCCGCGACGACGAATCCATCGCCGCCGAGGTGACCGCCCGGCTCACCGACTACTCCGACGGACCGTCGCCCTGGTCGGTGTCCGTGGCCGACGGCGTCGTCACCCTGACCGGCGACACCACGATCGACGAGTTTCGGGTTGCCCGGCTATTGGCCGGCACCGTAACCGGTGTCCGGCGCGTTCACCCCGGACCCGCCCGACCGCTCCGCCGCGGCGATCACCCCCGATCAGCCTCCGACGCCCACCCGGAACGAAACGGCTCCGGATGGTCCGGGGCTCGCGACCCACGAGACCAACGAGAGCGGCCGCGGGTGCGGTTGGCCTCGGCAGTCATGTTCGTGGGCGAGCTCGAGCGGTCGGTGAGCTTCTACCGGGAACTGCTGGCGCTGGAGGTCACTGCTCGCGACAACACAGCTGCGCTGCTCGTCAGCCCAGACGGGTTCCAGCTATACCTGCGCAGCATGCGAATCGGTGCCTACCACCCCCTCGGCAACATCGGGATCCAATACGTCATTTGGACCGCCGACGGCGAGGAGGACCTCCGCCGGTGTGAGCAGGTGCTTCGAGCGCAGTCCGGGTCTGTTACGAGGCAGACCGTCGACGGGTACACCGTGGTCGAAGGGCGCGGACCCGACGGTGTGCCCGTCGTGGTGACCTACCCCGGACCCGACGAACTACCGCGTCACCGGATTCGGCAACGCATCTACGAATGGTGATCACCGCATCCGGACGAGCGTGCCGCGTCAGCCGCGAACCTGGTCGGCGAGCACTGCCGCCTCGCTGATCTCGGGATTCCTCGTGGCGGTGAGCAAGGTCAGCGGGTGGCTCTCGGCCAGGTCACGCAGGTGCTGCAGCGCGGCGGCTCGCTCGGGTTCCTCGAGTTCGGCTCGGTAGCGGCTGACGAACTCCTCGAACTTCGCCGGGTCGTGGCCGTACCACTTGCGCAGCGGGGTCGACGGCGCGACCTGCTTGCACCACTCGGCGAGGTCGGCCTTGGCTTTGGTCAGGCCACGCGGCCAGATCCGGTCGACGAGCACTCGGGTGCCATCGTCGCTCGCGGGTTCGTCGTAGACCCGGCGCACCCGCACATCCGGCTTGTTCCTCATGACGTCGGTCTCCTCGCTGGGTCGGAGCGGAGCGTCAGGTCGGGTCGGGGTCGTTGGCTCCCTGCCGTGGCCCGGAGTCGATCCCGGCCACGTTCTGCCGGCCGACGGGACCGCTGCCGGTGGAGTGCGCCTCCGCCTCGAGCCGCTCGGCGAGGTGCGGGTAGTGCAGCTCGAAGGCGGGCCGCTCGGAGCGGATCCGTGGCATCGCGGTGAAGTTGTGTCGCGGCGGCGGGCTGGACGTGGCCCACTCCAGTGAGTTGCCGTGGCCCCACGGGTCGTCCGCGGTGACCACCTCGCCGAACCGGTATGAGTGGTAGGCGTTCCACAGGAACGGCAGGGTCGAGAGGCCGAGCAGGAAGGCGCCCACCGTGGAGATGGTGTTGAGTGTGGTGAAGCCGTCGGTCGGCAGGTAGTCGGCGTACCGGCGGGGCATCCCCTTGGCGCCCAGCCAGTGCTGGACGAGGAAGGTCAGCTGGAAGCCGATGAAGGTGCCCCAGAAGTGCAGCTTGCCGAGCTTCTCGTCCAGGTAGCGGCCGGTGAACTTCGGGAACCAGAAGTAGATCCCGGCGAAGACCGCGAAGACGATCGTGCCGAACAGCACGTAGTGGAAGTGGGCCACCAGGAAGTACGTGTCGTTGAGGTGGAAGTCCAGTGGCGGCGAGGCGAGGATCACGCCGGACAGGCCGCCGGCCAGGAAGGTCACCAGGAACCCCAGCGCCCACAGCATCGGTGTCTCGAAGCTGATCGACCCGCGCCACATCGTCCCGATCCAGTTGAAGAACTTGATCCCGGTCGGGATGGCGATCAGGTAGGACATGAACGAGAAGAACGGCAGCAGGACGGCGCCGGTGGCGAACATGTGGTGCGCCCACACGGTCATCGACAGCATCGCGATCGCGATGGTCGCGGCGACCATGCCCTTGTAGCCGAACAGCGGCTTGCGGCTGAAGACCGGGATGACCTCGGTGATGATGCCGAAGAACGGCAGCGCGACGATGTAGACCTCGGGATGCCCGAAGAACCAGAACAGGTGCTGCCACAGGATGGCGCCGCCGTTCTGCGCGACGAACACCTGGGCGCCGAGCTTCCGGTCGGCGAGCACACCGAAGAGCGCGGCGGTGAGGATCGGGAAGGCCAGCAGGATCATCACGCTGGTGACCAGGATGTTCCAGGTGAAGATCGGCATCCGGAACATCGTCATCCCGGGGGCGCGCAGGGTGATCACGGTGGTGATCATGTTGACGGCGCCCAGGATGGTGCCGAGCCCGGCGATAACCAGCCCGACGAACCACATGTCGGCTCCGACGCCGGGCGAGTTGGTCGCGTCGGTCAGCGGCGAGTATGCGTACCACCCGAAGTCGGCGGCCCCGCCCGGGGTGATGAAGCCGGCCATCACGATCAGGCCGCCGAACAGGAACAGCCAGTAGGAGAACGCGTTCAGCCGGGGAAAGCTCACGTCCGGCGAGCCGATCTGCAGCGGCAGCACCAGGTTCGCGAACGCGAACAGCATCGGCGTCGCGAACAGCAGCAGCATGATCGTGCCGTGCATCGTGAACAGCTGGTTGTACTGCTCGAGGCTGAGGAACTGCAGTCCCGGCCGGGCCAGCTCCCCGCGCATCAGCAGCGCCATCAGCCCGCCGGCCAGGAAGAAGCCGAACGAGGTGACCAGGTAGAGCTTGCCGATCGTCTTGTGGTCAGTCGTCCGCACCAGGTCGAGCAGGACGGACCCCCGGGTGGTCGACCGCACCGGGTATGGGCGGCTGACGATCGGCGAGGGAGCGGTGAGGGTCACTCGTGGCCTCCGGCTGGTCGACAGCGCCACACCGGCCTGGGCCGGTCGCGGCGCGCGAGCATCTGAAGAATAGTCCCCGCACGCCGGCCGTCACACCCGGGAGGTCGGCGCGGCGGCGCGCCGGGCGGCCCGGGACGCGGGCGGCTCGTGCGTGAGATTGGAGGGGTCGGCCGCAGGGTACTCAACGCCGTGACCGGATGTGGCGGTATGGGCCGCCACGAGACCCTGGAGGAAGCCGTGCTCTGGTTCATCATCACGCTCATCATCATCGGCGCGATCGCCGGCTTCATCGCCCGGGCGCTGGTGCCCGGCAAGGACCCGATGGGCATCGGCGCCACCATCGTGCTGGGAATCGTCGGTTCGTTCATCGGCGGTTTCCTGGGTTACGTGCTGTTCGGCAAGGACATCAGCCAGGGCGCGCTGCAGCCGTCCGGCATCATCGGATCCATCATCGGAGCGGTCATCGCACTGCTCGTCTACCGCGCCGCCACCCGCCGCGGGGTCGGCCCTCGCCGCTACTGATCGGCCACCACACGGGGACCTTTGGGGGCCCGACCGCCTCGGCGGCCGGGCCCCTCCGCGTCCGGGCCCCTCCGCGTCCGCGTTCCGCTCCCGCTCGGCCTGAGCGGCCTGTGCGACCGGAATTTAGGCCGGGCTCGCCTGATCGGCCGCGGGCCGACCGGACATCCGGCCCGGACCGCCTCGCCCGGTCTGCCGGTCGCCTGGTCGGAACACGATCCCCGGTCGCCTGGTCAGCTCGGGACACCGTCTCCGGCATAGATGGCGCGGACCATGTCGATCGTGTCCGCCTCCGCTGCGGTCTTGTCCTCCCGGTAGCGCAGGATCCGGGCGAACCGCAACGCGACCCCGCCCGGGTAGCGCGGGCTGCTCTGCACCCCGTCGAAGGCGACCTCGACCACCAGCTCGGGCCGGACCCGCACCACCCACCCGTCGTCGGCCACCGCCAGCGAGCCAAGCCGCTCGGTCTGCCAGCCGAGCATCGCGTCGGTGAGCCCCTTGAAGGTCTTGCCGAGCATCACGAAGCCGCCGGTCGCCGGGTCGAGCGCGCCGAGGTGCAGGTTGGACAGCCACCCCCGGCGCCGGCCGTGGCCGCGCTCGACCGCAAGCACGACCAGGTCGAGAGTGTGCCTGGGCTTCACCTTGAGCCATCCGGCGCCGCGGCGCCCCGCCTCGTACGGCGTCCGCAGCGACTTGACCATCACGCCCTCGTGGCCGCGTGCGAGCGCGGCGGCCAGCTGGGCCGCCGCCACCGCCGGGTCGTCGGTCACCACCCGCGACACCAGCATCGACTCCGGCACGACGGCTGCCAGCGCCTCGTAACGCTCGCCGCCGGGCCGGTCGAGCAGGTCCGCCCCGTCGAGGTGCAGCAGGTCGAACAGTGACACCGACAGCGGAACGGTCGCGCGGAGCGCGGCCGGATCTCCCCTGCTGCCGACGCGACTCGCGGTCACCTGGAACCGCTGCGGCCGCCCGTCCGGCCGCAGCGCGATCACCTCGCCGTCCAGCACGGCAGCGGAGAGCGGCAGCGCGAGCGCGGCCTCGACCACCTCGGGCACCCGGGCGGTGATGTCATCCAGGCTCCGGGTGAAGACGGCGACGTCGTGGCCGGCCCGGTGCACCTGCACACGGGCGCCGTCCAGCTTCCACTCGACCGCGGCCGGGCTGACCCGCTCCAGCGCGGCGTCGACGCTCGGCGTGGTCTGGGCGAGCATCGGCAGCACCGGCCGGCCCACCTCCAGGCGGAAGTCGGCCAGCGCGCCGGCGCCGCCGGCCAGCGCCGCCTCGGCGACGATGCCGAGGTCGCCCCGGAGCATGACGGCCCG
>WNGJ01008791.1_pt1 | contig 15279 bp, 11 predicted proteins | sample 5400611 | NCBI WGS metagenome assembly WNGJ01 (sample SAMN13153375, study PRJNA577476) | soil metagenome | isolation source: 40 cm soil or saprolite under Garry oak tree replicate 1 | place: USA:California | collected 2016-06-15
GATGGTCCACGCGCTGCAACTCGCCGTTGATGCGGAGCATGGGTTGGTTGTTCGAAGAAAGGTGCAGGTCGGAGGCCTTTTGCTCGAACATCAAATTGAAGAACGCGTCGATCTTCGCCATAAGATTTATATAATCCGGCTGATTCTTAGCTCAATCCCCGCCATACTGCAAGCAATTGAACGCGGTCACCCAAAAAATTTTCACAGAGATAAAAGCCGGCGGAGCCATTTCATTCGCCCGTTTCATGGAACTGGCGCTTTATTGTCCCGTTTATGGATACTATGAAACAACACCGGACACGATTGGGCAAGGCGGAAATTATTACACTAACGTCAGTGTGGGAAGCCTCTTTGGGGAATTGCTGGCCTTTCAATTTGCAGAGTGGCTCGAAGAGGGGCCTGTGGCGAGGGACTCGCGGAGCACAGCGCTCCAGTTCTGCGCACCGTTCATTCAGGATTCGCGCAGAGATGGAACTCTGGGTTCTGCTGGCACTGTCCAGATGAGCGCTGCGATGGACGAAGGAGAAAGCGGCGCGCACAGGCAAGAGCTGCAGCTTGTCGAAGCGGGGGCGCATGATGGGTGCCTGGCAAAGGACATTCTGGGCTGGCTCCGCCAACACCGCCCGGGCCTTTGGCGCCGGCTTGAGTACTGGATAGTGGAGCCCTCGGAGCGCAGGCAAGAATGGCAGAAGCGAACGCTTGGCCGGTTCGCGAACAAGCTGCGCTGGGTCAAAGATTTGACCGAGGTGGCGGGGTTCCGTCACTCGCCACTCGACGCGTGTCACTCCGCAGGGATTCGCGGGATCATATTTTCCAACGAACTGCTCGATGCTCTGCCTGTGCGCCGGCTGGGGTGGAACGCTGCAGACCGGACTTGGTTTGAGTGGGGCGTCACGATTAAGAATGGGCGGTTCGTCTGGACGCCAATGCCGGACATTCAGTGCAAAGCACAAAGCCCAAAGTCCGATGTCGGTCGGTCGCCGGCGACCCTTCGACGCTCCAACGCTCCAACGCTGGCAGGCCTTGACCTGCCGGCCGAATTGCTGGCCGTCTTGCCCGACGGGTTCACTACCGAGGTCTGCCCGGCCGCCGAGCAGTGGTGGCGCCAGGCAGCAAGCGCTTTGGAGTGGGGCAAGCTTCTGACCCTTGATTACGGTCTGAGGGCGGAGGAGTTCTTTGAGCCGCAAAGGAAAGAGGGGACCCTGCGGGCCTATCGGCGGCATCGAGTAATCGGTGACGTACTCGCCCAACCGGCAGAGCAGGACATCACCGCGCACGTCAATTTCACGTCCTTGCAAACGGCGGGCGAAGTGGCCGGGTTAAGGACTGACGCCTTGGTGACTCAAACCCAATTCCTGACTGAAATTGTTGCACGGTCTTGGACCAGCGATTCGTCGCTTGAAACCTGGACGCCGGAACGCCGACGCCAGTTTCAAACACTGACGCACCCGGAGCACCTGGGCCGATCCTTCCGAGTCCTAATCCAATCGCGAGGATGATATTTAAGTGCAGAGTGAGGAGTGCAGAATGCAGAATCACTGTGCATTTTGCATTCAACATTCTGCACTTAAAAGTTGCTCGTTGGGTTTGTCAGGTTAAGGCGTTGCGGACTGCAGTTCGTAGTTCAATATCGACAGACAATAAGTGGCCGCGGTCTCGGTGCGCAGAACCAAGCGGCCTAAGGTGATGGGCAAGGCGCCGCTGGCCTTAATGGCCTCGGTTTCCTCTGGTGTGAAGTCACCTTCAGGGCCGATCCAGACGCAGACTGATTTCGGCGGGTGGCCGTGCTGGACCTGGAAGGCGCGGAAATAGTGCCGCGGGTGCTGGCGGTCGCCCTGCAAAGAGGCGAGCAGAGGTAGATCGAATGTTTCGTCGCGCAGGAGGAATTGGCCGGGGGTCAGCGGAGCGTCCACTTGAGGCAGCCAGGCAGAGCCGCATTGCTTGATGCCTTCAATGGCGGTCAACTGCCATTTGCTGACCTTATCGCGGCTGCCCTTTTTTTGAAGCCGGGAGACAACGCGTTGCGAGAGCAATGGCACGATCCGATAGACTCCCAACTCCGTGGCCTTCTGTATGATCGATTCGATGAGCTTTCCTTTCGGCACGGCTTGCAGCAAAGTGATTTGATAGGGCAGGGGCGAGACTGAACGCTTTTCGACCAGCGCCAACTTCACGGTGTCGCGATGGTGGTCCTGCACCTCACATAGGAATTCAGCGCCCAGCCCATCCAGCACGAGGATGCGTTCGCCGCGACGTACCCGCACCACGCGCAAGGCATGGTGGGCCTCGCGACCCGTCAGGAAGAGCGTGGAGTCCCGGCATTCGTTGGGGGGCAGGTAGAAGCGATGCATTGAAACGCTGAAACGCTGAAACGCTGAAACGCTGAAAGGCCTCAAATTTCAGCCTTTCAGCTTTTCAGCTTTTTCAAAATTCCCGGTAACCCATTCACGCATCACGTATCACGCATCACATATCGCGCATCACGCATCATCCCTCCACTCCACCACTCCGGCAGTCCATTGCTCTGTTCACTGGAACAGGTCCTTGGCCTTCTCGAAAAAGCTTCGGCTTAGCGGGCTTTCCGGGCCGGTGCACAAGTCGGCGAATTCCTGAAGCTTGGCCTTCTGGGCGGCGGACAGGTGGGTGGGCACCTCGACGTTGATGCGCACATGAAGGTCGCCGAAACCGTGACCCTGAAGGCTCTTGATGCCTTTGCCTTTGAGGCGAAACATGGCGCCGGGCTGGGTGCCGGCGGGAATTTTAATGGTGGTCTTGCCGTCTAAGGCCGGCACCTGGATTTCGGCGCCCAGCGCGGCCTGGACAAAACTAACTGGCACCTCACAAAGCAACTCGTCGCCGTCGCGCTGAAAGATTTCATGCGGCTTGACATGAAGAATGACATACAAATCCCCAGCCGGCCCGCCGCGCAGTCCGGCTTCGCCGTTGCCGACGGAGCGCAGACGCGAGCCGGTATCTACCCCAGCCGGGATGCGCAGTGTGATCTTGGAGGCGCGCTCGCGGCGGCCGGCGCCGCCGCAGGCCTTGCACGGCTTTTCGATGATGCGGCCCGCACCTTGGCAGTGGGGGCAGGTTTGTGCGATGCTGAAGATGCCGCGTGAAGTCAGCACCTGGCCGCGTCCGCCGCAAGTCGGGCAGGCCTTGGTCCTGGAACCGCTTTCGGCGCCTGAGCCACGGCACAGGTCGCATCGTTCCGGTTTGGAAACGGTGATCTCCTTTTCGCAACCATGGGCGGCTTCTTCGAAGGTGATTTCCATATCGTAGCGGAGGTTCTCGCCTCGCTGCGGTTGAGTGGGGTCGGGCCGGCCGCCGCCGAAGAGTTCATCCAAAATGCTGCCGCCGCCGAAAACGTCGCGGAAGATCTCGAAGGGGTCATGGAAGCCACCGCGCCCATAAGCGCCCGCGCGACGGTCGAAGGCGTCGTGGCCGTACTGGTCGTAGGCGGCGCGTTTTTGCGGATCGCACAAAACTTCGTAGGCTTCGCCCAATTCTTTGAAGCGTTCTTCAGCGGTTTTATCGTCCGGGTTCTTGTCCGGATGATACTTAACCGCCAGCCTGCGGTAGGCCTTTTTTATGTCCTCTTCTGCTGCGTTCTTTTCCACGCCGAGGACTTCGTAATAGTCGCGTTTGGGCATGGATCAAGCGGTGGGTTGTTTGGCCACTATCACACCGGCCGGACGCAGGAGACGATCCCGCAATTTATACCCTTTACGCAGTTGGCGGAAGACTTGGCCTTCGGGGACTTCAGCGACTTCCTGTTGCGAAACGGCTTCGTGCAGGCTCGGGTCAAAAAGCTGGCCGGTGGCGTCCACTTCTTCGAGCCCCGCTTCATAGAGCACCTTCTTTAGCAGTTGGTAAACCATGCTGATGCCCGCCTGCAGCGATTGCGGGGCGCCAGCCTCCTTGGTTTGAGTAGCGGCCAGTGCCATGTCAAAATTATCCAGGACGGGGATCAATTTTTGCAGCAACTCCTGGTTGGCATACTTGACGGCATCCTGTTTTTCGCGGGCAGCCCGCTTTTTGAAATTGTCGAAGTCTGCGGAGGTGCGGAGCAAGCGGTCCCAATGCTCGTCCGCTTTGGCTGCGCGCTCTCTGAGTTCGTGCAGTTGGTCCGGAGTCAGCGTTGCGGGGCCAACCTCCACCAGGGGTTGAGCCGCGCCTGGCCCCTGGGCCGGTTCGGCTTGTCTTTCAGTTTCGGGATCAATTTTTTTCATGGGACAAAGCTTCCTTATCCACGTTCGATAGCGGGAAAATAGACGATCTTGTTGACCAGAGCAACCGTGAAGCCAGGAGAAGCCTGGAGCAACAGGAGCAACATCCTGCCGGGGCGCTGGTGGCCAGCTACTTCAGCTTTTCAGCCTTTCAGCTTTTCAGCTTGTGGGAGCAACATCTTGCCGGGGCGCTCGTGGCCGGCTACTCTTGCGGCATGACAGGTCGAAAAGCCCTCACCCTGCTTGTGAGCGGATGGTTCCTGTCCCACCCCGGCGCTCTGCTTGCGGCAACGCCATTTGAGCGGGACTGCGCCAGACTCGCTGTCCACAGGGGAAATGACGCCGCGCGTTTGCGCGAGTTGTTTAAGCTCGATTGGGAGCACACCATGCGCGAGGACCCGGAATTCGCCAGCGAGGTGGGCTATCCTGGGCAAAACGATCGCTGGAGCGATCAATCGTTGGAGGGCATCGAACGCAGAAAACGCGAGTTGCAGGCGCCTATCAAGGTAGTTCAATCCATTGACCGTTCCGGGCTGACCCCGGCGGACCAGTTGAATTACCTCTTGTTCAAGAAAGATCACGAAGACGCTCTCGAAGGGACTCGCTTCAAAGCGCCCCCACACGTGACGCTGCGCGACGTGCCCCAACAAATAAGAAATCAAATGGCAGAAGACTCGGAACAGAACCCGATGCTCAAGCCATTCGCGGAATTTCCAGAGGAGATTGCCGAGGCGCAGCGTGGGCGTTTGCGAAGCGCAGCCGCGGCGGCGTTGAGCCAGAGGATTATACCGGCATTCGCCAAGTTGTACGATTTCTTCGTCAACACTTATCTGCCGCGCGCGCGTGAAACCATTGCAATGAGCGACCTGCCGGACGGCAAGGCCTGGTATGCGTACAACGTCCGCACCCGCACGACCACAACGCTGACGCCGCAACAAATTCACGAGTTGGGCCTTTCCGAGGTGAAGCGGATTCGGCAGGAGATGGACAAGGTCATCGCACAAACCGGATTCAAAGGCAGCTTTGCCGAGTTCTGCAAATTTCTCCGCACCGACCGGCAATTCTATTATCAGGATGCTGAGAGTCTGTTGAGCGGCTACCGGGACATTTGCAAGCGGGCGGACCCGGAGTTGGCGCGGCTTTTCGGCAAGCTTCCGCGTTTGCCTTATGGGGTGAAGCCGGTGCCTGCTTATGCGGAGAAGTCGCAGACCACGGCTTACTATCAGGAGGGTTCACTGCAGGCAGGCCGGCCAGGGTGGTACTTCGCAAACACCTACGCGCTGGAAACGCGGCCCAAGTGGGAGATGGAGGCGCTGACGTTGCACGAGGCCGTACCGGGCCACCACTTGCAGCTCTCGCTGGCGCAGGAAATGGAAGGAGCGCCCGATTTCCGCAAGCACGCCGGCTACACGGCATTCATCGAGGGCTGGGGCCTCTATGCCGAAAGTCTGGGCCCCGAGATGGGATTTTACAAGGACCCGTACATGAAGTTCGGCCAGCTCACCTACGAAATATGGCGCGCCGTCCGGCTGGTGGTGGACACTGGTATGCACAGCATGGGCTGGAGCCGGCAACAAGCCATTGAATATTTCATCGCCAACTCCAGCAAGAATGAGCACGACGTGACGGTGGAAGTGGACCGCTATATCGTCTGGCCTGGCCAGGCGCTGGCCTACAAAATCGGCGAGTTGAAATTAAAGGAGCTTCGGGCGCTGGCCGCGAAAGAACTGGGAGCCAAGTTTGACATTCGCCAGTTCCATGATCAGGTGCTGGAGGATGGAGCGTTGCCGTTGGATGTGTTGGAAGCTCGCATCAAGGCGTGGATAGCGAAGCGCAAGGGAGTAACTGCGTTGAAGCGTTGAAGCGCCACATGGTGGTTCTTCCGGAAAGTTGGTGTCTGAGCAGGGATTGGGCTTAGTTTTTGGTCTCTGAGCCGACGGAGCGCTTTTCGATCGCGTTTTATCCCAAAGGGATTCCGCAACAAATGCCCCAAGGCGGTTATGCCGATTTCGGAGTTAGCCATTCGAATCTGCAGCAGGTCATCAGGTACATCGCCGAACAGGAGCAGCATCACAAGAAAACCAGTTTTCAGGATGAGCTGCGGGCCTTGCTTCGCAAACACGAGATCGAGTGGGATGAGCGCTATGTGTGGGATTAGTAGCAAGGCCGCCGTTGGGCGGGTTTTCCTTCGAGATTTGAAACCGAGGGCGCTACAATCCCGAAGGGATTGCGCGACAAAGCCCAGGATGGTGACCCCGCTCTTTCCGACAACCCTTCGCCATTAATACAACCCAAATGCTTACAATGCGCCACCGCCGTACTGATACCCCTGCCCAGAAAGAGCGGGGGAGCTACCTTGGGGACACCGCGCCAGTGCGAGCCAACCCCATCGAAGTTGTGTCCGAGGGTGTCGAGCGCGGCCACAACCCCGTTGGGGTTGAGAGGCGGTTTGCACGATTTCCAAGGGTAGCTAGTTCCTCGCAACCCTGGGCTGGAGGACACAATCCCTGGGATTGACTGTCGGCGGCAACCAACCTCTCATTAAGCGAGCCGTTGGAGACACCAACTTCTCGGAAGAGCCGGAAAATGGGGCTGATGCCGCTGACTTGTCTCATGCGGAGCGCCGCATTTACGTCGGCGTGACGGTGGCGTGATGGAGGCCAACTAACATCAAAGTTGACGGCAAGAGCATTTCGGAATTTTGAGCATCCGAAAAATTGGCTGCGGAGTTGGTCTTGCGAACCCGCGTCGCGTTGCCACAACACTGTGTTTGCCCTTGTTTGAAATGCAAGCTGTGATAATTGGGTCCTGCCGCTTCGAATTGACGATCGAGCCGATTATGTTTTTGCACTTCATTTGCCAAAGGACTGGATTGCCCCAAGGCTCGGCTCGGGTTGCATCACTGGGTGTGATGGCGCTTCTTTTTTGTGGAATCTTTGCAACAGTGTCCCGCTGCGAAATCCCGGAGCGGGAGGTTGCCAGTGCAGGTGATTGGAAACGCGGCGTTGTCGTGACGAACATCGCCCAATTCCGGTCAGTGCCTGGCGAGATTTTTCTTGGTCGCTGCGCTTTTCGATTAAATGGCGTCGTCACTTTGGTTGACAGCAATCGTGATCTGCTCGTGCTTCAGGACGATACCGGAGCGATGGCCCTGAATCCGAAGGCCGGCTTGAGGGATTTTCGCGTTCAAATCGGGCAAAGGATTTCGTTGGAAGGTACGCGTTGTTTTCCGTACGTCATCGGATTTCCGAATTATCCGTATCGGTCGTCGGGGCAGGAGGTGCGGACATCGCTCGAAGGGCCGGATAATTTTGGCGACTATTATCTGACTCGAATGCGGGGCTACCTGCATCCACCCGTCACTGGCGAATACACGTTCTGGATTGCGAGCGATAATTCGTCGGAACTCTGGCTAAGCTCAAACGACGATCCGGCCGCCGTGAAAAAGGTCGCGTTCATGGCGCGTTATGGTTGGGTGGCACCGCGGGAATGGTCGCGGTATCCTTCGCAGCGTTCCGAGAACATTCATTTGGAAGCCGGCCGCCGTTATTACATCGAGGCGTTTCAGGAGCAGACGACCGGAGGCGATCATCTGGCGGTTGCCTGGCAGGGGCCGTCGGTGAGCCAGTCAGTCATAGCCAACCGTTACCTGACTCCGTGGCTCGAAGATCGAGTCCAGGTTTCGCCGGCGGCGACCAACGGTGTCTTGCGCGAATACTGGACCAATTTTTCTCTGGGTGGTTTGGCGACGTTGACCGGGCCAAAGGCTTTTGAGTCGGCGTTGAGCGTTGATGAAATGCAGGTGACGTCGCGAGGCGCGGAGGCTTGGCCAGAGCCGCGCCCCATCTCTTGGAATCAACCGTTGCTGGCGGAGGACAATTATCGTCGGGTGGAAGCGCGAGGCGACGTGGTTTTCACGGGAACGGATGGGGGCGTTGGCTTCCTGGAATTGTCCGACGGCGAGGCGCAGTTACAAGTGCGCGTGTCGCACTGCGACCCGGAGTCGCTGCGCCGTTTTCACAATTCCACGGTTCGCGTCGAAGGGGTTTGCGAAGGTGTATATGACCCAAAGGGAGTGTTGGTGCCGCGAATGATTTGGGTCTCGAAGGAGAACAACATTTCCTTGATCGAAACCACCAAAACGAACCTGGCATCAATCGCATCGGGGCAATCGTCCAGGCTCGTTTTCACCAACAGCAATCCGGCGATGATCGGCTTTTATGCGACGCGAGGAGTCGTAACGTTCAATGACCGGGTGTTCGGCAACGATTACATGTTCGTTCAGGAAGACACTGCGGCCATTTTTGTTTCGTTGAAGGGTCGGAAGTTTGGAAACCAGTTTGACGTCGGGCAATGGATTGAACTCGGTGGCGCTTTCCAGGCGGGGAAAAACATTCCAGTGGTCAGTCCGCTGACCGTAACGCAACTGGGCTGGCGTTCGATGCCTGCGCCCGTTACCCAGCCTGTGCAGTTTCCCGTGCCGGGAAACAGAGATGGCCGATGGACAGAAATCGAAGGCGTCGTGCATGTGGCAAATTCGAATGGCACGGTGGTGTTGGTGGGCAGCAGCGGGCCGCTTTCAGTTTGGATCGGCAAGACTTCGCGTGACAGCTTGAGCCAATATGTGGATGCGAAGCTGCGCCTTCGCGGAGTTCTGTCTCTGACGATACAGGATGCTCCGCTGTTGCTGGTGCCGTCCACCAGCTTTGTGGACGTGGAGCAGGAAGCGCCAAAGGATCCTTTTTCCGTGCCGACGTGTCTGGCTTCAAACTTATTTGCCAGCGAGGATGAGGTGGTGGTGCCGCACCGAGTGAAACTGGCCGGCAACGTCACATTCACAGGTGCGCGGTCGTTCTTCATGCAGGACGCGTCCGGTGGCGTTCGCGTGCAACCCGTTGACGATCGAGAGTTGCAAGTCGGCCAGGCGATCGAGGTGGTTGGATTTCCCGCCGTTAATGGCTCCAATCGGACATTGACCGAAGCGCTAGTGCGTCCAGCCGGCGAAATTCGCGTTGTGCAACCTCAAAAGCTGGACGCCGGAGAAGGAATTTCTTTCACCCAAGCCGGCGCGTTGGTCCAGATCAGCGCCCATCTGATCGCCAAGCGCACGCGGGACGGCAGCCAGGTCTTCGAACTTCAAGAAAAGCAACGAGTGTTTGAGGCGGAGTTGCCGGTCGGCGAGTTGCCCTCATTCGATCCAGGCAGCCGGCTTCAACTGAGCGGCGTGTGCGATTTCGTGACGGTCGCGCCGGCGGCTTCCGGAGGCGCGGCTGCCGAAAGCCCTTCAGCTGGAGCACTCAAAATCTGGCTGCGGAGTCCGGGGGACGTCGTGCTGTTGAGCCGACCGCCGTGGTGGACTTGGCGGCACACGGCGGTGCTGGTCGGAATGTTGCTCGCGGTGCTGGTGGTGTCGCTGCTGCGAATTCATCTGCTCCGCCGTCGGCTGGAGCGGCAACTCGCTTTCTCGCGGCAAATCCTCGAAAGCCAGGAGAGCGAGCGGCATCGCATCGCGGCCAATTTGCACGACAGCCTGGGGCAAAATCTCCTGGTGATTAAAAACCAAGCACATCTCGCCATGCAGCCGGTGGCGGACGAATCCGTCTTGCGCCAGCGGCTGGATGAGATTTCCGGCTGCGCTTCGCAAGCCATCGAAGAGGTGCGCGAGATCACGCACGCGCTACGGCCGTATCAACTGGATCGCTTGGGGCTGACGCAGGCGATTCGCGCCACCGTCAATCGCGCGGCCGAGAACAGTTCCATTCTTTTCGCGAGTCACGCGGACGATGTTGACGGGCTGTTCGACAAAGAGTCTGAGATTCACGTTTTTCGCATCGTGCAGGAAGCGGTGAGCAACATTCTCAAGCACTCGGCGGCGACCGAAGCAGCGGTCGTTGTGAAGAGACTCGACTCCGTTGCTTCCCTGTCCATCCGCGACAATGGCCGGGGCTTTGATGCGGGGGCGATTCACGCGACCGGTTCGCACGATGTCGGGCACGGCATCAATGGCATCAACGAGCGGGTTCGCATTTTGGGTGGAACGTTCCTGATTGATTCCCAGCCCGCCCAAGGCACAAGTTTAAGCATCGAAATTCCAGTCCCGGTTTCAAAGCATGAAGCAGCGTGAAGTGAAGTTGTTGATCGTGGATGATCATCCGGTGTTCCGGCGCGGCCTGCGCCAAGTCATCGAGGAGAATCCGCGCTTCCGCGTTGTCGGCGAAGCTTCCGATGGCGAAGCGGCGATGAAGATGATCGCGGATTTGAAGCCGAACATCGCGGTGGTGGACATTGACATGCCGCGTCTCAGCGGTTTGGAAATGGTGCGCGCGTTGCAGAAAATCAAATCGCCGGTGACGACGATCTTTCTCACGATGTACAACGAAGAGGACATGTTCAACGCGGCGCTGGATTTGGGCGTGAGGGCTTACGTGGTGAAGGACAGCGCTGCGGACGACATCCTCGCCGCGCTCGAGAAAGTGGACCAAGGCGAAACGTTCATCAGTCCCGCGATCTCTGAGATGGGGAAGCGTCGCAGCAACCGGGTGCAGGAGCTTCTGTTGAGCAAGCCGCAAATCGAGGATCTGACATCAGCCGAGCGCCGCATTTTGAAATTCATCGCCGAAGACCGCACGAGCAAAGAGATCGCCGACCTGCTGAAGATCAGCGTCAAGACGGTGGAGAATCATCGGCTGAACATCTGCCACAAACTCAATTTGCACGGCAGCCACAGCTTGTTGAAGTTCGCTTTCGACCTGAAGGCATATCTGTAGCCGGCGGCGCGCAGCGGATCGTCCGGTTGGCGGTTTTCACAGTTGGGCTCCGAGCTATCGCCACTGGCTTTGCGTTGACGGACTTCCAGTGCAAGCGGCCCGGTCGCGCGGATGAGTGTTTCCACCTATGGAACTCACAACACCGAATGGTCATGCTGGGGGCATGTCCACTCCTTCAAGTCCCGGCTGCACCGAAGCCCCGGTGCGGTCGGCGCGCAAGATTGAGTTCAACAATTCCCACGTCGCTACAACTAAACCAGCCGTGACATTAACCGGCGCATCGTTTTCCGGAGGGCGTATCCATCACCGGGCATGTTGTGCGGGCGCTTTGATTTCCGTCAACAGAGTCAGTACTCAACAAACAGAGCAAACAACCCCAACCAAGAAATGAAAACATGCCACAAAACCCGTCGGTGGGCTGTTCTAACGACAGCGTTGTTCGCGGCACTTGCTGCAAACACTCCGTCCAGTTACGCGGTTAACACCAACCTCCTAACCAAATTGGTCGCTTATTTCCCGCTCAACACCGTAAGCGGCGGCACCTCGCCCGAATATGTGAACGGGTACAACCTCACGCTCCAGAATCTGAGCGCGGCTAGTTTGGGTACGGGTTACACGAACTACGATCCGGTTGCCTCCATGAACGCCAACTACGGCCTGAACGACAAGACTTTCGTCTTTCTATCCGCGAACAGTTCCTACGCCAAGTACACGGCCAACGCGGGCGATCTGGTGCCGGTCAGTAATTTGCCGGAATACACGGTGAGCATGTGGGTTTGCGTCGCCTCGGGCGGCGTCGCAACCAACGTCTTGGGCGATCCGGCTGCTGCGGACGACCGGCGCTGGTATGCGGAACAATTCTTTCCCAACAACAGCAACCCGCTTTTTGTGGTCGGCACTCAGATCGAAGACACCGGCGCACACTGGTTCATCCGCTCGCAAGGGCAGCGAGGATTTCCGCCTTACGGTTACGCGCAAACCCCGGATTACAACGGTGCCGGCTCCGCGGGCGGCACATCGGGCCCATATCCCAATTGCTGCGAGCAGCAATCCACCAGCACGACCGACGCTTCGCCGGGGCCAGGATCAGTTGCGGATGGCGCATGGCACCATTTGGCGTGGACAATGGATACCAACGGCTCTTTCAGCGTGTTTGTGGACGGAGTTTACAATTCGGGAAAAAACCAGTTTTCGAGCAATCGCGTGGCTTCGGTCACCGACAACGGCGGTGGAAGTTTCACCACCAACTATCTGCCTTCGGTTCTCCCGGATCGCGTCATGAAGAATCAAAATGGCGAGCGTTACCTCTACACCCTCAACACCGTCAGTTTGGGCGGGTTGGCTCGGACCGTCGCGGGCAGCACTTTTGTGGATGGCCGGATTGACGACGTGTGCATGTGGGCGCGCGCGCTCAGCACCAACGAAATCAATGAGGTCATCAGCAACGGCATTCCGGCCGACCTCTTGCCGCCCACTGACCAACTCCCGCCCAAGCTCAATTCCTTCGTCTCGGAATTTCCCGAAGCGTTGCAAGGTGATACTGTGCCGTTGCGATGGAACGTCACGCGCGCTCAAAACGCCGCCAGCATCCGGATTGACAAGGGAGTTGGAGAGGTCAGCAGCCTGACGGATACCAGCACTGGCATCGGCGTGGTGCATGCGCCGGTCTATAGCAACACCACGTTCACCATCTCCGTCGCCTACACCAATGGAGTTGGCTTCACCAACACGCTTTCAGTCACAGTGAACGCCTACACGAATAACACTGCCAATCCCGGCTGGCACGTCCTTTCGCGTTTCGACAACATCGGCGCCACCACCGGCGGCATCATCGGGCCAGGCACGGCGGCCGGAATCGGATGGGCAAGCCCGGCCTCGGATTTTGCAGGGAACGGGGACCGGTTTAATGTCCGCAACCTGAGCTCGCCGACGAACTTTGTGGCGACGGAGGGAGGCTTGAACGTCACCAACCGCCCCGCGCTCTCGCTGCTCTCGTTAAACTCTTACACACTGAAGCCCGGCCAGAGTAACACGCTGTTCTTCCGCATCTACATTGCGAACACCAACTGCACACCGTTCACCTTTGGCGTGGCGCTCACATCCAAAGGGTTCTTCGGGTTGGGTGACTACATTGGAAATCAAGGGGGCGTTGGCCTTCAACTCACCCGGCTTGGCGGTTTGGACCCGACTGACTTGCAGGCGTTCAGCGGCGCCAGCGCAAGCCTGGGCACTTACTCTTATCTTGGCGACCCGCAGAACGGCAGCCCCACCGGTCTCCAGAAGGCGACCGTTTACAACGTGTGGATAGACACTGCCGTCGGCCCGGTGCTCGTGGATACGAACGCCGCTCCGCCGCAAACGAATGGAACGCTCTATTCGATCTATATCTCCACCAACGGAGGCGCGCGCATTGGCCTGGTCACGAACTTCACTTCCGACTTGGACTACATCAACTTCAACCCCACCGTGGGCATCCCGGGCACAAACTACGATCGGCTGGTGTTGACCCACGACACCACGTTCGATGGCACCGGCAATAACGTCGTCCTGGTGGACGACATTTACCTGAGCACGAGCGGATTCAACTCGACGTTGCCGGTGGCGGTTTCGACCTTCAACCCCGCCGCGCCGATAGTCGTGACCATTCTGGGCGGCACCAATCTGGTTTACGATGCGGGCGCGTCGAGCTTCACGTTGAACTGGGTGGACACCGGATGCGGTCCGTACACCGTCAAGAAGTCGGCGTCGCTCAGTCCGGCGAACTGGGTTGATGTCGCTAGCGGCCTGACGGCGAGCACCTATACGGATTCCATCGCCCCCGGAGACACCAACGTCTTCTACCGAATCACGTCACCATGAAGTGACCTCACGCACGGCCAGGTGCGGGGAGGCGGCGAGTTGGGGTGGTCGCCCTCCGCACCTGGGCCGGATTTCCAGACCTGATAGATTCAACCCGTGATTGCCGTGCCGAAACAAAAACCCAGTGGCTTCACCTTGATTGAACTGCTTGTCGTCATTGCGATCATCGCCATTCTCGCGGCGATGCTGCTGCCGGCTTTGAGCAAGGCGAAATTCCGGGCCAAGATCATGAACTGTACGTCCAACTATCGGCAATGGACGGTGGTAGCCAACATGTACGCGGTGGATCAGAAGGATTTTCTACCGACCCTCGGCATTCCACCGGGCTTCGGGGCCAACGCCTGGGACGTCAGCACCAACTCTGCGCTGATCCTGGGCCCTTACGGATTGACGGTGCCGCTTTGGTTTTGCGCGGCTCGCCCCGAGGAATTCGCCGAGGCAAATCGCATCGCTCAAAACGACTGGCGCATCGGCCACCCTCTGGGAAACATCACTGACCTCACCATTTACCTCACTCTTCAATACCCCAACGGCGAGGCCATCATCAGCCACAACTTCTGGGTCGTGCGCTCGGGCGGACCGAACAACCCGCCGGTGTTCCCGTACAAGCAACCGCAGTTTGCCAACAGCGTGGCCAACAACGTGGGTTGGCCGCGAAAAACCAGCGACCGCAGCACCACCTTGGTGCCGTTCATCAGCGATCAGTGTTATTCGGGCTATGGGACAACGCCATCGGTGAACCTTTCGGACATCAACATTAGGGGTGGCAACAACAAGAAGTATTCGGGTCATGTCAACAATGGCACGCTGCAATCCGTCAACCTTGGGTTTGCCGACGGCCACGTCGAGGCGAACAAGCGCGCGAAGATCCAGGCGCAGTACATTGGCGATAGCGGTCAAGCGTGTTGGTTTTATTGACTTCCCCGGATACGAATCTCCGTGACGCACTACGCTCTTATCGCCTGCAACTCGGCCCATGAAAACGAAATCATCAGTGCAGCAAAGAAGCGCGGTTGTGTCCGCAGGACCAGCCGGAGTAAATCCGAAGGGTAAGGCGCGTCACTCCGTGCGCGCCGCTCCTGTCGGTTGCGACCCTCGGCGCGCACGGAATGACGCGCCCTGCCTGAGGCTGGTGCTTCGCACGCAGCCGCGCTCCAAAACATTTGTGCGGTTCGCAGCGATTCTGGCACTTGTTGTCTTTGCCACATTGAACTGCTGCCTCGCGCAGCAGCCCGCGGCATCGCTGTCGGACACGAACAAATCTCCTCCGCCCGCGAACCTCACCACGCAGCAGGACCATCGCTTGATGATGGAGCTTCTCGGAATCAAATCCCTGCGTCCCGGCGCGAATCCCAACAACCCCAACGCGACCAACGCCGTCAACTGCGACGAGTCGAAAGCCAATCCGTATCCAAACCTGCCCG
>WNGJ01003994.1_pt1 | contig 15278 bp, 8 predicted proteins | sample 5400611 | NCBI WGS metagenome assembly WNGJ01 (sample SAMN13153375, study PRJNA577476) | soil metagenome | isolation source: 40 cm soil or saprolite under Garry oak tree replicate 1 | place: USA:California | collected 2016-06-15
GGTATCTTTGCTGCTCCATAGGATTTCGTGCCATTCGGACCGGTAGCCCAAGTTATCCATGGCTGCCCGGCGGCATTGAATCCGAGCAGGGCAATGCCGCTGTCCTGGCGAAATGGAAATCCATTTAAACTCAATCCGCCGATTGCGACATCGCCACAGACAATGATTGTCGACTTCGGCCCGGCATAATTCCGCGCCACAGCAACCGCGCGGTCTAGTTCAATGGTCTGTCTGAACGTTCTTTCTGCGTTATTTTCTTGCGCGGCTTTACGCATTAGTCCCGCATCGACGACGAGCAAGTACCCGCCAGTGTTGTACTGAAGTAATTCGATCGCTCGCCGCACCATGTCCGAAAGACTGGGTTGTTGGCTTCGCTCTTCGACTTGGTTGATGAACGCAAGCTCCGTGTTGCTAAAGGCACCGAAAACTTTCGACCGGCGCCATGCGGGAATCACCTCCAAGTCAGCTCGCGTTCGAACGACATCGAACCCATTGCGACGAAGATCGAGCAAAAGATCGCGCCCGTCCTGTCTTTCGCCACCCTTTGCGAGAGGAAGAAATTGCGCCGCTCCGCCGCCCATCGCGATGTCAATTTTTGCACCGTTGACGAACTCAGCCGCAATGCTCTCGAGGTCATCTGGATCAGCCGGATGCGCATAGAAAGCTGCGCTGGTTGGATTAGTCAGTTTCGCATCCGTTACCAGCCCAGTGGCCCGTCCCTGCTCTCGTGCCAATTCAATAAGGTTCGTGATTGCCGACATATCGGGATTCGTGGCGAGGGCGCGATTGGCCACTCTCACACCAGTCGCAATTGCAGTTGCAGCAGCCGCCTGATCCTGAGCAGCGAAATCTTTCGACCAATTCGTAAGCAAAGCGACATGCGGCATCGAATCCAGGCTCAGACGATTATCCGCCCCGCCGGCAAAGACTCGCGTTGCCGCAAGGCGATCGGGCGCAAGCCCCTCTCCGACGAACAAGATAATTCCGAAAGGCTTCCGGACGACCCAGTGTTGAAAATAGAGAACACCCAGCCCGGCAAAGGCGAGCAAACAGAAAAGGGCCAGCAATTGATTGCGCCATTTCATTTGCTCTCCTGTAACGGCGGTCTGCTTGTCACGCCGGAGCCTAGCGAAGGCGGATGAGCGTCGCAAATATCAATGAATCCTGGTCAAATGCCGTAGCTCCGAAAGCTTTCGTGGCGCGACGCACGCGTCTTAATCATCATCTCAGCGCCGCGCTTTGCAGAGCGAAGCGACTGCAAAGAACGACTTGTCGACCTCGACGATCGTCGGCAGAGTGCCTGCATATGGCTGGTCCGGTGATGCTCATTATTCGCGATGGCTGGGGCATTAATCCGGGCGGTAAAGAAAAGCGCGAAGAAAATTCGGACGCAACGCTTCTTGCGCGGACGCCGTTCCACGACCAGCTCTACCGCGACTATCCAGGTGCTAAATTGAGCGCGAGCGGCGCTGACGTCGGCTTGCCTGATGGACAAATGGGTAACTCCGAAGTTGGCCATCTTAATCTGGGAGCCGGCAGGATCGTCTATCAGGATCTGACGCGAATTAACGAGGCGATCGCGAACGGCGAACTCGCCCGCAACGGAGTATTGCAGGGAACCTTCGCCCGCGCGCGAGATCGTCGGCTTCACCTCCTCGGGCTGGTCTCTGACGGTGGTGTTCACAGCCACTACTCGCATATGATTGCGCTTGCGAATGCTGCTCATGATGAGGGCGTCGGCGAAATCTTCGTTCACGCCTTCATCGATGGGCGCGATACTTCGCCCACTGGTGGCGCCGGTTATTTGAAAATCTGCGAGGAAGAACTTCAGAAAAGCGGCGGCCGGATTGTCACCGTGGTGGGACGTTACTTCGCGATGGATCGCGATCGGCGCTGGGATCGCACCAAAAAAGCCTGGGACGCGATCGTCCTCGGTCGCGGCGAAATCTGCAAATCATCGCCCTCGGCCGCTGTCGATCAGCAATACAAAAACGGCAAGACCGACGAGTTCATGCCGCCGCTGATTTTTTCCTACGCGAACGAGCAGCGGGTCCGCGATGGCGACGCCGTCTTGTTTTTTAATTTCCGCGCCGATCGCGCGCGGCAATTATCCCAGGCTTTTTTACTAAAGGACTTTGATGGTTTCGATCGCGAAGTATGGCCGCAAGTTCGGTTCGTCACTCTTACGCAATACGATGTTACGTATTCCTCGCCATTCATTTTTGCTACCCCTGAAATGGCGCACATCCTGGGCGAGGTCGTCAGTGCGGCTGGCAAATCGCAACTGCGCATCGCCGAGACGGAAAAATATGCGCACGTAACCTATTTTTTTAATGGCGGAATCGAGAAGGCGTTCCCTAGCGAGGAACGAAAAATCGTACCGTCGCCCAAGGTCGCCACCTATGATCTGCAACCTGAGATGAGCGCACGGAAAGTGACCGACGAGGTCATCGCGCGCGTGGCGAATTACGATCTGATTATTCTTAACTTTGCCAATCCGGACATGGTCGGGCACACCGGAATCTTAAAAGCCGGAATCAAAGCGGTCGAAACGGTGGATGAATGCGTCGCCCGCATCATCCCAAAGCTGCTCGACCTTGACGGTAAATGCATCGTCACGGCCGACCACGGAAATTGCGAGCAGATGCGCAATCCCGACGGCTCGCCCAACACCGCGCACACGAATTATCTTGTGCATTGTATCTACGTCGCTAAAGACGCGCGGAAGTTCCACGTCCGGGACGGAATCCTCGCCGATGTCGCGCCAACGCTCTTGTTTTTGCTCGGATTGCCGCAACCAAAGGAAATGACTGGACGCAATTTGCTCGTCCGCGTTTAAGATCGACAATCGTACGATGGTCGATTTTGCGTTAGGGAAATTTCTCGCGCGGCGATCACATCGTCGAAGGTGATTTCCACTTGCCGATTGAACGCTCGCGTTCCAGCCATGGCGATTCGCTGTAGTAAGAGAATTCGATTTTCGACGGCAGTTTCCTGCCAAACCGGTTTGCGCATGAGCGTGAGCGCGCCATCTGATTCCACAAGCGCGCCCCATCCGACCGGGATCTCTGGGTCACGAAAGAGCTCGTTGGGCAGGACCAGAAAAAACAAATTCGCACAGCGGTAGCGAATTAATTTGTCGAACTTCGTGCAGTCGTAGAGCCGATTTTGCACTGTCCGCAGTTCACGCAAAAGACGCGCGTACCCGCGGTGTCCGATTACGGTAAAATCAGGCAAATCGAATTCTGGAAATAGCGAGTCACCGTTCCGCAAGCTCGGATAATGTTCATGCAAGCGCGTTTCGAGAAGCTGGCGGCGTTCGCAAATCGTTTCGAGACGCTGACGCGCAGCATCGCTCTGGCAATTATCTCGCCGTAAATCGCAGAGCGCTTGTTTGCATTCAAAGATCACTGTGGATCCAATTGTTTTTGGCTTCGGTCGATAGGCAGCCACATCGGCACGATACCGGCATCGTGGCAGGCTTACTTCCATCGCGCACGCGGAGTAGCCATGTGCCTGGGCCCACAGAAACGCGAGCCGCTTTAGCCGGGCATGTCCCTCAGTTTCGCACCGGCCTGTTATTCCCGCAGCCATCTCGCCAGTTCGCGTGCCCAATAAGTGACGATAATGTCTGCGCCGGCGCGTTTGAGCGCAGTCATGATCTCCAGAACGGCCGCGCGTTCCTCTACGATCCCTTTTTCGGCCGCCGCTTTGACCATCGCGTATTCACCGCTCACATGGTAAACGGCGGTCGGTTTTTCAAACCGTTCCCGCACTCGCCAGAGGATGTCGAGATAAGGCAAGGCAGGTTTTACCATCACGATGTCCGCGCCTTCCTCGATATCCAGGGCCACTTCACGGAGCGCTTCCTCGGCGTTCGCGTAATCCATCTGGTAAGAACTGCGATCGCCAAATTGCGGTGGGCTCTCGGCAGCGTCGCGAAACGGCCCGTAAAAGGCCGACGCAAATTTGGCCGCATAACTCATGATCCCAGTTTGATCGAACCCGGCCGCGTCGAGCGCCTCGCGAATAGCCCCAATGCGGCCGTCCATCATGTCGCTAGGCGCAAGCATGTCGGCGCCTGCTGCAGCATGGGAGAGCGCAGTTTTAACGAGAAGCTCTACCGTCTCGTCGTTGAGAACATGGAAATGGTCCCCGTCGATGCGTGTTACGCCGCAGTGGCCGTGGCTCATGTATTCGCACAAGCAGACGTCGGTGATGATTATTAGCGCCGGACATTTTGATTTGATGGCTCGCAGCGCCTCTTGAACAATCCCAGTTTCGGCATAAGCGGCGCTGCCCTGTTCGTCTTTCTGTTCGGGAACCCCAAAAAGAAGGACGGCTTGCAGCCCGAGATCCCGAACCCGCTGCGCTTCTTCGGCAATCTCCCTCAAAGAGAGCTGAAAGACCCCTGGCATGCTCGCGACCGAGCGACGCCGCTCTAATTTTTCGCTTACAAAAAGCGGGAGAATAAAATCGTGCGCGCTCAATTGTGTCTGGCGGACAAGGTTTCGCAGGGCAGGGGAACGCCGCAAACGGCGGGGCCGATGCACTAGTTTTCTCACAGGTGAAGGTATCCGGTTGGTGGAAGCGTCGCAAGTTCGCCAGAGGACGAATCCGTCCGACAAGCGAACTGGCCGGCTTGACTGGGCGAAGCGTTCCATGTAGCCCGTGCATGACTTGCCGTTCGCCGTATGATTAGGCCGGGAAAAAATCGCAGCTTTGAAGCCCTTCAGGGCTACCTCTACAACATATGACCGATTACTTATTGGTTGATATCAGCAATTCGTACACGAAGCTGGCGTTCGCATCGATAACGCGGCTTTCGGCTCCCGTACGGATCGCGACGACTAAACTCTCCAGCGGCCTAATTGCGGGCCTTTTGAGAAGACAAAAGATCAGGAAAATCGTCGTTTCGTCAGTGGTGCCGGAAAAAAATCCCGCGATCTTGAAAGGGGCGAGAAAGGTCGACGTAATCTGGCTGGATTCAACGTTGAAACTGGGTCTGACCATTGATTATCCGAAACCGAAATCAATCGGAGCAGATCGGTTGGCAAATGCTGTGGCAGTTACAGAGCTCTATGGCTTCCCCGCAATCGTGGTGGATTTCGGGACCGCAGTGACCTTTGACATCGTTTCCGGTGAGCGGAAGTACATCGGTGGCGTGATCGCGCCTGGGCTGGAAGCGATCACGAATTTTCTGTATCAGCGGACGGCGCTTTTGCCGAAGATCTCTTTGAAAGAGCCACGATCCGTGGTTGGTAAATCGACAAGCGAGGCAATGTTGTCCGGCGCGGTAATTGGTTATCGTGGACTTGTCCGTGAAATCCTGATGCGAATCAAAGCGGAGCATTTTCCGCGCAAAAAGCTTTATGTTGTGGGGACAGGCGGCTACGCCCGGCTTATTGCCCGAGAGTTGCCGGAGATCGGCGCGATTCGGCCACATCTGACATTAGAGGGATTGCGGATCATAGCGAATTTGAATCATTAATTTTAGGCTGAGCGCAATTACTGGCTATCAAGTTGATGCCGGTTGGCAATTTTTCCGAATCAGGCTGAAGATTACTGTGTCCAGCGCAACTTTCGACTTGTCAGAAGCGGTGATCGAAGCTTCAGTCCATACTTCATGAGAATCTGGATGATCGCTGTGGTCGCAGCACTGGTGACTGGGTCCTTGGCAGCGGAAAACGTCGCTCCGACCAAATCGGAACTGGAGAGAATGTACAGCAAAGCGTTCCGTGAGTTCGACGCGAACAATTTTTCGCAAGCGTTAAAGGAACTCGACGCAATCGATGCCCGTCAGCCTGAACTAGCCGCGTCGAAGAATTTGCGGGGCGTCATCCTGATGCGGCAGGGCGTCTACGACAAGGCAGAAGCGGCGTTACTCGAAGCGTCCCGGCTCGATCCGAAGTTTTGGAATGCGCGCTTCAACCTGGCGGAAATTCCGTTCCTGAAAAAAGATTGGCCGGCAGCGCGGAGCCGTTTCGAGGAGCTTCTTTCTAGCAGTGAATCCGATCTGGCAAGCGAAGCGTCGCAGCTTATTCAATACAAAATTCTTCTCACTTATCTGCTCGAGGGAAAAGAAAACATGGTCGATTCGATTCTGGCCAAGTTGGAGCTCTCGCGGGATACGCCGGCAGTTGACTACGTAAAGGCGGCCGTCGCGCTCCAACAGAAGAACCAGAAAGAAGCAAAAGACTGGATGAGCGCAGCGGAGAAGAATTTTTCGCCGCAGCTGAATAAACTTTTCGCAGAATCGCTGTATGAAGTTGGGTGGCTGGACAGACCAGCCGGTGAGGCGCGTGCCTCGTTACCGCTAACGACGGCCGTCGAGCGTGCGGAAAAAGGAAAGGCTCTGGCGCGCTCAAAATTTGAGCAGGCTCAGCAGGCGCTGCGGCAGCGCGATTTCGCCACGGCCCGTAAATTAGTCGACGAAGCCGATCAGGCGCAGCCGAATCAACCGGCGACCCTGAACTTGCGTGGCGAAATTCTGATGGAGCAGAAAGAGTTTGGCGAAGCCGAAGCCGCCTTCAAGAAAGCAGCCAGGCTGGATCCGAAATTCCGTGAGGCACAATACAATCTCGCACAAGTTCCATTTAAAAAGAAAGACTACGCCAAGGCTCGGGAACGTTTTGAAGCCCTGTTGGAGCGAACTCCAGGGGGCGATAAGAATCAGGCGGCAGAGCTGATGAAATTCAAAATTTACATGACGCTTTTGCTTGAAGGAAAGGACAGCCGCGCGCAGGCGATGATGGAACAGTTCCAGTTCACGGGAGACACGCCCGCTCTCTATTATGCCCAGGCGGCATGGGAATTTAAGCATAACAATCCGGAGAAAGCCGCTGACTGGACCGGCTCGGCGAAAAAGATTTATTCACAAGCGCTCAACGGCGTTTTTGCCGACGCTTTTTATGACGTGGGCTGGATGCAAAGCCCGGAACCCGCGGCGGCGCCGGAGCCTGGGATGGACACCGGCAGTACCATTACAGCGCAGGCGGAGGGCAGCCCGGGGGTGGAACCAAGTCCTATTCCCGACGCCCTTGCAGCCGCGAACAAACAGGCGGAGAAGTCGAAGGGCGAACCTTCTGCTTCTTCGGCCGTTGCGACAAATCCGCCCGATTCAGGCACGCAAACCACAAGTGTAGCACAGACGGCGGAAGAGCCGCCTGTGTCCGCCTCGACCGAGCAGACTGCGACGGAAACAGGTGTTCGGCCAGAGGAACCGGCCGGGGCTGGAGTTTCCGGATCGGCTTCTGAAGGATCAATAACGGCGACAGCTTCGCCCGCTGAGGCCGCGATGGCCGCATCTGCTCCCGCCGGACAAAGCGAGCAGGCGACGGCTGCCGATACGAAACCATCCGTGGCACCCGCTGTCCCTCCATTACAGGGCGAATCGATTTCGCAGCCCGGCATTGTTGGCTTGAATCGCCGAACATGGGTCGTCGGTGGATTGCTCTTAGCGGGTATCTTTGTGTTGGCTTGGGCGATTGTACCCGGTCTTCGCCGCCGCTACTCATTCAATATCGCGGGTTACCTGCAGCCCGAGTCTGTGGCAACCTCGCCGAGACGCGGCCTCGCTCCTGCAGCAAAACAACCTGCGCTCGGCAATGGCCTCTTCGGGGGACCCCGTCAGATTTCGCTCCGACTGACAGCATCGAAACCTTCCCTGCTTCACACGGCCTTGCCTTCAGCCAAGTCTACCCGGTCTTTTGATGAGTTGGCGGATTTGACGGCCAAAGAGGCACAGGTCTCTGCCTATCACCATGCGGAACTACGTGAGATGACACCGGTCACTGAACCATTCTTCGAATCAGAATCAGTCGGGCCGGTTATCGACTACTCAGGAGAAAAGTCGCGACAGACTGAACCCGAATCGCCGTCATTTACTGGATCGGTTTTTGGCTCCGGCGTCGGCCCCGTTATCGAACACACCGCCGAGACTTCGCAGCCGACCCTACGCAAGGCTGAGGTCTCGGCCGTTAGTGCGGTAAGCGAATCTTCTGCAATAGCGGCGGAAGAGCCGATTGAAATTCCGACGATCGCAAAGGGGCTCGTACGGCCTGGTGTAGCAACACGAACCTCACCAGAGCCAGAAATTGAGCCGATCCGACAGGAGTACTCCTTGTCGCACGAAGACGCCGTGACTTCAGCCAAATCTCCTGTAGCCGAACCGGTCACGGCGCCCGCGCCTGATATCCAAGCCGCAATTTCTGCCGAGCGCGAATTTCCGCGAACAACCACACCTGCAACCATGCCTGAACCAACCCAAATCCCGCCTGCTCCAGTAACCAAACCTCCAGTCGCTCCGGTGACCAAGCACCCATTCGCTCCGGTGACCAAGCCGCAACCCGCTGCGACGATGCAAACATCCGTGCAGCTCACGTTCTCTTTCGAGATCGCAGCGATGCAGCTGACGCCGAGCTTCAAAATGGGAAGCGTGAATGTGCGTCCCATATCCAAGGTCGTCACAATGCGCCTGGCTCCCTCGCAGCAGCGGCAACCTGCAATGAATTTCCAAGTCAGCTTCGAGATCGCAAAGATTCAGCCGCTCGGAAGCACCCTTGGCACAATTCGGATGGTTCCGTCCCAACAGCGGCCTCCTGTGAGCGGGTCCTCTTCAGTCGCGGTCGGGGGCCTGCAACTCGTATCGAATTCCGAAGCTGCCCCAGTCCAACTCACGCCGTCTCAACCGGGGCAGGCCACCGTCTTCGTGACAGTCCCGTGCCAGATTACGACAATTGAGTTCGCACCGTCACTTGAGATTGCATCGGTTGTTCTCAACTCGAATTCCAAACAGGTTCGTCTCCAGTTACCCGGCGCCGGTCCTAGTCCGCGCGAGGGAGCGCCGACGTTCGAAATTACGAATTTGCAGCTCGGCGATAGTGGTGACATCGCGGTGATGCACCTAAATCTGGTCGATTCCGGACCGAAGCAATCGTAAGCGAGAGCGCTTATCAGGCAGAAACGTCTTCGCAGGCCCGTTCAGGCGCGTTTGCGGAACGGGTTTCGATTCAGGGAGCGCAATTGTTTCGGTAGAAACTCTCCGTCCCGGCGAATCAATTTGCCGTCGAAATAAATCTCCCCACCGCCGTATTCCGGGCGCTGGATGCTTACCATGTCCCAGTGAACCTGGCTGCGATTCCCGTTGTCCGCTTCGTCGTAGGCTTGTCCTGGAGTAAAATGAAAGGAGCCGGCGATTTTCTCGTCGAACAATATGTCGCGCATAGGTTGTAAGACGCGGGGATTAAATCCGAGGGAAAATTCGCCGATGTAACGCGCCCCTGGATCTGAGTCGAGAATCTTGTTCAACTTCTTCGTCTCGTTGCTTGTGGCATCGACGATCTTTCCGTTCTTGAACTCGAGACGGATGCCATCGAAACCGATCCCCTGATAAATGCTCGGAGCGTTGAAAGTCACATTGCCCCGAACCGAATCTTTCACCGGGCAGCTAAAAACTTCGCCATCGGGAATATTGCGATCACCGCCGCAGATCACCGCCGGAATTCCCTTGATTGTAAAACGCAGATCGGTGCCGGGGCCTTTGATTTCGACGCGATCCGTCTTTTCCATCAACCGCTTGAGCGCTTTCATGCCGGGCTGCAGCTTGCGATAATCGAGGGTGCAGACATCGAAATAAAAATCCTCAAAGGCTTCCGTGCTCATTCCGGCAAGTTGTGCCATCGATGGCGTCGGCCAGCGCAGCACCACCCATTTGGTTTTTTTTACTCGCTGGTCCTGCACTGGGCGCATTTTCCTGGCGATCAATTTCATCTTTTCCGCCGGCACATCGGATAATTCCGTGATGTTGTTGCTGCCGCGAACGGCGATGTATGCGTCTATTTTTTTCATTCGCGCCAGTTCATGGCTCGCCAAAAGATTGAGCTGCCGCTCGGAGGCTTCGAGCGCAAGCGCCCGGTTCACTCGGGCACGATAAGTCTGCACAAAAGGAACTCCTCCGATCTTCCGCGCCGCTCGAATAAGCGCGATCGTCATTTCATCCGGTGCGTCGAATGCTTCGATCAACACGTTTTCGTTTTGCTTGAGCCGGATGGAATATTCCACAAGAAGTTTCGCCAGATTGTCGAACCGAATATCGTGCATAAGAGGCTTATGATTCCATCGGTCAGGCGAGATGCAACTGAGCTTTCTTATTGGCGCCCGGCTAGTCCGGATTGACAAGACGCGCGGCAAAAGCGCCGTCGAAATGATCTCGAAACGGCAGGCAGAACTCCTGGCGCGAAAGTCGCATCTGTGGAAACTGGTCTAACATGCGCGTAACCACCTGTTCATTTTCTTCCGTTTCGAGACTGCAGGTGCTGTAAACAAGAACGCCGCCCGGTTTTAACAAGCTGACCGCGCAACGCGTAATCTGAAATTGTTCGTCTGGCATTCGGGTTAAATCTCCGGGCCGGAACCGCCATCGCACATCTACGCGGCGTCGCATCACTCCGGTGTTGCTGCAAGGCGCGTCCACTAGAATTCGATCGAATGGCGCGACCGACGCAATTTCTTCTGGGATTCGACCCCGTGTCCAATCATGACGCACGCTGCGAACAATATCAATACCGAGCCGAACCATATTGTCTTTCAAGATCGCAAGCCGCTCTGCATCGCGATCGCATGCCACGATCGTTCCCTTATTCTTCATGCGCAGTGCGATGTAAGCGGTTTTCCCACCCGGCGCGGCGCAGGCATCAAGGATTTTTTCTGAGGGCTTAGGTTCAAGAACCTGGCAGGCGATCACCGTGCTCGGATCTTGAATGTAGCAATGGCCCCGGTTGAGAGCCCCGAAAGCTTTCGGGGCCGGCAATGCGTCAAATTCTACAAGGTCAGAATTGCGCGCCACCGGCTTCGCTTCCGGATAAAGCTGAAGAAACTCTTTGCTACTGATTTTTAGCCGGTTGATTCGGCCATAAATTGACGGCGGGAGATTATTCCATCGGCATAACTCTTCCGCGTTTTTGCCTCCGAAACGCTGTTGCCACCGTGCGACGAGAAACTGCGGATGCGAAGCTCGAACGGATAAGGCCTGCGCAACGGCGCGCCTCAGCAGATCCTCCCGCTGTCGTGCAGCGGTGCGCAGCACGGCATTGGTTACTGCTCGTTGGCGTCTGGATGCGAGCTCCACGGTCTCGTAGACCGCTGCATGTTGAGCTGTCTCGAGGAAGAAAAGTTGGTACAAGCCAAGTCGCAAGAGATCGCGAAGACTGTCTTCAATCTGAGAAGAGCGCAGGCAGCCGATCCAAAAATCAAGCAATGTTAAATTGCGCAGGACGCCATAAAAAAGCTGCAGAGCAAACGCGCGGTCTGGATAGGTAAGGTCCGCCTTCGCAAGAAGTCCCGAGATGATGGAATCGGCGAAGCGCTTTTCTTCCCGCCATCTGCGGAGCGCCGCCAGCGCGATTCGGCGAGCAGAGGGCTGCGCCATAAATCCCCGGAAACGTTTATCCCGGCTTCATGTTGGCCCGCCCAATCGAATGGTAATGAAAACCCAGGTGTCTCATCGTTTCAGGATCCAACAGGTTTCGCCCGTCAAAGACGATTGGCGTCCTCATTTTTCCCTTCACCATAGCCAGATCGACATTCGCAAATTCGTTCCATTCAGTGGCGAGAATGAGCGCTTCGGCGTTGTGCACCGCATCGAGAGCGGACGGAGCAAACTCGGCGGCAGCGATCGCTTTTAGGGCGCGGGCCTTTTCCATTCCTTTCGGATCATAGGCGACGACATGCGCTCCTTCGCGCAGCAAGTCTGCGACCAGCGCTATCGCGACAGACGAACGGACATCGTCTGTGTCGGGCTTGAATGTCAGTCCCCAGACGGCAATTCGTTTTTCTCGTAAAACCCACAGCGTTTCCCGAATCGTCTTCAGGAAACGCTCCTTTTGCGCCGTATTGATTCTCTGAACTTCCTTGAGCAAATCAAAAGGGACACCGAGCCGTTCGCTGATGGTGATGAACGCGGCAATGTCCTTGGGAAAACATGAGCCGCCGTACCCGATCCCGGCATTCAGAAAATCGCGGCCAATGCGGTGATCCATCCCGATCCCATCCGCTACTTTCTCCACATCGGCGCCGCTCGCTTCACAAATCGCCGAGACCGCGTTGATGTATGAAATTTTGAGGGCGAGAAATGAGTTTGCACAATGTTTGATGAGCTCGGCGCTGTTAATATCGGTAACGAGGATTGGCGCCATGAATGGTTCGTACAGCTTCTTCATCAGGTCGATAGCGTGCTCGCTTTGCGCGCCAATCACAATGCGATCCGGATGCATGAGATCGGCAACTGCACAACCTTCGCGCAAAAATTCGGGATTGCTGACGACGTCGAAGTTTGCGCCGTGACGATTGTATCTCTTGATCGATTCAGCCACCTTTTCGCCTGTTTTCACCGGCACCGTGCTTTTGTCCACGATCACCCGATAATCCGTCAGCACGCCCGCGATTTCGCGCGCGACTTTCTCGAGAAAGCTCAGATCGACATCGCCATTAGCCTGCTGTGGGGTTGGAACGGCGATAAAAATGACTTGTGCGTTGTCCACGCCGTCCTGAATGCTGCCGCTGAAACGCAATCGCTGGGCTGAGACATTGCGGTGAATGACTTCTTCAAGTCCCGGCTCATATATCGGCACTTTCCCTCCTTGCAATAGCTTGATCTTCTCAAGGTCATTATCGACACAAATTACGGTGTGACCGACATCAGCGAAACATGCACCCGTAACCAGTCCAACATAACCTGAGCCAATGATTGCAAGATCCATAAGTTAAGGGCAGGAAATCAGCCGCAGCGCAACCGGCTGAGCCCGCTCAAGGAGATTAGCATTGCGCGCTCTTTTTCGCTCATTCCCCTCCCGCGGAGGTAGGATCGACGTTGAAATCGAACCCAAATTTCGGAAATGCTTTAAGCGTTATGGTGAATATGACGCCGTAATCTTTGACACCCAGGTTGTCGCGTATCACTCCCCCGAACGAGGCCACCCAATTCGTCAGATCTCGATAAATTGCATACCGCTGCTCCTCAAGAATCCCGGTGGACGCTTCGTATTGCTCTTGGACACCGATTCCCCAGTTGTCATCGAGACGATAATATCCACCCACGACAAACAAGCTGCTATTGAGAAAGAAGGGATTATTGTTCAAATAGCGGTGCCCAACATTCAATTGCAGATTGGCCATCGGCTGAACGCTTGCGGCCGTATCGACTTCCGTAAAACCCTTGGCAAAAGCCGGCACCTGAGATTGGATCGAAAACGACATCCACGGCAGCGGGGTAAAGCGGATATTATTGAACAGATTTGAGTAGTCCGTGCGGTCGTATGGATTGTCGAAGTTCACGTCGAAGTAGGTGTCGAGTTCAAGCCAGGTCATCGTCCTGTCGTCGCGCCGCGTTTCCAGCTTGTTGCGAACACCAAGTCGCCAGACTGTCCAATCGGCGATTGAATCGATCGGAGTGAATTGTGGGAAGTCGATCGCCCGTAGCTGGGTCGAAGGCTCAAACCGATCGAATCCCAAAATTGATGTCGGGTTAGGTCCGTTTTCTTTAACGTACGAAAAGTCTGTGAACGGTTGGATAACGTGCATAAGTCCATCTAGCCCAAACGCGCGGCTTTGTACGTTCTCCCATGTTCGCGATATCTTGAAAGAGGCTTCTGCACCTGTGTCAAAAACCGTGCGAAACGTGTCTCCATCGAACTTGACCGGGTTAGCTAACGTCGGGGGCGGGAGAATAAAGTCAGGCACGAGCGGATTTGAGGGTGGTATGAAGGTTGTCGTCCCAAGGTCCCATGTCTTACCATAATAGGTGCCGCGAAAGCCAACCCGTGGCACGATGGAAAGCCATCCAAAATACGTGTTTGGATAAGTTAGTTGATGGAAGGTGTCGAAACGAGTGGTGCCATAATTCTCAAAACCGGAGTCCTGAGGGAATTGTAGCTGCAAATTAGCAACGCCGGTCTCGCCTTCATAAAAAATCGGTCCCCCAAAAAGCGCGTGGCGCTTAACGTCCAATACCACTTCCGGCAAACGTTCTGTTGTGGTGAAAAACTCGTTCGCCTGAAAACGCGCAATCCCGGTCAGGGTATAGTTTGGGTCCGTCTTCGTCAGCGCAACCACATTGTCGGGAACGGGGTTGACGCGAAATTCCCCTTGGTAGAAGTCCTCCATCACGTACTGATCACTTAGTTTCGTGAGGTTAGCGATACCGTAGATGCTTTCGGAAAAGTTCGTTCGATCTTCGAGGCTGAGCCGGTATCGTGCGGTTGGAACTCCCTGTCGTGGCACTGCCGTCTGATTCAGCTCCGGATTTTGATCCTGAAGGTAATAGGTTTTGAGCTTGACCCAGCTTTCCTTGTCCTTCCCATATTCGACGTTGGAGTCAAACCCAACGGCCACGCCGCGACGCCCCCGATAATCAAGCCGAACCCGCCCTTGGACATCTTCTGTGATCGGGAAGGTCACCTGAGTAAGAAGCGATGGCCCCCATGAGCTTAAGAAGGCCGGGGCGATCGTAAAACTGAACGCCTGATCGAGTGATTGATACATGTAAGGGAACCAAAAGACCGGCACTTTTCCGACGTATGCCGTGACGTTCTGGAAAATCACCCGATCCTTTTCGTAAACACGAATCGTTCTCGCCCTAAGATGAAAATCGGGTTTCGGCGTGTCATGCGTCGTAAAGGTTCCGTTCTTTATGAGATAACCGTGCTCGGCAATTTCGGTGACGTTATTGCCATTCAGGAAATACGGCTGCGATTCTGTTCGCATTTTTGTCGCTTTAATCCGGTTCGTCTCGGTGTTAAAAACACCGCTCTCGGCGATATAGAAACTTATATCCCGATAGATTCGGACGTGACCTCTCAGTTCTATGTCGTGTGTTTTGGAATTGTACTGTGCGTAATCGGCATAAATATCTGTGTCGCCGACATGAATGGCGACATTGTCCCGCGCCGTTGCCAGCCCATTTTCATATGTTGTTTCCCCGGTGGAGGTGATTTCAATCGGAGCATTCTCCGGAGTCTTGATCTCTCCTTTAATCAAACCGGCGCCCGCGAGGAGGAGGGTGGCGAGCAACAAAACTGGCTTTCGCATGGCGGACGCCGAAGGTACTGCACGGGAAGCCGCCTGCAAAGCCAAAAGCATTCTGCGCTGATGGCGGGATCGCCGGCGATTGTGAAGGATTGCCCGGCCAATCATTGGATCCATAACTCCGAGCCGGTCGCGGCTTGCGAACTCTTTCGGAGGCGCAACCCTGCTACCTGCTGATTGACTCCGCAGCTTAAAAC
>WNGJ01004942.1_pt1 | contig 15271 bp, 14 predicted proteins | sample 5400611 | NCBI WGS metagenome assembly WNGJ01 (sample SAMN13153375, study PRJNA577476) | soil metagenome | isolation source: 40 cm soil or saprolite under Garry oak tree replicate 1 | place: USA:California | collected 2016-06-15
TGCGGAACATCAATGGGAGCAGGAAGATTATCTTTGGGGTGTTTAAGGGAGCGGCCAGCGGTTTCCTACTGAGCCCCTGGGACTCTTCCTGTGAACTGTACGGGCGACGCGATCTGACGTAGGTCTCCCTCGCTCACTTTCAGTGAGCGATCTCGGGATGACATCGCATCAGTTCTGAATGTTTATCAACATTACGACTCTGCCGGGCGATGGAATCGGGCCTGAGGTCACCGAACAAGCGGTTCGGGTATTGCGGGCCGTCGCCGACGGCTTCGGGCACCAACTCACGGTTACGGAGAAAAACGTTGGCGGTGCGGCGCTGGTGGCGAGCAATGACCCGCTTCCTGCGGACACGATCCAGGCTTGCCTTGCGTCGGACGCGGTGTTGCTTGGGGCGGTTGGTGGTCCGACGTTCGATCACTATTCCGGGAAGCTTCGCCCGGAAGCTGGTCTGCTGCGGCTGAGGAAAGAACTCGTTGTTTTTGCTAATTTGAGGCCCGCGATTTGCCTTCCTGGGCTCGAGGAACTGTCGCCGCTGCGGGCGGAGATCGTGCGCGGGACTGATGTGATGATCGTCCGCGAACTGCTCGGCGGACTGTATTTTGGAGAGCGCTCGACCAAAGGTGATCCTGGAAACCGCAGCGCAGTCGACACCATGTCTTATAGCGAGCCGGAGATCGAACGCATAGCCCGAATCGCGTTCAAGCTGGCGATCGGGCGGCGCAAGAAACTGACGTCGGTTGATAAAGCTAATGTCCTCGATTGTTCGCGGCTTTGGCGCGACGTGGTGACTCGGATAGGGCGCGAATTTCCGGACGTCCAGCTTTGGCACATGTATATTGACTCCGCAGCGATGGCGTTGGTATCGCGGCCTGCGGAATTTGACGTGATTCTTACCGAGAACATGTTTGGCGACATCTTGTCCGACCAGGCAGGCGCGGTGGTCGGTTCGCTTGGGCTGCTGCCCTCAGCGAGCATCGGCGGGAAAGTGGGGCTTTACGAACCCATACACGGCTCGGCGCCGGACATTGCCGGGCAGGGAATTGCGAATCCGTTGGGAGCGATCCTATCGGCCGCCATGCTGTTGCGTCATTCCTTCCAGCTTGAGGCGGAGGCTGCATCGATTGAATCGTCAGTGCGCGAAGTGCTTGCAGATGGGCACCGTACACGCGATCTTACAGCTAAAGGGCAGCATTTTCTCGGCACCAGCGAAATGGGAAATCTGGTGGCCGCCCGGGTCCGCGAGCGCGTTCAGACGCCTGCCGGCTAAGCCTTTCGCATAAACAAATTGAACCTTCACGGCGGGATTGCTCATCCCAGTTCCATCATTCAATAAACTTCAGGGCCGGCTTAGCCCGCTCTAGCGCAAGGAGAGAGACATGTTTGGATCGAAAGCGCAGTCTTTGGGCCTTGCAGTACTCAGGATTGTGGTCGGGATCGTGTTCTTCATGCATGGCTATCAGAAGCTTTTCAAGATGGGTTTTCACGGTGTGGCCGGTTTCTTTGGTCACGTGGGCATACCGCTGCCAGCCTTATTTGCAGTCGTTGTCACGCTGGTGGAATTTGTCGGCGGGATCCTGCTCATAACCGGCCTCGCGACCCGTGTTCCGGCCACGCTTTTGGCGATCGATATTCTGGTTGCAATTCTCACAGTGCACTTGAAAAACGGTTTCTTTGGCATGGGAGTTGAGTTCCCACTCACGCTGTTTGCAGGAGCAGTTTGCTTGGCGCTGTCCGGCGGAGGGTCGGCTTCCGTGAAACGCCTTTAAGCACTAGATAATTACTTGCTCGGGCGCGCAGGTTTTTTGGCAGTGCCGCTCAAGCGCAGGATGGTAGCAGCGGTGCGGTAGCGCACGGCATCGTTGTTGTCTGAAAGGTTCTTTAGCAAACGCTCAATGCACTTTGTATGGCCGCGTTGCGCGAGCGCGTCCAGGGCGGCCTGGCGTACGATTGCATTCTTGTCGGCGAGTGCGGTCTGGATAAGCGCGTCTTCGGTAACCGGATCAGGATCCATCGACAGAATGCGGGCCGCTGCGGCGCGAACTGGCGCGCTGTCTTTCTTTGTCATTGCACGGTAGGCTTCGACACCCATCCCTCCGAAGGGAACGAACCCCATTCCCTCCTGAAAGCCGAGTTCTGCAACCTGCTTGGGGTCCTTAAGGCGATTGAGCTGTGCTTGGACGAGACCTTCGCTGGTTTTCTTGTCGCCCATCAGAATGGCGTAGTAGATACCGTAGGCCGAGGGATCCTTGAGCAGAAACAAAGAATAAGACGCGGCCAAAACGACGGAGATTTCCTTATCCGAGAGGGCCTGCTTGAGTGCCGGAATTGCGCTCCGGGTGCGTAGTTGACCGAGGGTAGTAGCGGCTGCGCTACGAACATGAGCATCGGGGTCGTGGAGGGCGCGCAGAGCGAAGGTTGCCGCGCGACGGTCACCCAACAATAACGAAAGTGATTTGACCGCTTCGGCTCGCTTGCTCGCTCGATTTTCATTCAGGCCATCGTGCAGGATCTCCCATGCCTCTTCCGGCGGATTGGGTTGCGGCGGCTGGTTTTCAGCTGGAAAAGAAGGACAGATCAGGACAACAGCAAGTAAAAATGCAACACTCGCACGGACTCCGAGAGCCATGTGGCCTCCTGTAAGTGCGAATGAATGCTGCTGGGAGATCAGGACTTTCGACTATGCCGAGAGCCTGATTTAGCCCCTTGTCCCTCGCCTTTGCTGTCCCTGGAGAATACCCGCGCGAAGACCGCATCAATGTTTCGCAGCTGGCGTTTCAGGTCAAAGGCCCGCCGAATGGCTTCGGGTTTTACGCGGCTCGTGATGTTCGAATCCTTGCTCACAAGATCGCGGAAGTTTAATCCTTCTCTCCAGGCGCGCATGGCGTGGCTCTGCACCAACCGGTAGGCATCTTCGCGGGAAACTCCCTGTTCGACTAGGTCGAGTAGAAGTTGGCCGCTGAAGACCAGTCCGCCGGTGCTTTCCAGGTTCGCCTTCATTCGCTCTGGATAGACGAACATTGTGTCCAGGAGGTTGGTTGTCTTGTGCAGCATATAGTCGACCATGGTAGTCGAATCCGGAAGGATGATTCGTTCCACGGATGAGTGTGAGATGTCGCGCTCGTGCCACAGGGCGACATTTTCAAAGCCCGCCTGGGCGTTCGAGCGCACGACCCGAGCGAGCCCACTGATCTGTTCGCAAGTGACCGGGTTTCGCTTATGCGGCATGGCCGAGGAGCCTTTTTGCTTCTCACTGAAATACTCCTCAGCCTCGCGAACCTCGGTGCGCTGCAGATGGCGGATTTCAGTGGCGATTTTGTCCAGCGTGCAGGCGATCACAGCTAAGGTGGCCAGATAATTTGCGTGGCGGTCGCGCTGGATTACTTGCGAAGAAATGGCGGCTGCTTTCAGTCCCAAGCGGGCGCAGATCTTCTCCTCCAGGTCCGGGCTGAGGTGGGCAAACGTTCCCACTGCGCCGGAGAACTTGCCGACCCGCATGTCTTCGGCAGCGTGATCAAAACGTTCGATGTTTCGCTGCGTCTCGGAGTACCAGTTCGCGAGCTTGAAGCCAAACGTGATTGGTTCAGCATGGATGCCGTGAGTGCGGCCGATCGTCGGTGTATCTTTGAACTCCCAGGCGCGGCGCTCGAGGACGTCGGCAAGCTGGCGGAGATCGGTGGCGATAATTCCTGAGGCTTCCCGGATGAGCACAGCCTGCGCAGTGTCCACCACGTCATTCGAAGTCAGGCCGTAGTGGAACCAGCGTGATTCGGGGCCGACGAACTCGGCGACAGCGGTGGTAAAAGCGATTACGTCGTGGCGGACTTCGGCTTCGATTTCGCGAATCCGCTCCAAGCGAAAATTCGCGAGCTCGCGAATGGCTTTGGCGGCCTGCTTGGGCACGATCTTCGCTTCTGCCAGTGTCTCGGTGGCCGCGATCTCAACCTTCAGCCAGGTGCGGAAACGGCTCTCCTCACTCCAGATGCGCTCCATTTCCGGACGCGTGTAACGTGGAATCACTTGCTGGCTCCTGCTTCGCATTTCCCCTCAAGGGGGAACAGGGATTTTAAACGGCAGGGATGCTTGCTGACCAGCGTGGCAGGGCCAAAAAACCTTAACCACAGAGGAGCACAGAGCTAGAAGCGAGTTTCCTCTGTGTAACTCTGTGGCCTCTGTGGTTAAAAGCTTTTCTTCTGTGCTTGCTCAATCAGCGGCTTGAGAGATTGTGAGGAAACTCCCAGGGTGCCCCCGGAGAAGCCGTCGATGTAGGCAGCATTCACGCCAATTACTTCGCCGCGGGAGTTGAAGACAGGGCCGCCGCTGGCGCCATGGGCGGTGGGTGCGTCGTAGATCAGCTTATCTCCGACAACATCACCGAGATGGCCGCAAGTGGCTGACGGACGAATCAGAGAGAGCGCTGCGAGTTCGCTGGCTGCGCCTTGGTCGTCCCGGCGGAATGCCAGGCGGGCATAGACGGGGGTTGGCGCTTTTGCCATCATGCCCAGAACTCCCATGGGATATCCGACGACGGCTACAAGTTCTCCCGCGTTCGGTTTTTCTGTCGCGAGAGGCAACGGCTGAAGCTCAAGCGAGGCCGGATTGTTCATGCGAACTACCGCCAAATCTCCGTCGGAAGACAGCGCTGCCGGCGTGAGCCACACAGGTGAGGGAGAGCCGGGGAAATAGGCGACCAGTTTCTCCAGCCTAGGAGTGGCGCCTTTTTCGACCAGCGCATCGGTATCGGGATCACCGTACCACGGCTCGGCAACGTGGCGGTTAGTGGCAATCAAGCCGTCGGCGACGACGAACCCGGTGCCGGAGATACGAGTCCTCTGTAGCGGCTTCTGGTGCGGGAATCCCACCTCATAAATGCCGAAGATGTAGCAGATGGAGTTGCGATAACGGTTCAGCACGAACGAGGGCATCGCCTGTTCTTGCCTGAGTTCCTGGACCTGCTCGGTCAGGCTGCGAATCTGCTGCTGCATGCCGCTGGAATTCGTTGGCAGGAAGTAGTGCGCCAGAAGCAAGAGCGTAATCGCCAGAAATAGAATGAGCGCGGCCTGCACGAGCCGCTGCCATGCGCCGCAAACAGGCTCTTCTTCGGGCGTTAGGTGGTCGGTGCTCATGAATCAGTGGGCAGTGGCTAGTTGTCAGTGGTCAGCAGGTTTTCTGGCCACTGGGCACTAATCACTGCCAAACCAAATGTTCTCGCCGATGGGCGGGGGCAGCTACGGTACTGAAGGCGGTGTACCCGCGGTGCTGCAGATTCTTGGGATACGCTATGCTCTTCGAATGGGGACCAAGACGCTCCATATCCAAGACGCTCCATATCGTCGATGGAGAATCTACTGGTGGTACGCTCAGGCTGTCAGGACTGGCGAAAGGGCGGGACATTTTGCCATGGAAGGATGCCCTCTATACCGGCCCAGTGCCGGCCGGCTTGGGCCTGAAACGCCTGAGCCAGGTACGATCGCGATTCTGGACGAAAGGCAAACGGCAAGATGAATTTGAACAGCGTAATGCGCTGCTTGTGGGCTGGAAGCAATATGACGAACTCGTCCTTTGGTTCGGCGCGACTTCACTGTGTGAGTTGAGCCTCGCTCAGATTCTTACCTGGTTCAGTCAGCGGGAGCTGGCCGACCGCAAGCTCTCGTTGGTTACAGTTTATGCAGGAACGCTCAGGGCTGAGCAGCTTCGCGATCCTTATGCCGTCCGCAAACCGGTTAGTGCCGGGCAACTCCAACTGGCGAAAAGATTTTGGAATGCATTTACCGCTCCGACTCCAGAACCCTTGCAGCGGTTGCTGAAGAGCGGTCTAAGACTACTTCCGGAGATTCGCCCAACTGTCGACGAACTTCTTCAGGAATATCCCGGCGCGCACGACGGCCTTTCACGCCTTGAACGAAAACTCCTGCACGAGATTGATGGCTTAGGAGTGGCAACCGCGGCGTTCGTCGTGGGGTCGGTAATCCGGAGAGAATGGGTCGGAGACTTGCTTCTCTACGACATGCTCCGTCGTTTTGTTGCCGCAAGGAGTCCACTGCTCACCTTCGCTGGGCCGTTTACAGAAAAATTTGAGAGCTACGAGTTTAGTGGAGCGAAACTCACATTAACCGCATTCGGGGGTAGGGTGCTCGCCGGGAAAGCCGACCACGTTGCAACGAATGGAATTGACCGCTGGATCGGAGGAGTTCATCTGAACGGAACGCGCGTCCGCTGGCGATGGGGTGAACGGCAACATCGAATCATTTCTTCGCGGGCCTGACCAAAGTCCTACACTCGTTCCAGTTCGCGCACCGTGCGTTCATTCACGATGTTGCCGGTGTTGAGCGTGGAAGCCGGCTCGAACAGCAGGATCCAGGCCTCTTCGTCGGCAACGGGTTTGTGCTCGACTCCGCGCGGGACCACGATGAACTCGCCTTCTTCGAGCCAGACCATCTTGTCGCGAAACTCGATGCGGAACCGGCCCTTCACCACCAGGAACATCTCGTCTTCGTTGTCATGATGATGCCAAACGAATTCGCCCTTGAGCTTGTCAAGCTTGACTAGCTGGCCGTTGAGCTCGCCGGCGATGTAGGGCTTCCAGTATTCGTTGATTTGGGAGAATTTTTCGGCGAGGTTGATCTTATCCATAGCGTTTTTTAGATGAACGCTGAGCAGAAACGTCGCAACGAGCAGCTTTTATATAAGATTGCAGGCGAAACTAATCTCGCCGACCGGGGTTGAAGATAGTTGCTTGGTCGCATGTGGGGCGACTAGATCTTGATCCCTACAATCTCGAGGCTTATCGTGAGACTCTCCGCAATCATCTTTTCGGTTCTGGTCACCACTTCAGCCGTATTGGCCCAAACTCAGGCTCAAACTCAACTGCCGAACTGGATTCCGCAAGCAATTGAAAATCTCGGGCAGAATGCCTCCTCACGGACCGAGTTCACCCTGGACCACTCGATGCTGGTGATGGCGACGAAGGCAGATCAGGACGATGAAGGCTTGCGTCGCGTAATTGCCGGAGTGGATGGCATTTCGGTGCACCGGTTCCGGTTCCAGGGGGCAGGGATGTATGACCCTGGAATCCTCAACTCCGTGCGGCAGCAGTACCGGACTGGCGGTTGGCAGCATATTGCTGCGGCTCACGACAAAGACGGCGGCCCAGGCGCAACCGATCTCTGGCTGCATTTCGAGAATAACGTCATCAGGAACGTTGCCGTGTTGTTTGCTGGGCGCGATCAAGTCAATTTTGTCGCGGTCTCGGGTTCCATTAGCCCCATTGACTTGCTGCATCTAGGCGGACACTTCGGAATCCCCAAGATCAACGGTGGAGTGGTTGTGCACCCGCCTGGCGCAGCTGCTCCACCGCCCGGCAATCCTGCTCCTCCTCCGCCGGGAGCGGGGGATCAGCAAAGTCCCGCGCCCGAGCCGACGAATTGAGAGACAAAATTCGCAAGTTGACCAGCGACCCCCAAAAGAGACGAGCCATCGAATGTTGGTGAAGGCACCCCGTCCTTGTCCCTCGTTTATTTTGCAGGGGTGGGGCGGGGACTTTGACTTCCGCGGGATTGCCGTTACAGCAGGTCAAAACCCCCCACCCTCTCGCAAAGTACGCGAGAAGGGTGGGGCACCCTCGGTACGAAGTTTCCTCAAAAGCAAAAGCCGTCAGTTTTTCGCTGACGGCCGATGGCTGAAAGCTGACGGTTAGCTGTTCTCGTACAGTAGCACGCCCTCGTTTTCTTTCGCGTCTACGGGGCGGTAGAACAGTTTGTTGTCGCCGAGGAAGACCTCGATGAACGCGGGGCGGACGTTGATCGTGCCTTGGATCAGCGCCTCGGAGAGCGGGTCTTCGATGTACTTTTGCAACGCGCGGCGCAGCGGACGGGCGCCGTAGTTGCGGTCGGTCAAGGTCTGGGTGAGAATCCACTTCTTGGCTTCGTCCGCGACCGTGACCGTAATTGCCTTCTGCGCCAGGTTCTGGTTGAGCTGGTTGACCATGAGCTCCAGAATCTGGATGAGGTCGGCCTCGTTCAGCGCGTTGAAGATGATGATTTCGTCCAAGCGGTTCAGGAACTCGGGGTTGAACGTGCGCTTAACTTCGTTCTTTACGAGTTCTTCGACTTTGTCAGAGATCGCATCTTCTTTTGTCGACTGGAAGCCTAGGCCCTCGCGCTTTTGCAGGTGCCGGGCGCCGATGTTCGAAGTCATGATCAGGATCGTGTTCTTGAAATCGACCGTGTTGCCGAGGCCGTCGGTCAACTGGCCGTCTTCAAAAACTTGCAACAGGATATTGAACACGTCGGGGTGCGCCTTTTCGATTTCATCGAGCAGGACGACGGAATAGGGTGCGCGCTTTACTCGCTCGGTGAGCTGGCCGCCCTCTTCGTAGCCGACGTATCCCGGAGGCGAGCCGATCAGCTTCGAGACCGAGTGCTTCTCCATAAATTCGGACATGTCGAAGCGGATCAGTGACTTCTCGCTGCCGAACATGAACTGGGCCAGGGTGCGCGCAGCTTCGGTTTTGCCGACGCCGGTCGGGCCGAGAAACAGGAATGAGCCGATGGGCCGGTTCGGGTTCTTCAGTCCGGCACGGCTGCGGCGGATAGCACGCGCCAAGGCGCTGATGGACTTGTCCTGTGAAATGACGCGACGGTGCAGTTCTTCTTCGATACGCAGCAGCTTCTGCGTTTCTTCTTCTTTGATGGACGTGATCGGCACGCCGGTCCAACGCGAGACAACATCTTCAATGTCTTCGCGATTGACCACGCCCGTGGCCGATTCATCCAAATGATATTTTTCGCGAAGAACGCGCAGGTTCTCGCGTTCCTTGCGTTCCTCGTCGGAGTAGAAACGCGCTTTCTCGAACTCGTGGTTCGCGACCGCGTTTTCCATTCTGTGGACGATGAACTTGAGCCTCTTCTGCACTTCCGTGATTTCTTCAGGCAGAGAAGTCTGGCGCAGCTTTACCCGCGCGCCGGCTTCATCAACCAAGTCAATCGCCTTGTCCGGAAGGAATCGGTCCGGGATGTAGCGGTTCGAGTGCGAGACGGCGAAGTTGATCGCGTCATCGGTATAGGTGACCGCGTGAAATTTTTCGTAACGATCTTTGATCCCGAACAGAATCTTAGTCGCGTCAACCTCGTTCGGAGGCGGAACTTTGACAGCCTGGAAGCGGCGCTCGAGGGAACGGTCCTTCTCAATGGACTTGCGGTATTCTCCAGGCGTTGTTGCGCCGATGCACTGAATCTCTCCACGCGATAGTGCAGGTTTCAAGATGTTCGCGGCATCGAGCGAACCTTCAGCGGATCCGGCTCCAACCAGCGTGTGCAGCTCATCAATAAAGATAACGCAGTTCTGCGACTCCATCAGTTCCTTCATGATGGTCTTGAGGCGCTCTTCGAACTGTCCGCGGTACTTGGTTCCGGCGACGATGAGAGACAGATCAAGAGCAAGGATTCGTTTGTCGGCGAGGAATGAGGGGACTTCGCCGTCGGCGATGCGCTGCGCGAGGCCTTCGACGATTGCGGTCTTGCCCACGCCAGGCTCGCCGATCAGTACCGGGTTGTTCTTGGTGCGGCGGCAGAGAATTTGGACGACGCGCTCAAGTTCATTCTCGCGGCCAACTAAAGGGTCAAGCTGGCTGTCCATCGCGGCCTGAGTCAGGTCGCGCGAAAACTCGCTGAGCAGAGAAGATTCTCGCTGACGCTGAGGTTGGGCTTTTTCCTGGCTGCTACGGGCGAGCTCTTCGCGGATGGTCGAGAGGCGAAGTCCACGCTCGTGCAGAATTTCTGCGGCGAAGCATTTTTCTTCGCGCAGCAGTCCGAGCAGCAGGTGTTCCGTACCGATATGCTTGTGCGAAAGTCGTTCAGCGTCTTCCGCCGCGTAGGCAAGCACGCGCTTGCATTCGTTGCTGAGCGGAAGATCTACCGACGTAGAAACTTTTTCACGAATGGTGGTGTGACCCTCGATCTGCTTGCGAATGGACTCCACCGAGGCATGGGAACGCAGGAAGCGATTGGTCAGGGCTTTGTCTTCGCGCAGGAGTCCCAGCAGCAGGTGTTCGGTCTCAATATAAGGAGAGCCGAACTGGCTGGCTTCGTACCGCGCGAAGAAAATTACGCGTCGCGCTTTTTCTGTATAACGCTCGAACATATCGCCCCCAAACTCCTCCAGAGAGGAAGGCTTTCTTTCCCCACCCTTGAAAATCGCAAAGGATCGGGCACCCAGCCGACTCTCCGGAACTTCCTAAAACGCCCCAGTCATCGCCCGCCCGCTAGTTTCATTATCGCGGGCTTGCACCTGTTTTACCATCGATTCCCATTACTTTAGGAACCATGACGCATTATCGCAATTCCTCCTTTGATTAGGAACAACCGCGAACGTATTCATTTCGGTACATCCCCAATCCCTAATCGGCCAGCGTTTCCGGTGCGACCTCTTTTATTCTGCCATTTTCCAGCCGCAGCACGCGATGGCAGCGACGCGCAAATCCAATGTTATGAGTGGCAATCAGGGAGGAAAGCTGATGGTCACGATGCAAGCGCGCAATCAATTCAAAAACGGCGTCGGCAGTACGGCTGTCCAAGTCGCCTGTGGGTTCATCAGCCAGCAGGAGCTTCGGCTTGGTTATCAGAGCGCGAGCCAAAGCTGCTCGTTGCTGCTCTCCGCCGGAAAGTTCCCCGGCGCGATGATGCGCACGCTGCGCCAACCCTACCTCCCCTAACCACTCGGTCGCTTCCTTTTCCGTCTGTGCCTTCGGAATCCCACGCATCAGGAGCGGCATCGCTACATTCTCCAGCGCCGTAAACTCCGGCAAGAGGTAATGAAACTGCCAAACGAACCCGATTTTGCGGTTTCTAAAATCAGCGGCCGCGTTTTCCGATAGCGAACTCAACTGCAAGTGGGCGCAGTATACGTCACCCGCAGAAGGCCTATCAAGCGTTCCGATGATGTGCAATAAAGTGCTTTTCCCCGCGCCCGATTCGCCCACGACCGCGAGCATCTCGCCTTCCATAACTTCGAACGAAAGATTTTCAAAGAGCACCAGTTCCGATGCGCCCGACCGGAAAACCTTCTTCAGTCCCTCAATTCGAAGCGCCTGTTGATTTAGATGCAAATGGAAAGCTCCTCGTCGCAAAGCGAGACAGCAAGCCGCGTTTCTACAGCAATTCAGGCTCCTCTCTCAATTAAAACACGGAGGAGAAGCGCATGTTGCAGACCTTATTCGTAGCGCAGAGCTTCCGCTGGCAGGATTCGAGCCGCAGACCAGGATGGATAGATGGTGGCAACCAGCGACGTTCCAACCGCCACGATAGCGACCAGGATTCCGTCGATCACCCGAGGAGCGAATGGAACGTAATCAATCGAATAGACTTCGGGCGCGAGAGCGAACAAATGATAGTGGCCACCAGTCCAGGAAAGAACGTAACCGAGGACAAGTCCGGCCGCAGTCCCGACGAGACCGATCAGAGCGCCTTGGGCGATAAATACCTTGCGGACTTGGGACTTGCGTGTTCCCATCGACATCAGAACGGCAATGTCGCGTGTTTTTTCCATGACCATCATGGTGAGCGAAATAAGGATGTTGAGCGCCGCGACGAAGACAATCAAGCCGACAGTGATGAATGTAACTAGGCGTTCCAGGCGTAAGGCGTGGAAGAGGGGCTTGTTCTGCTCCATCCAGTTGGTAGTCATGAAACCCGGACCGGCGCCCTGCTCGAGATTGCGCCCCACTTCGGCGGCTTTGTAGATATCGTCAATCTTGAATTCGATGATCTGGATTACATCGCCGAGGGCGAAAAGACGCTGTGCGTCGGAAAGGCGCGTAAATGCCCAGGAGGAGTCGTAATCGTAGAAACCGGAATCGAAGATCCCGGCTACGCGGAAGCGGGTGTATTTCGGCACCAAGCCGAACGGGGTGAGTTCGCCTTGCGGGCTGGTTACGAGAACGACTGAGCCGACCTTCGCTCCGAGTTCATCGGCCATTTCCTTTCCTAAAATAAGCGGCGGCATCGCGGCCTGGCGATGCTGCACGGCTTTGAGAGAATCGGCATCCTGAGTAGAAGCTGCCGGTGTGGCGCGGGCGCCCCCGCCCGCGTTTTCCAATTCCGATGAAACCCTCGCGGACTCTTCCTCCAGTGCATCGGCCGAACCTTGCTTAACGCTGTCGAGCAAATCGCTGACCTTGCGCTCAGCTTGCGGAATGATCCCCTTCAACACCGCGCCTTTAGCCCGCGGGCCGACCGAAATCAGCACCTGCTCGTAGATGTCGGGAGCGGTAGCCAGCACGTGAGGCTCCTTCTGCAGGCGGTCGATGAGAGGACGCCAGTCGCGAATGCCATCACCGAGCGTGCGCAGAAGGTTGACATGCGAAGTCGAACCCAGAAGTCGCTCCTGCAGATCCTGGCGAAAGCCATTGTTGATGGCGAGGGCAACAATTAAGGAGGCGACCCCGGCGGCGACCCCCGCAATTGAGATTCCGGTGATCACGCCGATCACAGCTTGTTTACGCTTGGCGCGAAGATAGCGGGATGCAATGAAGAATTCGAATCTCATGAAACAGGCAAAAAATCGAGCCGTGGAGTTCTAAACCCAGCAACCGGCAACGCAGACCATTCTAGCCTGACCTGTCACAGATTCGCTTTATCGCCAAGACCGACCGCCGGGTGTATGATTCGCGCGATGAATCGTCGTGAAACGAAATCGCCACGTATGGCACTATTTTTCGGGATGGAAACGGAACCAGTGCTTTTGACAAGAACTGGTTTCATAACAGACTTGAAGGGACGTGCCCTGCGCCTGAGCGTGAGCGAAAGTCGGGAAACACTTCGTCGAACCAGCCCTATAGATCAATTGCAAATGTGTAAATGGAGTTGTTATGAAATCCTCTGGCCAATTCAATCTGTGTGTTTCAGCCCATGAAAGCGGTCCTAAACCTGTTGTAGCGCGTGAAATTAGATCGCAGGTTTGCTCCCCCGATAATCGGCTCCTTTGTTCTAGAGTTGCGTTCCTCGCGATAGCTTCGCTCTTCATTGTTCTAGCCTGGATTCCGCCCCTTCGGGCGCAGACCGCCGGTGATTTCACGGTTGTGGTCCTGCCCGATACTCAGAATTACTCGCAATATCACCCGCAGATATTCGATTCACAGACCCAGTGGGTCGCGAACAACGCGGCTGCGCAGAACATCCAGTTGGTGATTGGCGTGGGTGACATCGTGAATGTTGCCACTGACCCCACGCAGTTGGCCAACGCAAGCCATTCGATCGGAATCTGGACCAGGCCGGTATTCCCTATGCTCTTGCCATCGGCAACCACGATTATGACAAGCTTCCGCCCGTCAATCGTTCCGCAATCACCTTCAATCAGTATTTTGGCCCATCTCGATACGCGAATGCTGGACATTATGGCGCTACAAATTTTCCGGCGGGAAGTAATGAAAATTTCTACGAGACGTTCAACTGGGGTGGAAAAAGCTACCTGGTCCTCGTGCTGGAGTTTGTGCCGCGAAACTCGGTGCTGGCCTGGGCCAAGTCCGTCCTGAATGCCAATACTGATAAAGAAGTTATCGTTGTCACCCATAGCTATCTCTATTCTGACGGAACCACTGTGGACGAATGCGATACGGGCGATATGATCGGCGACAACTATGGCGGGCTGCAATGGTCAAACTTTGTCAGCCAGTTCCCGAATATCAGCGTGGTACTGAGCGGCCACATCACGAACAAATTCAATGCGCGCAGGTCTGATGTAGGCGTGGGCGGGAACTTTGTGCATCAGATATTTGCGAACTGGCAAGACTGGACGAATGGCGGGAACGGCTATTTGAGGACTATGCAGTTTTCTCCGTCCAATAACACCATTAAGGTGAAGTCCTATTCGCCGTATACCGGTCTCTTCCTCACCGACGCTGGAGACCAGTTCACGCTCAAGTGGCACAATGACGGCGCTCCCGGCAGTGGAACAGCCACCGTTGTGGGCCGGGTGCGTCCTCAGCTCAGAATGTGAAGTTGAACGACTATTTCACCAACGAGCTTGATTTCTTTCTAACTCCGACGCCGCCTTGCCCGCAGAGTTCGGTGGATCCGTCAGTGACCATATGTACGCCCGCCGCGAATTCCACGGTCACTTCGCCCGTGAACATAGTTGCGGGAACCAATGATTCCGGCTCCATTGTGGTGAACATGTTCGTTTGGGTAGACGGGATAAAGCAGTGGACCGCCTCCGGCGGAAGTCTCAATGTGTCTTTGCCGATGGCAAGCGGGCTGCGCCGCGTGAGCATGCAAGGAAAAGATGCCGCCGGGCGCTACTTCCGCTCCGTCGAATACATCACCGTTCAATGATGGTGAGGTGTCGGTTCTCGCCGGGCTGAAGCCGTCCGGAAGAATCATTGCGCCACACAAAGTTACATGCTCTCTTTCGGCGGGCGTGGACGCCCGCCGCCACACATTCCCTCTATATGGCACATTAGAGGAGCATGTCCGAATCGGAAAGCCATAGGCGTGCCGGGTTGGCCGCCTTCCGTCACCTTGATTTCAATCTCTACGAACTGGAGCGCTTCTTCGTTGTTGCCGCGCTCGAAATGATGTCAGTAGCCGTGGGCTGGCAGGTGTACGAGATCACGCGGCGGCCCCTTGATCTCGGACTGGTCGGCCTGGCACAGTTTCTGCCGAATGTCTTCTTATTTCTGCTGGCGGGACATGCCGCCGACCGCTTTAGCAGGAAAAATCTGCTGCTGGTCTGCAACCTCGGATTCGCGATCTGCTGCGCGTTGCTGATTGAGATCACCCAGCACGGGATAAACACTGTCAGGCCGATTTACGGTGTTCTTATTTTGCTGGGGATTGTACGGTCGTTCAACAGTCCTGCGGGCCGGGCCCTGCTTCCTTCATTAGTTCCGGAGGAGGTCTTTCCCAACGCGGTGGCATGGAACGCGACCATATTTCAAGGCGCGACCATTCTGGGGCCCGCGCTGGGCGGGTTCTTATATGCGATCTTCCGTGGACCTACAGGCGTGTATGTGACCGCGATTGCTGCTTGCGGGGTTGCCACTGTCTGCCTGGCTCGAGTGCGGGGCCGGGCAAGTGATCGTGTGCGTGAAGATTTCACGCTTCGGACCGTGTTCGCGGGCTTGCATTACATCTGGACGCACAAGTTGATCCTGGGATCGATTTCGCTCGACCTGTTCGCGGTGCTGCTCGGAGGGGCGGTTGCGCTCCTTCCGGTTTATGCCCGGGAAATTTTGCGCACGGGGCCGTGGGGATTGGGACTCTTGCGGGCTGCACCG
>WNGJ01009238.1_pt1 | contig 15270 bp, 13 predicted proteins | sample 5400611 | NCBI WGS metagenome assembly WNGJ01 (sample SAMN13153375, study PRJNA577476) | soil metagenome | isolation source: 40 cm soil or saprolite under Garry oak tree replicate 1 | place: USA:California | collected 2016-06-15
CATGCCGCGCGAGCACCGCGCCGTGCCGGTCGGTAAGGAGCTCGGCGTTCCGCAGCTCGACCGCGTACCGAAATTCCTTCGGCAGTTGCGCAAAGAAGCGATCGAGCCGCTCGGCCCACTCAGCGTCGCTAAGAAGATCCGCGCCCCGCATCGCCTGGAATTGGAATACGAAGCAGATCGACTGCCGGTGGAACACACGCTGATAACGCGCCAGCACGCTGTCGAGAAACAAGCGCGCATCGAGGAAATCGGGATTGAGCTGCCCGGCGAGGTCGCCCCAGCGCCGGTTGCGGATGAAGCGGCGCGCCGTGATCCGGTCCCACACCTTGACGACGCAGGAGTAGCCGTCCGGCAGCGCGCGAGCGTACGCGTCGAGAATGCGCTCGGAGGGAGACTCGTAGAACGCGGTGTTGATGCCGACGGTACGGAACAGCGGATACCGCACATATTCCTCGAGCCGCGCCGCCGGTTGGGCTCCCCGATAGCTCCGCTGGTACACCTCGCCGGCCCAGCCGTCCTCGGTCCAGCTCGCCGTCCCGAACTTGATGCCCGGCGGCAGTGCCGCTGCCAGCGCGACCAGCTCCGGGCGCGGCGGCGGCATCGGCGCCGCGGGCGAGCCGCGCCCGGTCAGGGCCCCTCCCCGGTCAGGGCCGCGACGAGCGCGCGGATCGTCTCCGGCGCGTTGCCCTCGAGCCGGTTATTGACCAGGATCAGCGCCTCGATCCGCCGCCGCATCGCCTCGGCGACCAGCCGCAGCAGGTCCTGGCGCAGCTCCGGCTGGGGATCGCGGATCCGGTCGTACGGCTCGAACAGCTTCACCGCGTCGGCGTAGCGGCGTCCCGGTCGGAGCAACGCCCGCGCGATGGTGAAGGGCGCCGGGAAGGCCCATGGCAGCTCGAGCTGCTCGCCGAGCGTGGGCATCGCGGTCCAGGAGTTGAAGACGTGCGCCACCCTATGGTGCGCCAGTACGGCGCCGTGCGTGTCAGTCAGCAGCTCGCGGTTCCGCAATTCGACCGCATAGCGGAAGTCGCGCGGCAACTGCCGCAAGAAGTCGTCGAGGTCGCCCGCCCAGCGCGCGGGATCCGGGAGGTCTTTGCCGCGCATCGCCTGGAACTCGAACACGAAGCAGCCTGCGTGGTCGCGAAACGCGCGCTCGTAGGGACCCAGCACCGCGTCCTTAAAGAGATCCGCGTTCAGGAAATCGGGATTCACCCGCTGATCCAGCCGCTTCGCGGTGATCCTGACCCACACCTTGCTGACGCAGGGGAAACCCGGCGGTAAGGCCTGCGCGTACGCGGCGAGCACCGGCTCTTCCGGTGGCCCGTAATACGCGCTGTCGATCCCCACCGTCCGGAACAACGGGTAGCGGGCGTACTCCTCGAGCCGGCGCGCCGGCTGCGCCCCCCGATAGCTGCGGTGATAGACGTCGCCCGCCCAACCGTCGTAGGTCCAGGTGGACGTGCCGAACTTGACGGTGGGAGGAACGCGCCGGCCGAGCTCGACGAGCGCCGGCGCGGCTGGAGGGAGCACGGTGATATTGTCGAACAAGCTCTGCTGGTGCTGAGACATTGAAGTCGAAATATATCAACGGGTTATCCACATGGGAACAGGGCTTGCGATCGGTGCGATCTTCGGGATATATTCGGGTCCCATTGAAACTGCGATGCCGCGCAATCACCTGGCGAGCACGACCGCCGCCTGCTGCTGGATTCCCCTTTTCGCCCTGAGGTGCGAGGAGGCGCGGCGGCCCGAGCTCACCTCCCAACCCAGCGCGTTGCTCGCGAGCGATACTGCCCGCCGACTGTGGCAGGTCTCACCGCTCGCGCGTCGCGCCGGCGTGAAGCCCGGGATGACAGTGAGTCAGGCGATCGGTCTCTGTCACTCGCTCCGGCTGTGCGAGCCCGACCCGGTCCATTACGACGAGCAGTTCGCGCGGCTGCTGGCCGCGCTGAGCGAGGTGAGCCCGGTGGTGGAGCCGGCGGAGCTGGGGGGGGCATACGTAGGCACCGACGGCTTAGGGGGACTGTATGGTGAGCCGGAGGGGATCGTCGAAGAGATGCAATTGCGGATTGTGGATTGCGGATTGCGGATTGGAAATACAGGCGTCGAATCCACAATCCGCAATCCGCAATCCGCAATCCGGGTGGGGTGGGGACTCGGAAAGTTCGTAGCCTGGGTTGCGGCAAGCCGGGCGCAACCAGGCGGAGCAGTCATCGTCCGCCCGGGGGACGAGGCGCAGTTTCTCTCCGCCCAACCGCTCGCGGTGCTCCCGCTCGATTCCGACACACACCGCCGGCTCCGACAGCTCGGGCTCAAGACCCTCGGCCAGCTCGCCGCGTTGCCGGAGGAAGCGGTCGTCTCGCAGTTCGGCGGGGCCGGCCGCCGCCTGTGGCGGCTCGCGGCGGGGGTGGCAGTCGAGCGGGTCGTGGGCCGTGAGACGCCCGAGCCGATCGTCGCCGCGATCACCTTTTTCTCTCCGGTCGCCGAGCGCGAGCTGCTCGCGCGCGCGCTGGACCAGCTGCTCGAGCGCGCGCTCAAGCATCCGCGACGCATCGGCTGGCGGGTGCAGGTGGTGCGCGTGCGCGCCGAGCTCGAGCACGGCGCATCGTGGCTGGTCGAAGCGATCCTCAAAGATCCATCCGCCGACCGGGATCGCATCGCCGCGCCGCTCCGGACCCGGCTCGAGCAAGCGCCGCCTACGGGGGCGGTGGAGCGGCTCGCCGTCGAATTCACCGCGTTCGCGCCGGGCGCCGCCGATCTGCAGCTCTTCGCACGCGACGCGAGCGCCGCCGCGCGTGCCGACCGGCGTCGCGCGCTCCGCACCGCCGCCCGGGAGATCAAGCTCAGGCTCAAGCGATCGCTGCTCTATCACGTCATCGAGGTGCAGCCATGGTCGCGGCTCCCGGAGCGGCGGTATGCGTTGATCGACTATGAGCCATGAATCGATTGCGGATTGCGGATTGCGGATTGAAGACCGACCGGCTCCGGACGATCAATACGCCCCAGCGCGTCGAGGTAGAAGTCGACGCGAATGGGATGCCGTTGATCGTGAAACGGGAATCGGGAAACGGGAAACGTGTGGAGGCAGTCGGAGAGATGTGGCGCATCGACGACGAATGGTGGAGGGATCCGATCGCTCGCAGGTGTTACGAAGTCGTGCTCGACGGCGGTGGTCGAGTGGTTCTATACGAAGATCTGATCTCCGGAGAATGGTTCGTACAAAAACCGTAGCAATGTGATTGCGGACCGGAACCGCAGTAAATAAATCCGCAATCCGAAATCCGCAATCCGCAATTGTATGTACACGGAACTTCACTGCCACTCGGCGTTTTCTTTCCTCGACGGTGCATCCCTCCCCGAGCAGCTCGCGCTCACGGCGTCGCAGCTCGGTTACTCCGGGGTAGCGCTCACCGACCACAACGGCCTCTACGGCTCGATGGCGTTCGCGCACGAAGCGAAGCAGCTCGGACTCCAGGCGATCACCGGCGCCGAGGTGACGCTGCTCGACGGTGCTCACGTGACGCTGCTCGCCGAGACGCCCGTGGGGTACGCGAACCTGTGCCGGTTGACCACCGCGGCGCATCTGGGCCGCGCCGACCGCCGCGATCCGCGGCTCGACTTCGCCTCGCTCGAAGCGCGACACGAAGGGCTGATCGTCCTCTCCGGCTGCCGCAGCGGCCTCTTGCCGAGCGTGTTGCAGCGTGAGGGACCAACTGCCGCCCGCCGCTTCGCCGAGCGCTGCCGCGTGGTGTTCGGCGCCGATCGGTTCTTCGTCGAGCTGCAGCGCAACTACGTGCGGGGTGATCTCGCCCTGACACGGGCGCTGCAAGCCCTCGCGGAGGACACGCACCTGAGCGTCGTGGCGTCAGGCAACGTGCATTATCACTCCCGCTCCCGTCACCGATTGCACGACGTGCTCACGACGATCCGCCACCGCACCACGCTCGACGGCTCGCACAGCGTGCGGCGGCCCAACAGCGAGTTTTACCTGCGGCCGCCCGAGGAAGTCGCCGCGCTGTTTGGTGACTGTTCGGATGCTGTCGCGAACACCCTCGCCATCGCCGAGCGCTGCCGGGCGTTCGACCTCACGCGGGATCTGGGCTACGGGTTCCCGGACTTCCGCGGGGCCGACCGCGCGCCTGCCCCGCTGGCGCTCGCCGAGCTGTGCCGCGCCCGGCTCGGCGAGCGCTATCCGGAGGGCTCCGAGCACCGGGACGAGGCCGAGCGGCGGCTCGCGGAAGAGCTGACACTAATCGAACACCATCGACTCAGTGGATTCTTCTTGGTCTATCATGACCTGTTCGACTTGGCTCGCGAGGTAGCGGCGGACGTGCGCCGGGACAGCCGGCGGGCCCAGGGGAACCTGCTCCCCGGCCGCGGGCGCGGCTCGTCGGTGTCGTCGATCGTCTGCTTCCTGCTCGGCCTGTCGCACATCGATCCGATCGCCAACCGGCTCTTCCTGGGCAGGTTCCTGAACGAGAGCCTCGCCTCGGTGCCCGACATCGACCTCGATTTCCCGCGTGAGATCCGCGAGGAGCTGATCCGCCGGGTCTACAAGCGGTACGGCGACGAGCACGTCGGGCTCGTCTGCTCGTTCCCCACCTATCGGCTCCGCTCCGCCGTGCGCGAGATCGGCAAGGCGCTGGATCTGCCGCTGGGCGAGATCGAGCAGGTCGCCAAACTGGCGGACCGGCGGTCGGGCGGTCTGTCAGACGAGTTGGATCAGCTTCCGGGCTTCGCGGGACGGAAGCACGCCCCACTGTGGAAGGAGCTGTGCGAGCTGGCCGAGGAGATCGCGGGGCTCCCACGCCACGTGTCGCAGCACGTCGGCGGGATGATCATCTCCAGCCGGCCACTCGTCGAGGTCGTGCCGCTCGAGCGCGCGGCGATGGAGGACCGGGTGGTGTGCCAGTGGGACAAGGACTCCTGCGACGACGCGCGCTTCGTCAAGATCGACTTCCTGGCGCTCGGTATGCTGTCGCTCGTCGAGGAGTGCGTCGAGCTGATCGCGGCACGCGCAGGGAAGCCGCCCGACCTCTCGCGCATCGACTTCGCCGACACCGCGGTCTACGACCGCATCTGCCGCGGCGACACCGTGGGGCTGTTCCAGATCGAGAGCCGGGCGCAAATCCAGATGCTGCGCCGCACCCGGCCGCGCAACCTCGAGGATCTCGCGGTCGAAGTCGCGATCGTGCGGCCCGGGCCGATCGTGGGCGGCGCGGTGAATCCCTACGTGCGGCGGCGCGAGGAACAGCGCCGCGCCCGGGCTCGCGGCCGCCGCTACGAGCCGCCGGTGGACCACCCGCTCCTGAAAGACGTGCTCGCGGAGACCCTGGGAGTGATCCTCTATCAGGATCAAGTGCTCCAGGTGTGCCAGGCGCTCGCAGGGTTTACGCCGGGGCAGGCGGAGGCGCTCCGGCGCGCCATGAGCCGCCGCCGCAGCCGCGAGCTGATGGCGGGATTCTGGGAGGAGTTCAAGGACGGTGCGGCGGCGCGCGGCGTCCCGGAGCACGTCGCCGAGCGTGTCTTCACCCAGGTGATCGCGTTCTCGGAATTCGGGTTCCCCAAGTCTCACGCCGCGGCGTTCGGGCTGCTCGCCTACCAGTCAGCGTGGCTGAGGCACTATCACCCGGCCGAGTATTACTGCGGGCTGTTCAACAACCAGCCGATGGGGTTCTATTCGCTCGACGCGCTGGGGCGGGACGCCAAGCGGAACGGGATCGAGATCCGGCTGCCGGACGTGAACGTGAGCGACGTGTGGTGCACAGTTGAATACCAGGAAAGCGGCCGGTGGCAGGCCGGGGAAGGGGGAAAGGGAGCTTGTGCCGTGAGGATAGGCCTCGCGTTCATCCGGGATTGGAGCGAAGAGACGGCGACCGCGGCCGTGACGGAACGCGCGCGGTGCGGCCCGTTCCGGAGCGTCGGCGACGTGGTGCGGCGCGCACCTCCCAAGCTCAAACGCACCGCGATCGAGCACTTGGTGTGGGTGGGAGGGTGCGACGGCTTTGGGCTCACACGCCGCGAGCTGCTGTGGCAGGTGGGGCTGTGGCTCCCGCCCGAGGCGGAGCGCGGCGGCGACGCGCGCGGCCGGCGCCAGCTCGAGCTGGCGCTCGACCACCCGTACGAGCGCATGCGCTTCGGCGGCCTCGCGGCGGACGAGCGGCTGCTCGCCGAATACGCGGTGCTGGGGTTCGCGGCGAGCGGCCATCCGCTCGAGCTGCTGCGCGACGTGCTGTCGCCCGGAGTGGTGCAGAGCGACGCGCTCCCCCGGCTCGAGCACGGGGCGTGGGTGGAGGTCGCGGGACTGGTCGTCGCGCGCCAGCGCCCCGAGACCGCGAAAGGATTCATCTTCGTGCTGCTCGAGGACGAAGCGGGCATGGTGAACGTGATCGTGCGGCCCGACGTGTACCAGGAGCACCGCACGGCGATCCGCGGCGAGCCGCTGCTATGGGTGCGAGGTAAGCTCGCGAAGGACGATGGGACCGTGAACGTGCTGGCGGAATCAGTACAAGGCCTGCGTTTGAAGCGCGGCTCAAGCCGCGACTCGGCATCTGCCGCTGAAGCGGCCGGTTTACCGGCAGACGCCGAGCCGCGAGTTCACTCGCGCACCCAGTCGCCGTATTCCTTCCTCAAGTTCATACGCCAGGTCGCGCCGGAGTCGAAGGATTGGGGGTGAGAGTGGCGCAATCGAAGCGGATTCGCAAACGTATAGAAAGCTCCCACCGCAGAGGCTCCGCATGCTTCCCCCCAAACCCGGCGACACCGCCAAGGATGTGCTGAAGGCTCTGGTCCAGCTGCGCGACGCGGCGAACCAGCTTCAAGAGGCGAGCAAGCCTGTCGAGGACAGCGCCCGCCGCCTGGTCGCAAGCGTCCGTACGGCAACGGACCACCGTGCGGAGTTCGCACCCGTCCGGGTCGCCGATTTCCCCGGCCTCGACCTCGACTTCTACGCCCGCACGGAGCGCGAGCTCGCCGCAGCGGGCGTGCGGGTGCTGGGCGACTACGAGGACGCCGCGTTCAACCGGCGCTCGCCCGACAAGCGCAGCTTTTATCGGCTCGGCCTGAGCGACGACGGTGCGGTGGCGGCGAGCTGGTTCGTCTACCCGGGCCAACAGCCGATACGCTGTCTCGTACTCCACTCCTGGGCCGAGGACGGGCGCGTGTTCCTGACGATGCGTGGGGGATCGGAATCGAGCATCCCGACGCCGCCCTGGCTTCACAGGCGGCGGCTCGGCGCCGAAACCGGTACCGCGGATGCTGTCCGCTCGCACCGCGAGCGTGTCGCCGCCGCGGAGGGCGCGCTCCGCTCGCTCACCGGCGTCAATCAGCTACTGGCCGCGCGCAAAGCCGAGGAAGCAATGATCGCCGAGTTCCGCAACGCGCAGGGCCTGGAGCTGTTCGAGCCAATGTTGCGCAAGATGTTCGGTGACGACTTCGAGGAGCGCGGCCAGCCCAGATTGGACGCAATCCGGCGACACCCCGAGTGGTGGACCGGGCAGCGGCCGGCGCCGTCCAGCGGTGCGCGCGACTCGCGGCCCGACGTCACGCCCATCACCATGTTCCTGCGGTCGCGCGAGAAGGACGGCGACCGAGCACACCTCACCAGCTTCGGACTGACGATGCACGGCCTGCCCGAGCTGCAGATGAAGCGAGTGGCCGCGAACCATTGCCGCGCCGCTCGGTTCCTGATGGACACCGTCGCCCGTAAGCTGCTGGCGCACGTCGCCCACCTTCCCCCGAGCGGTGAGCCCCTGGAGCAGCGGATCGCCGACCTCGAGCTCCCGCTCACCCGCGCCGACGTTTCGCCGCGCGGGAGGTTTGTGGTCCCCGGACGCTATCCGGAGACGGATGAGGAGGGGCCGGTGCGGGTGCGCCTCGTCCTCGAGGGGTTCACGGGAGGGAGCGGCCAGAAACCAGGCGTGCTCTCGGGCCTGCTCTCGGCCTTCCGGTCCGATCCTAAGTTGCTCCATGTCACCCAGCCCGGCAATCACGCCGGCACCAAAGACGAGTGGCTCCGCGAGTCCTGCCGCCGCCTCGGACACGATGCGCCCCCACCCCTGCCGCTCAAGCAGCTGGAAGCGAACATGCAGGTCGCCAGCCGGAAGGCGCGAGAGACGCTGGCGGAGTGGCGCAACCGCTTCCGCAGTGGGCTGCCCGCCGATCAGACGCTCGCCATCAAGGTGGGGCTCGCGACCACGTCGGGGGCCCGAGAGTTCGTGTGGGTCAGGGTCACGGACTGGGGGCAGGACGGGATCATCGTCGGCACGCTGGAGAGCAAGCCGCGCGACTGCCCCGGCTATGAATCGGGTCGGGAGATGCGGATCGCCGAGGCAGACGTGTTCGATCGCTCACTCTACGAGAAGGCCCGGGGCATCGTCGTGCCCGCCCCGACCGACATCGTCGCCGAAGAGTTCGGCGTCGACCTGTAGACGGGTGTTAGCTTACGCGAGGACCAGCGGGAGGTGTGACCATGCCGCAGCTCGAAACCGCCACGCTCGCCGGTGGCTGCTTCTGGTGCCTCGAAGCCGCGTTCCAGGATCTGAAGGGCGTCGAGCGGGTGCAGTCCGGATACGCGGGCGGCCACGCCCCCAACCCATCGTACGAGGACGTGTGCACTGGAACGACCGGTCACGCCGAGGTCGTACAAATCACGTTCGACCCGGCGGTGGTATCGTTCCGCGACCTGTTGCACGTCTTCTTCACCATCCACGACCCCACGACTCTGAACCGCCAGGGACCGGACGTCGGCACCCAGTACCGTTCGGCCGTGTTCTACCACACGCCGGAGCAGAAGGCGGTCGTGGAGCAGGTGATCCGTGAGCTCGAGGCCGAGCAGGTGTGGGATGACCCGATCGTCACCGCCGTCGTCCGATTCGAGGTGCTCTACCCGGCGGAGGAGTACCACCGCGACTATTACCGCCGCAATCCGAATCAGGGCTATTGCCGCGCCGTCATCGCCCCCAAGGTGGCCAAGGTCCGCAAGCTCTACCTCGACAAGCTGAAGCAGCCGGTGGGCTGAGCGCCCGGCGTGACGCGTCTTCTCAAAGCCGCGATCAACGGCGGCCGCATGCGCGCCGAGCACCAGGGGATCCCCGTCACGCCAGAGGAGCAAGCGCTCGCGGCGACCGAGTCGGTCGCCGCTGGAGCCGGGGCGATCCATGTGCATGTCCGTGCTGCGGATGGAAACGAAAGCCTGGCCGCGACCGACGTGGCCGGGGCGCTGACGGCCATCCGCGCCGCGGTGCCCGGGATCCCGATCGGGGTCAGCACCGGCGCGTGGATCATTCGAGACTCCGACGCCCGCCTGCGGGCCGTCACGGAGTGGACACTGCTGCCTGACTTTGCGTCGGTGAATTTCCACGAAGCGGGCTCGAAGCCACTCGCCGAGCTGCTGCGCACCCGTGGCGTGGGCGTGGAGGCGGGGCTGTCGAACGCGCGCGGCGCCGAGTTGTTCGTGGACAGCGGTCTCGCCGGGCGTTGCCTGCGGGTCATGTTCGAGCCTCAGGAGGGCGACGCCGACGCGGCCTTGCGAGCGCTGGCACAGCTGGAGGCGACACTCGACGGCGCCGGAATCAAGCTGCCACGCCTGCTTCATGGGACTGGCCCGACCGTGTGGCCGCTCGTCGACGAGGCAATCGCGCGCGGCTACGACATCCGCGTGGGGTTCGAGGACACGCTCACCCTGCCGGACGGCACGACGGCCCCCAATAACGCGGCGCTCGTCGCCGCGGCGCGCCGGCGGATCGAGGCGCATGGCGCCCGCTGAGCTCGTGATCGCCAGTCGGCGCGTGGCAACCCCGGACGGGATCGGTCCGGCGGCCGTGGAGATCGCCCACGGCGTGATCACCGCGGTCCGAGCGTATGGCGAGCCCCGGGACGCTACCCGGCGGCTGGACCTGGGTGATGCCGTGGTGCTGCCCGGCGTGGTGGATACGCACGTCCACGTGAACGAGCCAGGGCGCACCCAGTGGGAAGGCTTCGTGACCGCGACGCGGGCCGCGGCCGCAGGTGGGGTCACGACCATCGTGGACATGCCGCTGAACAGCGTTCCGGTGACGACCACGGTTCAGGCCCTGGAGCAGAAGGCCCGGTCGGCGGCCGGCCACGCCGTGGTGGACTACGCGTTCTGGGGCGGCGTCGTGCCCGGCAACGCCGACTGGCTCGCGCCGCTCGCTCGCGCGGGTGCGCGCGGCTTCAAGTGCTTCATGGTCGCGTCGGGGATCGACGAGTTCCCGCCGGTAGCGGAAGCCGACCTGCGCCCGGCCATGACGCGACTCGCCGAGCTCGGGCTGCCGCTGCTCGTTCACGCCGAGCTCCCCGGGCCGATCGCGCAAGCCGCGGCCGCTCCTCCCACCGACCCGCGCCGCTACGCCGCGTATCTCGCCTCCCGGCCGCGTGCCGCGGAACTCGACGCGATCGACGCGATCCTCGGGCTGTCCCGCGAGACCGGATGCCGTGTTCACATCGTGCACCTCTCGGCTGCCGATGCGCTGAGCCGGCTGGCGGCGCGCCGGCCTCCCGCTGACGGTCGAGACCTGCCCGCACTACCTCACCTTCGCCGCGGACGACATCGCGGACGGCGCCACCGCCTGGAAGTGCGCCCCGCCGATTCGTGAGCGGGAGAACCGCGAGCGCCTGTGGACCGGTCTGGCCGAGGGGACGATCGACTTCGTGGCGAGCGACCACTCCCCAGCCCCCCCGGAGCTGAAGTGCCTCGAGGCCGGCGACTTCTTCCGCGCGTGGGGCGGCGTGGCCTCGCTCGAGCTGGCGCTCGCCGTCACGTGGACCGGCGCGCGCGCGCGCGGCCACGACCCGCGCGACCTCGCTCGCTGGCTCGCCGAGCGGCCGGCTAGGCTCGCCGGTTTGCGCGGCAAGGGCCGCATCGCCCCGGGGGCCGATGCCGACTTGGTGGTGTTCGATCCGGACGCGCAATTCACCGTCGATCCCGCGCGGCTGCGTCAGCGACATCCCATCACCCCGTACGCCGGGATGACACTGTACGGCGTCGTGCGGCAGACGTTCGTGCGGGGAACCTGCGTGTATCGTGAGGGAGAGTTTCCGGCCGGAGCCATAGGAAGATGGGTCCGGTGATTCGACAGGCTGAAGCCTGTGCTCGGCACGGCACTACTCTGCAGGGTGTGAACACGTGATCCACGACGGCCTCATCGACCTCGCCGCCGCGCGCGTCGGCGGGCGGGCGCTCCTCGCGAGCGACGAGTTCTTCGCGCCCAAGGAAAACCTGCTCGAGCCCGGGCGCGGAGTGTTCCTCGAGGGCAAATACACCGATCGGGGCAAGTGGATGGATGGGTGGGAGACGCGGCGGCGCCGCGGGCCGGGCCCAGACCACGACTGGTGCATCATCCGCTTGGGCATCCCGGGAGTGATCCGGGCGGTCACGGTGGACACCAATCATTTCAGGGGCAACCATCCCGTGGCATGCTCGCTGCACGCAGCGGAGCTTCGGGGCGCTCCCACCGCACAACGGCTGCGCGCCCTGGGCCACGCCTTCGTGGAGCTCGTGCCGCGCTCACCGCTCACGGGACACGCCGAAAACGACTTCTTGACGGGGAGCGACGCCCGGTGCACGCACGTCCGCCTCAACATCTACCCGGACGGCGGCATAGCCCGGTTGCGCGTCTGGGGTGAGGCGCGCCCAGACTGGCGACGGATCACGAGTTCCGGGCGGGGCGCGATCGACCTGGTCGCGGTGGAGCACGGTGGCCTCCCCCTCGCCACCAGCGACCAGTTCTTCAGCGAGCCGCTGAACCTGATCATGCCGGGTCAGCCGCGCGATATGGCCGACGGCTGGGAGACGCGGCGGCGCCGCGACCGCGGCCACGACTGGGTCGTGCTGCGGCTCGGCCAGCGGGGCGTGATCGAGCGGATCGAACTGGACACGACTCACTTCAAGGGCAACTTCCCCGAGAGCGCGGGGCTCGAGGGGTGCGACGCGCCCGCGCTCGGCGGCGTCGCCACGCCTCCCGACACCGCCGACTGGCGCGAGCTGCTGCCGCGCGCCAAACTGCGGGCCGACGCGCGGCACCGCTTCGTGCTCCGTCGCCCGGCACGGGTGCCGGTGACGCACGTCCGGCTGAACATCTTCCCGGACGGCGGGCTGGCGCGGCTGCGACTCTGGGGGCGGCCGGTGGACCTCGTGTGAGCGCCCCGCGTGGTTCACAGGCTGAAGCCTGTGCTCGGCACGTCACTACCCCTAAGGGTAGCGTCCCCCCGAGCGCCCTCTTCAGGGTGTGAACAGGATCGCCGGGTATTTCAATGGGCTCTCCGAGCGCGACGCCCGCGCGGCGTTGCAGCGCTGCTGCGGCGCGCGGCGCTGGGTGGACGAGATGCTCGCCGCCCGCCCGTTCGCGAGCGACGCCGTGTTGCTGGCACACGCCGCGCGCGTCTGGTGGGCGCTCGAGCGGGAGGATTGGCTCGAAGCGTTCGCGCGCCACCCACGGATCGGCGAGCGGACCGCGGAACAGTGGTCGCGCCGCGAGCAGGCCGGCGTGGACACAGCCCCGGCCGCCACCCGCGCCGCCCTCGCCCGTGAGAACCTCGCCTACACCGAGCGGTTCGGGTATCTGTTCCTGACTTGTGCCACGGGGAAGACCGCCGGCGAGATGCTCGGCGAGCTGCGCCGCCGCCTCGCACACGACCCGGCCACGGAGCTCCGGATCGCGGCGGGCGAGCAGGCGAAGATCACCCGGCTCCGACTCGAGAAACTGGTGTCGCCATGAGCGGAATCACGACCCACGTCCTGGACACCGCGCGCGGACGGCCCGCCGCCGGCGTCGCCGTCTCCCTGGCGTGGAAGACCGGCGACGGTTGGACCGAGCTCGCCTCCGGCCGGACCGACGCCGATGGCCGCGTCGCCGATCTGCTACCGGCGCGAGTGAAGGACGCGGCCGGCACCTACCGCCTTCGCTTCGACATCGGAGCCTATTTCGCGGCGCAGGGCGCCGCGCCCCTCTTCCCGTACGTCGATGTCGTGTTCGACATCCGCGACGCGGGGCGCTATCACGTGCCGCTCCTGGTCAGCCCGTTCGGCTATACCACCTACCGCGGCAGCTGAGCCCCGGCGTGGACACGCACCTCGGTCAGTGGCTCAACCTGGCGCTCCGCTGGGGCCACGTGATCACCGGGGTCGCGTGGATCGGAACGTCGTTCTACTTCAACTGGCTGAACAGCCGGCTGGCGCCGCCCCCGCCCGAGCGCGCCGAGCCGGGGGTCGCGGGCGAGCTCTGGTCGGTTCACGGCGGCGGGTTCTACCGGGTAGTCAAGTACGCGGTCGCCCCCACGCGCCTCCCCCCTACGCTCCACTGGTTCAAGTGGGAGGCGTACGCCACCTGGCTCACCGGCTTCGCGCTGCTCGTCTGGATCTACTACGTGGGGGCAGCGGCCTACCTCGTGGACCCGCAAGTCTCCCGGCTCGGCCCGCGTGCCGCGATCGCCGTCGGCCTCGGGACGCTGCTCGGCGCTTGGGTGGTGTACGACGCGCTGTGCCGGTCGCGGCTCGCGAACTCGCCGCTCGCCCTCGGTGCGACGCTGTTCGTCCTCGGGACGGGGCTCGCCTGGGGACTCACGCAGCTGCTCGCCCCCCGTGCGGCCTACCTCCACGTCGGCGCGGCACTCGGCACGATCATGGCTGCCAACGTCCTCATGGTGATCATCCCATCCCAGCGGGACATGGTCACCGCCCTGACGGAGGGGCGGGCGCCGGACGCAGCTCGGGGCACGCAGGCTGCGCTCCGCTCGCTCCACAACAACTATTTCACGCTGCCCGTCTTGTTCATCATGGTCAGCTCACACTACCCCGAAACGTACGGCCACACGCTGAGCTGGTTGATCCTCGCCGCGCTCGCGCTCGTGGGCGTGGCGACGCGGCATTGGTTCAATCTGCGCAACGAGGGGCGCCCGAACGGGTGGCTCCTGCCGGGAGCGGCGCTGGCCATGGTGGCGCTCGCGGTCGTCACGGCTCCACGGCGTGCCGACCGAGCAGGGGCGGGAGGGAGGGCGGGGGCGAACTCGCCGGCAGGGAACATGGCGTCATTCGCTGAGGTGCGCGTGATCATCGCGCGCCGTTGCGCACCGTGCCACTCCGCGGCGCCCACGGTGCCTGGCGTCACCACTCCGCCGCGCGGCGTCGCGTTCGACACGCCCGACCAGATCCGCACGCGCGCCGAGCGGATTCTCGCCGTGGCGGCCGTGACCCACACCATGCCGCTCGGCAACCTGACGGCAATGACGGACGACGAGCGGGACGTCCTGGCGCGCTGGATTCGAGCGGGGGCGCCCCTCCGCTAGCAACGGCTACTTCAGAGACCAATCGCCGCCCCGATGCGGTACTGGAGGGCGGCGAGCGCGCCGGCCGGCCCCGTGCCGGTCGTGCCGGCCACGCCCGCCATCAGCCAGACCTCGCCAAGCGCTGCCGACGCCTCCAGCCCGAGCTGCCCGAGCAGATCCGGCTGTGCGATCTCGCGACCCTCGACGAAATGGACGAGGCCCGCCTGCGGGACCGCGCGGATCGTGAATACGCGGGTGCGAACGAGATCGACGCCGACACCGGCGAGCGCCGCGATGAGGCCGGTGCTGTAACTGAAGTCCAGGAAATCGATCCCGAGACTCAGCCGCAGCCCCTGCACCCGACGCTCCGGAGCGAGCTGCTGAAAGGCAATCGTGTAACCGCGGAAGTCCGGCTCCCGCCGGTACGCACTTCCAAACGGATGGAGCGTGTTCCCGTACAGAAGCACCTGCGAGCGGAACCGTCGCCCCGCGGCGCGCTGCGCGCGCGCGCCGAGCGTTACCGCCGTGTAGGATCCGTATGTGCTGAACGCGCGGTGCACCTCGAGCGCCGCCTGACCCCGTTCCGAGCCCATGGCGAGCCCGAGCCCGACGGCGAGCCGGGGGTAGACCCCCGACTGGATGTCACGGTACTGGGGCGAGAAGTAGTCGCTGGTGAACACGCCTTCGAGGCCCACCGAAGCCGGCACGTACACGGTCAGCGCCGGAGTGCCGAAGCGTATCAGGCCCTCGAGCGCCGCCCCTACCGCCTGTGAGCGCCCACCGCCGTCGTCGTCGTCGCGAAACTCGACCCGCACGCCCGCGGCTCCAACCCGCCCCACGGGACTGAGGTGCCGGACGAAAAGGAGGGGGCCGTTGAGGGACGACGGGTGCCCGAAGTACATGCCTGCCCCGGCCTCGACGAGGGACTGGGCGGGTAAACGCGGCGGCGCTACGGAGAGGATTAACAGGAAGGCAAGAGCAAACCGG
>WNGJ01006970.1_pt1 | contig 15268 bp, 15 predicted proteins | sample 5400611 | NCBI WGS metagenome assembly WNGJ01 (sample SAMN13153375, study PRJNA577476) | soil metagenome | isolation source: 40 cm soil or saprolite under Garry oak tree replicate 1 | place: USA:California | collected 2016-06-15
CGAAGGCGTAGGCCGCGAGCGTGCAGAGCACGAGCTGGACGGCCAGGATCATGGCCACCAGCAGCGTGGTGTTGACGAAGTAGCGGGCGAAGGGCGCGGCCGCCCACGCCTTCGCGAAGTTCTCGAAGGTGAGCGGCGCGCCCGGGACGAAGCGCGTCGAGTACTCCGCCGGGTGGAAGGCGGTCCACACCGCGTAGGCCAGCGGGAGCGCCCAGAGCACCCCGAGCAGCCACGCGCCTGCCGTCTCGAGCGCGCGACTCACTGGTAGTGCACCCGCCGGTCGAGCAGCAGGAACTGCCCCAGGGCCACCGCGGCCAGGATCACGAGCAGGACCAGGGTGAGGGCCGCCGCGTAGGCCTGGTCCCAGAACTTGAAGCCCACGTCGTAGATGTAATAGAGCAGCAGCGCGGTGGTGTTGTCGGGGCCGCCCTTGGTCATCACCACGATGTGGTCCACCAGCCGGAACGAGTTGATCACCGCGTTCACCAGCACGAAGAGGGTCGTGGGCATCAGGAGGGGAAACGTCACGCGGCGGAAGAAGTACCAGGGCCCGGCGCCCATCAGGGCCGCCGCCTCGCCCAGCTGGGGCGACAGGGACTGCAGCGCGGCCAGGTAGAAGATCATGAAGAACCCCTCCTCCTTCCAGACCGTCACCACCACCAGGCAGCCGAGCGCGGTCTCCCGGCTGCCGAGCCAGTTGTGGCTCGGCAGGCCCACGAGCCCGGTCAGTTGCTCGAGCAGACCGTAGCCCGGCGTGTAGAAGAACAGCCAGATGTTGGCCACCGCGATCATCGGCAGCACGGTCGGGGTGAAGAAGGCCAGCCGCAGCAGCGAGCGTCCCGCGATGCGCCCGTTCACCCACACCGCCATCAGCAGCGCCAGCGCGATCGACACCGGAATCGTCCCCACCGCGAACCACACGTTGTTCCCCACCACCTGCCAGAACACCGGATCCTCCACCATCGCGCGGTAGTTGTCCGCCCCCACCCACACCGAAGCCCGATTCGGCTTCGGGTTCGAGAAAAAGCTGTGATACAGCGTCGCGGCCGCCGGGTAGTGCGTGAACGTCACCAGCAGCACCGCCGCCGGCAGCAGCAGCAACCACCCATGCACATGCACCCGCCACTGACGCGGAGGCGCCGAGACCGCCCCGTGGGCAGACGCATCGCGGCCGGAGGTGTCGATGCGGATCGAGTCGCTCATTCCAACCCCAGGGCGGCGGGCGGGGCCGGCGGCGGGGGGGCGGGGCTCCCGGGAACCGTGTCTTCTGCGCGCTGCCGAAGCGTCAGACCAAGATCTCGTGGCCCGCCATGAGTGCAGACGAACGGCAGCGAGTCAGCGTGTTCTCGGGAGCCCCGCCCCCCCGCCGCCGGCCCCGTCCGCCGCACACCCAGGCCAAGCACTATCAGCGTCGGTACGGCCGCAGGATGCGCTCCGCCTCCCGCTGAGCGTCCTTCATCGCCTGGTCGGCGGGCTTGGCGCCGGTCAGGGCGGCCTGCAGCCCGTCATTCAGCGCCTTGGTCACGCGCTGGTTGTCGTGCGTGGAAAGCTCGGCGACCGCGTACTGGAGCTGGTCGCGCGCCACCGCGGCGGCCGGGAAGCCCGCCACGTACTGCTTCATGGCCGGCGTCTCCCACGCGTCCGGGCGCACCGCCACGTAGCCGGTGTCGATGCCCCACTGCGCGGCGCGCTGAGGCGAGGTGATCCACTTGATGAACTTGAGCGAGGCGGCCTGCTGGGCCGGGGTGCTCTTCTTGAAGACGTGGAAGTTGCCGCCGCCGGTCGGCGAGCCGCGCCGCTTGCCCGCCGGCAGCATGGCCACCCCGAACTCGAACTTGGCGTTGTTCTTCACGTTGGTCAGGTTGCCGGTGGTGGTCCACATCATGTCCATCCAGTACTGGAGCGCCTCCACCACCGCCGGCTTGTCGTAGTAGGTCTCGTTGCCCGCCGGGTTCATCAGCAGCACGTCGTTCTGGGTGGTGAAGCCCTGGAAGAGCCAGTACGGGAAGCCGGAGGACGGCACCTCGAGCCCCCACTGGGTGACGTTGCCGCTGCCGTCGCGCTTGGTCAGCTTGCGCGCGTACTCGACCTGCTCGGCCCAGGTGGCGGGCGGTTTGCTCGGGTCGAGACCGGCCTCCTTGAAGGCCTCCTTGTTCCAGTACAGCACGATGGTGGAGCGCTGGAACGGCACGCCCCAGGTCTTGCCCCCGGTCTGGCTGTTGAGCATGAAGGCGGGGAAGAAGCTCTTGAGCCAGCTCCGGTCCTCCGCGCCGGTGGCCAGCTCGTCGAAGGGGACGATCGCGTCCTCGTCGATCAGGGTGAACATGTCGGTCGAGAGCAGTACCGACATCTGGGGCGGCTCGCCGCTCTTGAGCGCGGTGAGCACCTTGACGATCGTCTCCTGGTAGGTGCCGGCGTAGATCGGCTTGACGTGGACGCCGGGGTTCTCCTTCTGGAAGTCCGCCGCGAGGCCGTCGATGATCCTCGTCACCGGGCCTCCGACCGCCACCGGGTAGTAAAAGCTCAGCTCCACCGGGGCCTGGGCGATCACCGGCGAGGCGCCGCCCGCGAGGGCGACGAGCAGCAGGCCTACGAGCAGTGTCCGGATCATGGATGGTCTCCTCGTCATCGAGAGATGGGTGAGTCGGCGGCGACGTCGTCACGACGGCGGCCGGTCTCGGCGTCGAACACGTGGGCCGCGTCCCGCGCCCACGCGAGATAAACGCGCGCGCCGGGAGCGAGGGCGACGCGGCCGGGGGCGCGCACCGCGAGCGCCTGGCTACCGATCGCGCACATCATGATGGAATCGGCTCCCAGATACTCGATGCTCCGCACCAGGGCCTCCACCGCGCCGGGCTCCGGCGCCGCCACCACGCGGATGTCCTCCGGCCGCACTCCCAGCCGGAGGCGTCGGTCGTCGAGGGCGAGCACGTTCATGGGCGGGGTGCCGATGAAGCGGGCCGCGAAGGCGGTGGCCGGGCGCGCGTAGAGCGCCTCCGGCGCCGCGTCCTGCTCCACGCGGCCTTCGCGGAGCAGGATGACCTGGTCGGCCATGCTCATGGCCTCGGTCTGGTCGTGGGTGACGTAGACCATGGTGATGCCGAGGCTCTGCTGGAGTCCGCGGATCTCCCGCCGCATCTCGAGGCGGAGCTGGGCGTCCAGATTGGAGAGCGGCTCGTCCATCAGGCACACCGGCGCCTCCGCGATCAGCGCGCGGCCGAGGGCGACCCGCTGCTGCTGGCCCCCGGAGAGCTGCGAGGGCTTGCGCTCCAGCAGCGCGGTCAGCCCCAGGAGGTCGGCAACGCGGGCGAGCCGCTTCCGCCGCTCGATGGCGCTCACCCGGCGCACCCGCAGGCCGAACACGATGTTCTCCGCGACCGAGAGGTGCGGGAAGAGCGCGTAGGACTGGAAGACCATGGACACGCGCCGCTCCGCGGGTGGCCGGTGGGTGACGTCGACGCCGCCGATGGCGACGCGCCCGGCGGTGGCCGCCTCGAGCCCCGCGATGAGCCGGAGCGTGGTGGACTTGCCGCAGCCGGACGGGCCGAGCAGGACCAGCATCCGCCCGGCCGCCGCCTCGAAGCTCACGTCGTCGACCGCTCGCGTCGCGCCCCACCAGCGGCTCAGGTGCTCCACCGAGATCGCCGACACGCGCGCCCCTAGGCGGCGTCCAGGGTGCGACGGAGCCCGCCCACCCACTCGACCAGCGAGGCCGACCCCGCCGGGGTCCGGGTGAACCGGCTCAACGCCAGCTCGGCCATCAAGCTATAGGTCGGCGCGCCCGCCACGGAGCCCAGCAGCGCGTCGACCTCGTAGCGCCCCTGCTCCGCCTCCGCGCTCCAGTGCCGGACCACGTCGAGGTCACGCAGCATCACGTCGACCTTCAGCTCGTCGACGGTGAGCCACGCCCCGCCGTTCATGAGGCGCCCCCACGAGCCCGGCGGATGCACCTGGCCGTGGCGCGCGAGGACCGTGAGGTCGACCGCGCCGCGATAGTAGAGGCCCAGGTCCCAGTCGCTCGCCGCGTCCGCGGTCCCCGCGGCGCGGGAGCCGCCGAGCGCCACCGCCAGGACGCCGCGCTGACCGCCGAGCGCCGCGCAGAGCTCGGCCACAGGTCGCGGCAGGTCGTTCATGCGGTGGCGGCCGCGGCCCGCGGCGCGCCGATCCCGAAGAGGCGCGCGGCGTTGCCCAGCGGACCGCCTCGCGGTCGGCGGCGGGCAAGCCGAGCTGGTCGAGCAGCGCGAGCGATTCGCCGAGCGGGAACCACACCGGCGGCTGGTCGTTGCCGACCAGCAGGCGCCCGGGCCCGAGCACGTCCAGCAAGAGGCGCAGCGCGGGGACCGACCACACGTTGGTGTCGACGTGGAAGCGGCGCAGATAGGTGGAGGGCGCCGCCGAGAGCACGTCCGGGCCCTGCCAGCGATCCGGCCGGTAGGCGCGCCAGGTGGCGTCGAGCCGGCCGGCCATGGCGGGGAGCACGCCGCCGCCGTGGGCCAGCAGGAGCGGCAGGCCGGGATGCCGGTCGAGCGTTCCGATGAAGATGAGGCGCGCCGCGCACACCGCGGTCTGCGTCGGGCGCCCGACGATCAGCGAGAGCACGAAGTCGTCGAAGTGGCGGCCGGCGGGCAGCTCACGCGAGGAGTGGACGAAGAGCGGCCGGCCCCGCTCCGCCGCGGCGGCGAGGAGCGGGTCGCAGGCCGGATCGTCGAGATAGCGGGGCAGCCGCCGGTCGGCACATCGGTGGGGTTCACGAGAGCGCCCAGGAAGCCCAGCTCGTCCACCATGCGCTCCAGCTCGCGCGCGGCCGCCTCGCCCGAGAAGGGATCCACGCAGCCCAGCCCGAAGAGGCGGCCCGGGTAGCGCGCGATCAGCGCGGCGAGCGCGTCGTTGTAGAGGCGCGCGCGATCGGGCGGGCTGCAGGCGGGCAGCGCGACCGCGGCCGACTCCGTGAAGAAGGAGTCGGAGACCAGGGCGTGGGTGACTCCCGCGGCCTCCTGCGCCTCCGGCATCCGCCCGAGCACGCGCCGCTCCGCGGTCACGTAGCGCGGGTCGCCGCCGCCGGGAAACCGGGTCAGCGCCGCGTCGGGCAGGACGTGCGCGTGGCACTCGATCAGCGGGTCGTTCAGCGCGGGCAGACGAAGTCCCAGAGCGCTCCGGCGCGCTCGACCACCGCCTCCAGGTCCTCGGCCAGCAGATGCCGGTCCGCGACCATGGCCTGCGCGTCGCTCCGGACCCGGGCCAGGTAACTGTCGCGGGTGCCGTACCGCTCCTCGAGCGAGGGCCGAGGGTCTCCGCTCGTCGCCCGCTCCACCGCGGTGCGCGCGAACGGCAGGGTGGAGCCCATCATCGACATGAGATCGCCGGGCGCGCCCTGGTCGGGATGCCGCGGGTTCCAGCCGGTGAACGTGGCGACCGGCACCCGCAGCTCCGGGGGCCGGATGCCGGCGCGGTCGTTGCCGTCGGCGTCCACCGCGGAGACCACCGTGATATAGGGCGCGCCGATCTTGGGGGGCAGGTCGACGACGCCCTGCTCGACCCGCGGGCCGAAGTCGAGCCGCACCGGCCGCTGGACGCGGTCGGGAAAGCGCACCCCCGGGATCGCCGCGTACACGGGACGGGTCGTCTCGGCGGCCACCGCGGAGCCGTCGGCCAGGCGCGGGACGGCGCTCGGCGGCGGCTCGACGCCCTCGCTCACCCAGCGGTCGAGATTGACGAGGGCAGCCCGGAGAAGCGGAGAATAGTCCACCACGCTGAAGGTGTGACGCCCGCGCCCGCCCGTGTTCGGGTCGGCGGGCGGCGGCGGGAGCGCGCCGGGCGTGTGCTGGGTGCCCGCGAAGAAGTACTGGCGGACCCAGGCCGGCGGGGTCACGTCGCGGGTCGCCGCCACGTCGGTGTGCACGAGCGAGCCGTCGCCGCGCCAGTACTCGGCGGCGGTGTTGATCGAGAAGATGCGCGGCGGCCGGGAGCGGCCCGCGAGCCGGTGGAGGAGCGCCCCACGCTGGCCGGTGACCGGATCGTCCTGCTCCCCGTCGGTGAACGGGAACAGGCTGCCGACTGCGTGCACCGCGTTCAGCGAGGGCTGGCCGAAGCGGCAGTTGAACTCGCCGCGGCGCCCGCCCGCGACGTGCGGGACCACCGCGTCCCATGCGGGTCGGCCCGCCTCGTCCTCGTCGAGCCCCAGGTAGAGCAGGTGCCGCAGGAACCGCCCGCTCTGCGAGACGCCGAACACGTAGGACCGGTCGATCTGTCCCGCGCACGGGTTCCCCTCCCCCGTGGTCCCCCAGCGCAGGAAGGCCGCGGTGTCGCGCACCGCGGTGAAGCCCAGGCCGACCACCGGCGGGTTCTCGGCGCGGTAGTAGCACTCGTAGATCCGCCCGGGCTCGAAGCCGCCGTCGAGCGCGACCGAGCCCGCGTCGGGAAATCGCCACGCGCTCCGCGGCACGGGGACCGCGGGGGCCTCCGCGTGCTCGCGTATGTGCAGCTCCGCCTCCGGGTCGTCCAGGCGCGCCACCGGGTGCGGGATGTGGTAGCGGTCGGCCAGCGGCAGCCCGCCGACGCGGGCGTTCGGGCGAAACTCGCAGCGCACCCGCTCGGACACGCCGGGCACCCGGGGCACCGTGAGCGCCATCATGGCGTCGCGTCGCGGCACGTCGGGCTGCCAGCCGATCCAGGCCACCGCGTAGCCGTGGCGCATGAGGAAACCGTTGCCGAAGTCCGCGCGGGTCGCCGGGTCGTTCGAGCGCGGCGCGCTGTTGAACATGCCGAGCGCGATCTTGCGCCCGCGGTTGGGGATGTCCAGCAGGAGGCGACGACTCCCGCCACCCCGCGGGCGCAGCAGGGAGAAGTCGGCCGAGGACTCGACGAGCCCGCGCGCGTTGCGGGGGGCCTGCCCGAGATCGGCGATCGGCTCGTGCACCCGCACGGACGGATCCACCGCGAAGTGGAGCACGCCCTCGACCTTCTCGTAGGCCCCGCCCGCGCCGAACGGCGCCCCGCCCAGGATCGGCTCGCGCCGCGTCACCTCGAGTCTCACCACCGCCATGGCGGCTCTCCGATCAGAAGCCGAGGAAGGATCGGAGCGCGGCCAGCACCGCGTCCGGGTTGTCCTCGTGCAGGGTATGGACCGCTTGGGGAATCTCGACGAAGGCGCCCTTCGGCAGCTCGCGGGCCATCTTCTCCGCCACGTCGCGGTCGAGGATGGGGCTCTCCGCGCCACGCAGCACCAGCGTGGGCACCGGGATCGACCGCAGGAGACCCCACCAGTCCACCTCGACGGTGGACCGCAGCGCCTTCACGCTCGGATGCCACGCCCACACGAGGCGGCCGTCCGGCCGCTGGCGCAGGCTCGAGGCGGCCACCCACCGGTAGTAGTGGATGCCGGGGTACGCGTTGCCGCTGAGCAGGTGCTGGGCCGCCTGCTCGATGCTGTCCCAGAACGGGGGCTCCGGCGGCCCGGGCGGAGCCTGGGCCGCGCGCTTGCTGATCTCGGGCCCGATGTCGAGGATGACGAGCTTCCGCACCGCGTCCGGCCGCTTGGCCGTGAAGTAGATCGCGTTGCGCCCGCCCATCGAGAGGCCGACCATGATCGTCGGCGCCAGCCCGAGCTGGTCGACGACGCCGTTGAGGTCGTCGAACGCGGCGATCGGCCCGTAGACGGTTGATGGGTCGCTGTCGCCGTGCCCGCGCTGATCGAGCGCGTAGACGTGGAAGTGCGGCTGGAGCGCGATGGCGAGCGTGTCCCAGGCGTGGGCGTGCCCGGTGAAGCCGTGGAGCAGGAGCAGCGGGGTACGCCCCTCCCCGCCCCAGTCGAGCACGTGGAAGCGCAGGCCGTTGACCGATACGAACCGGTCGACCGGATGCAGCAGGTTCATGGCCGGCGCCCGCTCAGAGCTGGATGCGGCCGGGGCCCCGTGGCCCGCTCCCGCCTCGGCCGCCCAGGTCCGGCGGCATGCGGTCCGGGATGACGATGTTCGAGGACTGCTCCCGGCGCAGGTCCTGCAGCTCGCGGATCGCCCGCTCGACCGCCACCTTGGCCCCGGCCGAGAACTTCTCGGCCGCGTCGCCGAGCGAGGTCGCCTCGATCTCGAAGGTGATCGGCAGCGCGCCCACCGGCGAGAGCAGCTGGGCCTCCCCCACGTAGAGGATCTGGCGGCCGAGATCGATCGAGCCGTCGGTCTTCACCGGCGTCATCATCCGGATGACCCCGATGCGGCGATCGGTGAAGGTCTCCTCCCGGTAGAGGGAGGAGGGGTCCATTCGAAGCTCCAGTTGCTCGTCGGCCATCGTGGCGGATCCTTTCTGTCGTCGGGTGAATCGTCAGGCGAGCTCGGCCCGGGCGCTCATGGCCACCGTGCCGTCGGGGGTCACCGCCCACAGCTCGACGGCGCGGCCGTCGGCGGACGGGCGGCCGCGCAGCTCGAAGGCGGCGGTGTCGAAGAGCGGCGCGCGGGCCTGGGTCTCGTAGGTGGCGAGGGCGCGCCCGCGGGCGTGGTCGCGGGCGAAGTCGATCAGGAGGGTGGAGGTGAGCGGGCCGTGGACTACCAAAGCGGGGTATCCTTCCCGCTCCACCGCCCAGGGCCGATCGTAGTGGATGCGGTGGCTGTTGAACGTGAGCGCGGAGAAGCGGAAGAGCAGCACCGGGTCCGGGGTGACGCGTCGACGCCACGGCACGTCGTCCGGGGCGGGCTCGCGGCGCGGAGCCTGGTTGCGCTCGCCCGCCCGCACCTCCTCCCGGAAGACGGTCCGCCGCTCCTCCTCGATCGCGAGACCGTCGACGGTGAAGATGCGCTGGACCACGGTGGCGAACACCAGGGTCCCGGTGCCCCCGATCTTGGTCGAGATGTCGGCCAGCTCGGTCTCCCGGCGAATCGCCTCGCCGATGCGGAGCGGGCGGTGGAACCGGAAGCGCTCCCCCGCGAACATGCGGCGGGGCAGCGGCATCGGTGGGATCACCCCGGTGTCGAGCGGGCTGCCGTCGGGGCGCAGCGCGTCCGGGGCGAAGCGCGGCAGGAAGTAGAGGCACTGCCAGCCGGGTGGCAGCGGATCGCCCGGGCCCAGCTCGGGCTCGTCGCGGCCGAAGGTGAGCCGGAGGAGGTTCGCGGGCGCCGCGGTGACGACGTCGGCGGCGGTCTCGCGTCGTCCGACGTGCGCCTTGAGGTCGTCGAGACCGGTGAGCGTACTCATGGGCGTGCTCGCGTCACGCGGAGACCGGCGGCCGACGACGGTGCCACTCGGTGGCGCGCTGGTAGGCGTGCCCGGCCCGCAGCACGGTCGCCTCGTCGAAGGGCCGGCCGGAGATCTGCATCGAGAGCGGGAGGCCCGAGGACGAGAAACCGGTCGGGATGGCCAGGGTCGGTAGCCCGGTGATGTTGAACGGGCCCATGTTCGACTTGGCGAACGGAAAGTCGGGGTCGAGCACCACCTTGAAGGCGGGCGCGGGGCCGAGCGCGGTGGGCGTGATCAGGACGTCCACCGACTCGAGCGCGCGGGCGGTGTCCTCGCGGATCTGGGCGCGCAGGCGCTGGGCCTGCACGTACTCGTCGGCGCGGAAGAGCCCGCCCGCCATGAGCTTCTCCCGCAGCACGTCGCCGTACAGCTCGGGGTGCTCGCGCAGGTCGCGCTCGTGATAGGAGAAGGCCTCGGTGAGCATGATGACCATGAACGACGGCGTCGCGTGGATGCTCGGGATCGTGACGTCGCGGACCGTCGCCCCCAGCCGTCCCAGCTCCGCGAGCGCCCGCTCGAAGGCGGCCACCGTCTCCGCCTCGACCTGCTCGAAGAAGTAGTCGCGCACCACGCCGACCCGGAGCCCCTTCACGCCGCCCTCGAGACCGGCCAAATAGTCGGGCACCGGCTCCCGCGCCGAGGCCGGGTCGGCCGGATCGTGGCCGGCCAGCGCCTGCAGCATGAACGCGCAGTCCTCGGCCGAGCGGGCCATGGGCCCGGTGTGATCGAGCGTCCACGAGAGCGTGACCACCCCCGCGCGGCTCACGCGGCCATACGTCGGCTTGAGCCCGGCGATGCCGCAGAAGGCAGCCGGGCCCCGGATCGAGCCGCCGGTGTCGGAGCCGAGCGAGCCCACCGTGAGGCCGGCCGCGAGCGCGGCGCCCGAGCCGCTGCTGGAGCCGCCCGGGATGTGATCGACGTTCCACGGGTTGCGCGCGGGCGGGAAGCGGTGGCCGGGGAACTGGATGCCGAAGGCGAACTCGTGGGTGATGAGCTTGCCCAGCATCACCATGCCCGCCTGCTGGAGCCGGGTCACGCAGGTGCAATCGAAGTCCGGCACCCAGTCGGCGAGCAGCGCCGAGCCCGCGGTGGTGCGGATGCCCTTGGTCGCGTAGAGATCCTTGTAGGCGATCGGGATGCCCGCGAGGGGGCCTCCGTCGCCGCGCCGGATGGCGACCTCCGCCGCGCGGGCGTCGGCCAGTGCGCGCTCCGCGGTGACCGTGACGTAGGCGTTGAGGCTCTTGTCGAGGCGCTCGACGCGTCCGAGCAGGTCGGTGGCGTAGTCGACCGGCGACAGCGCGCCCCGGCGGAAGAGCCCCCCGAGCTCCCGGATGCCCGCGTAGCAGAGCTCGTCGGCGCTCATCGCGCGACCTCCAACCGGGATGCGCCCGGTTCCCGGGCGCTCATCGCGCGACCTCCAACCGGGATGCGCCCGGTTCCCGGGCGCTCATCGCGGCGCCTCCGCCCCGCCCTTCGCGTCGAACGTCACCGCCGGCTCGACCGTCCGCACGGTGCGGGTGTCGAGCGCGCGGATCGGCCGCAGCGCGTTCACCAGAAACGCCCGCACCAGGGCCAGGCGGGCCGCCGGGATGGGAAGGCCGGCGAGGCGGGCGCGCTCCTTCACTTCGTCCAGCGTGACCTCAGGGGGCAGCTCGGGCATGGCGAGTCTCCTTGTGAGCGACGGGCCATAGAGTAGACGGGTCCGCGCGCGAGAGCAACACATGGGGCCGTCGCGCCGGCCGCGGCCTTGACAGCGAGCCGGGCGATGACATACACCCAGGCCCACAGGAGGAGTGACCCATGCGCAACCGCTCGGCAGCATCGCGTCCCGTCGGCCGGCGACAGTTTCTGACCCTGAGCGCGGCGGGCCTGGCCGCCGTCGGCTTTCCCCGCGCGGCCCGCGCGCAGGGCAAGCGCAGCGGCGAGCTGGTGGCGGGCCTCTCCGAGCGCATGCTCACGCTCGATCCGGCCAACCACTACTCGATCTCCTCCACCTCGGTGCACCGGCACATGTTCGATCCGCTGGTGGACGTCACCAACGACTCGAAGTTCGTGCCCGCCCTCGCCGAGTCGTGGCGCGCGGTCAACAACACGACCTGGCGCTTCACGCTGCGAAAGGGCGTCACCTTCCACGACGGCACCCCGTTCAACGCGGACAGCGTGGTGTTCACGCTGCGGCGGGTGAAGGACAACTCCAAGCTCATCAAGTCCTTCGTGTACCAGGATATCGAGTCGGTGGAGAAGGACGGCGACTTCTCCGTTGTCGTGACCTCCAAGCGTCCGTTCGGCTCGCTCCCGGCCCACCTCACCATGCTCGGCATGCTGCCGCCCAGCGCGGGCAGGAACGAGGACGCGTTCTTCCAGAAGCCGATCGGCACCGGGCCCTTCCGCTTCGTCTCCTGGACCCACGGCGACCACATCGTGCTGGCCGCGAACGCGACGTATTGGAAGCCCGGCCAGCCGCGGGTCGAAAAGGTCACGTTCCGCTTCATCCCGGAGCTCTCCACCCGCTCCGCCGCCCTCCGAGCCGGGGAGATCCACGTCATCGACCGCGTCACCCCCGATCTGGTGGAGACCCTCAAGGGCAGCCGAGGCGTGAAGGTGTTCGACGTGCCCGCGGTCGAGGCGCAACGCTGGATCTTCCAGCTCGCCAAGGAGCCGGTCAAGGACCTGCGTCTGCGGCAGGCCATCTCGCTGGCGATCGATCGCAATGCAATCATCAAGGACTTGCTGCTGGGCTACGGCCGCCCGGTGGACAGCCCGGTGCCGCCGGGCCTGATCGGCCACATGAGCTTGCCGGCCAAGGTTTACGATCCCGAGAAGGCCCGGCAGATCCTCAAGCAGGCCGGCTATCGCGATGTGTCGATCGACTTCGTGCTGATGAAGGACCTCTACCCCAAGCAGCTCGAGATCGCCCAGGCGGTGGCCGCGATGCTGGGCGAGGTCGGGATCAAGGTCAACATCAAGAACCTGGAGATCGCCACCGCGCGCGAGCAGCGAAGCGCCGGCACCTACGACATGTTCTACTCCGGCTGGGCCCACATGCCCCACGACCCGGACTGGTACTTCGGCCAGTGGTTCACCCGGGCTGGCTCCGAGAAGCTCACCCGCTATAGCAATCCACGGGTCGAGCAGCTCATCGCGGACGGGCGCGTACCCGATCCCAAGGTGCGGCAGGCCAAGTACGAGGAGCTCGAGCGCATCCTGTGGGACGAGGAGCCCGAGATCTGGCCCTACTACAGCGTGGCCATCTACGCGGTCAGCGACCGGCTGCGGAACTTCGAGCCGCGCCGCGACTACTACGTCCTGCTGAGCGACGTCGCGATCGCGTAGCCCGGTGACGCGCGCCCCGCGGGGCGGCGGGCCATGAGGGCCTACGTCCTCCGCCGGCTGTGGCAGTCCGCCCTGACCCTGGTGGGCGTGTCGGTGCTGGTGTTCGTCATCCTGCGGGTCGTCCCCGGCGACCCGGCCAAGATGCTCCTGCCCGACGGGGCGCCCCAGTCCGCGGTGGACGAGCTGAACCGCCAGCTCGGCCTGCACGAGCCGCTGTACGTCCAGTACGGTCTGTTCCTCCAGAGCGTCTTCCTGGGCGACTTCGGCCAATCCTTCCAGTATCGCGCCCCTGCCCTGCGGGTGGTGGTCGAGCGCCTCGCGGCCACCGTGCAGCTCGCGCTGGCGGCCCTGCTGATCACGGTGGGAGTCGGGGTCTCGCTCGGCATCTTGGCCGCGGTGCGCCGCGGCACCGGCTACGACTACGCGAGCACGGTGCTGGCGGTGCTCGGCCAGTCCCTGCCCAACTTCTGGCTCGGCATCATGCTGATCCTGCTCTTCGGGGTCGCGCTGCGCTGGCTGCCCACCTCGGGGTTCGAGAGCTGGCGCCACCTGATCCTGCCCGCGGTGACCCTCGCCGCGTTCCCGATGGCGCTGGTGGCGCGCCTCACCCGCTCGAGCATGCTCGAGATCCTCGGGCGCGACTTCATCCGTACCGGCCGCGCCAAGGGCCTCGCCGAGCGCGCGGTCATTCTCCGACACGCCCTGCGCAACGCGGCGGTGCCGCTGCTCACCGTGCTGGGCTTGCAGATCGGCACCCTGCTCGGCGGCGCGGTCATAACCGAGTCGGTGTTCGCGTGGCCCGGCATGGGCAAGCTGGTGGTGGACGCGATCTTCTTCCGCGATTTCCCGGTGGTGCAGACGGTCCTCATCCTGTCCGCCACCATCTTCGTGGTGATCAACCTGCTGGTGGACCTGCTCTACACCGTGATCGATCCCCGGATCCGCTACTCGTGAGCGAGCCGGCCGCCGCCGCCGCGGCGCCCCGCGCGGGCCGCCTGAGCCCGCCCGCGCTCGTGGGCGGCGCGCTCCTGGCCCTGGTGGTGCTGGCGAGCGTCCTCGCCCCCCTGCTCGCGTCGAGCGATCCGGTGAAGCCGTCCTTCAGCCGCCGTCTCGCGCCGCCGTGGGGCCTGGGCGGCACCCCGGCGCACGTCCTCGGCACCGACAACCTGGGGCGCGACATCCTCGCGCGCGTGCTGCACGGCGGGCGCATCTCGCTGGCGCTGGCCACGGTCTCGGTGCTCATCGCCGCGCTCGTGGGCATCCTGGTGGGCCTGGTGGCGGGATCCGCGGGCGAGCGCCTCCGCGCGAGCGTGCTCACCATCCGCCGCCTCGAGTACGTGGAGGCCGCCTACACCCTGGGGGCCAGCGATCTCCGGATCATCGCCCGCCACATCCTGCCCAACACCATCGCGCCGATCCTGGTTCTCGGCTCGAGCCAGTTCGCGACCATGGTGCTGCTGGAGTCCGGGCTCAGCTTTCTCGGCATGGGCATCCAGGCGCCCCGGCCCTCGTGGGGGCTCATGCTGGCCGAGGGGCGGGACTACCTGTCGAACGCGTGGTGGCTGGCCACGATTCCCGGCGTCGCGATCTCGCTGGTGGTGCTGGGGGCGAACCTGCTGGGGGACGGGCTGCGGGATCTGCTGGATCCGCGGGCTTAGGAGCGCATCAACGGGGCGAAGCGCTCCATCCGCTCCAGGCTCTCACTCAGGCTCTCGGCGCGGAAGTCGATGATGAGCTCGCTCACCCCGAGGCCGGCGAAGGTGCCGATGTCGTCGGCGATGGCCTGCTGGCTCCCCGAGAACGGCCGCCGCTCCGCGTCCCCGTCCACGCCCTGCCCCGGATCGTAGACCGGCGCCTTGTAGGAGATCGTGAGCGTCGAGAAGTCGCGACGCTCCGCCTCGGTGAGGCGGCGCAGGTCGTCGAGCTCCGCGCGCAGCTCGGCCGGCCGCAGCGGGACGGCCGGGTTGGCCCCCACCGGATGCCAGCCGTCGCCCAGGCGCGCGACCCGGCGCAGGGCGGCCTTGCTGTGGCCGCCGATCCAGATCGGCGGGTGCGGCTTCTGCGCCGGGTGCGGCAGGCAGTGGATGCGGTCGAACCGGTAGAACTCACCGTGGAACGTGGCGGGATCCTGCGTCCACAGGGTCTTGAAGATGCGGAGGCACTCGTCGCTCACCGCCCCGCGCCGGTCGAAGTCGGGCGCGCCCAGGGCCTGGAACTCCTCGCGCAGCCAGCCGACCCCGACGCCCACCGTGACGCGCCCGCCGGAGAGCACGTCGATGGTGGCGAGCATCTTGGCGGTCACCACCGGGTTGCGGTACGGCAGGATCATCACGCTGCTGATGAGCCGCAGCCGGCGCGACTTGCCCGCGACGAAGGCCATGAGCGAGAGCTGCTCGAGAGCGTCGCCCCGACCGGGGAAGGCCCCGCTCACGGTGTAGGGATACTTCGACCGGATCGCGACCGGGAACACGATGTGATCGGCGATCACCACCGAGGAGAAGCCGAGCGACTCCCCGCGCTCGACCAGCGTCTCGAGCGCCTCGGGCGCGGCGGTGGCGCCGCGGGTGGGCAGGTAGAAGCCGAATCGCACGATGGGGCCGCTCCTACTTGAAGTGCCTCATCACCTTCTTGGCCAGGAGGTCAATCTGGGTCGGATCGTCGGTCACCGGCCCCAGCACGAGGTACTTGAGCCCCGCCTTCACGAGATCGT
>WNGJ01010099.1_pt1 | contig 15268 bp, 8 predicted proteins | sample 5400611 | NCBI WGS metagenome assembly WNGJ01 (sample SAMN13153375, study PRJNA577476) | soil metagenome | isolation source: 40 cm soil or saprolite under Garry oak tree replicate 1 | place: USA:California | collected 2016-06-15
GTGTCCGAGCGCAGGCCTCGCGCATCCTGCGTGAGTGTCACGTTAAGAAACTCGACCAATGCATTCCCCATCTCGGGCCGATACCAAGACTTTGACGCGACGGCCTGTTGAAGCCATGCCAATCCCTTCATGCGCAGGGAACGTCCGGTCGAGGAGGCAAGGAAAAAGCATAAGCGGGTTACATTGTCTTCGTCGCGCGAAAGGTGCTCATGTGCCCAGCGCTCGTAATAATGAGACATGTCACGCACAATGCCTTGAAACTCTGGATTTCGATCGAGAAAGGCTTCAGAGCCAAAACCGAGTATCTGCCGCAACAGGCTCTGGCCGTAATACCAAGGCCGTCCGTGGCCCCATTCAGGCGCATCAAGCGCGTATGCGATCATTGGCCGCCACCGGGCAGCAAACTCGGTGGCGTCAAGGCGAGCAGTTTCGAAGAACCAGCAGGAAATAAAGTGCCCGACGGAATAATGGCCGGTAGCACCCAGTTTGAGCACAGGCTCCCACAATTCCCGCGTGGCCAGATCTGAGGCTTTCGTCATCATTTTGGCAATTGTCTGGATGGCGTTAAAAGCGAGCTGGTGTGGTACGGGATCGTCTTTGCGGTCGACACGAGGTCGGTGATTGAGCCAAAGTTCAAAAGCCCAAAGCGAAAGAACGATCTGTTGCTGCTCCTGAAACGCGACCTCGTCATTCCATAGCGGGTTCGGGTTATCCTGTTCCCACCACAACCAGCCGAACATGATTTCCAGAAAATCCCAAGCCAGTCCGGCAGTTCGGCGCTGGTCCGGAGGTGGCCCCCGTAGCGCATCACGACGTCCGAACTCGCGGCGCCATCTTACCTTTTCCAAGCGCTCTAGGCGCTTAGCGATTTCAACCGGATCGATTTGCGCCCGCGTCGCGGCAATGCCGTCGAGGCGGCGGTTTCGGAGCCAATTGAGCCATCGTATCCACCGGGCGCCCTCGTCGGGTTCGTAGCCAAAACGCGGCATCACCATGGAAAGAGCCGACCAGAGGAGTCCGAGATACAGAAGGCGCCACCACTTTTCACCGAGTTTCAACCGGTGCCCATGGGCCAATTGAAAGAGGATCGAGACGCCGGCCTTATCGCCGCTGGTTAGAATCTTGAGAACGGCCGACTGTGCCTCATCGGAACCCGTTTGCATCCACCATATGAAAACCGCGTGAACGGCAAACTCCAATATGCCAGCCCTTTGCATGCGCGAAGCGCGCAAGTCCTCCATGGTCGCAGGGATGTTGGACAAGGCCGCGTGAATTATAACCCATGAGCGGTCACGGACAGCGGCATGGGCCGAAAGCCAAGCGGAGCCACGCGCCATGAGTGTGCTGGCTACGGCAACACGCGCCCGGGTCTTGAGTTCTTCATTGAGGTCCGCTTCCGCGTCGATGGTGTCCAGCATCGCCGCTAGTGCCTGCAACGAAGTGTCGTTCAAAACGGCGCCGCTGTTCAGGACACGCCCGCACCATTCAGGGAGATGCAGGATTTGCCGAGCCGGCAAATTCGCGTTCTGAAAAGCCTCAATTTTGCGGGCGAGTTCCGGTGGGCATACGAATTCGTAGCCGCCTTCGGCTGCTGCCCGATAATTCCGGCTGTCGAGCTGCGCCGCGAGGATGCGCAGCTCCAAAGTGCCTTTTGGTCCGAAGGAGCTTGCCACTTTGCCGTAGCGTCATTGACGAAGGACGCGAATTCCGCATCGGATCGGATAAGGTCAGTGACAATCTCCCGCATCGATTTATGGCGGTAGGGCGCGTTGTGCCAATCGCGGGCCATATTAAAGATTATCTCGCCTTGGCGTGCCCAATGCGGCCCTGGGAAAGCAAATTGACGCGTCACTACTCGCTGGTCGTCCCAATTGTAGATGCGATTGTGCGTGATAAGCGGTCGCAACACGCCTCGGAACAATTCCGGCCTGTACTTGCCGACATTGGTCAGAACGCCAAGCAAGCCAGCCGAGGTTCCGGTGAGCAATATACGCTCCAGCTCTGGCTCGATATCAAGGCCGGCCTCGATCTTCGAGGTGAGATATCGTTCCAGCGCGGCCAATGCTGAGTGAAGTTGGCCAGCATGGCTTGCATTGGTCTCCGACCAGGCAAACACACTTGCGCCACCACGGAATTGGTGTTCGGCGGCGTCGGATAGAACCAGACTGATCGAAGGTAATGTGCCAGACCAAAGTTTTTGCGATTCGGCGATCCATCGTTCTGTGCAAAATCCGGTCAGCTTAAGTAGAGCCTCAAGCGCAATATCGGGGTTTATTTGCAGAAACGAGAAGAACGGACTCTTCCAAAATGCGGTCGGATAAGACTGATTATCAAATTGAAGCCCCAGTCCTTCATCAAAGCGGCTGCCGCCATAGCTTTCCTCCGGCGCATCCTCGATAAGCGCGGCGAGTAAGACCTCAGCGGCGACATCGGGTCGCGCGCGCATGAGCGGGATCAAGGCCCCGCGATTCGCGCAGCACTCGGAAAACTCACGGTCGATCCTGCCCTTAGGACCGAGGGGCCATGGTGGAAGTCTGCGGCCCGACAAAAGAGAAGCCGGAAACCGCTCCCGGCTTTCGATGCGGGCGCGATACTCTGGGTCGGTTCGGAGCTTTTCCTGATGCTCGCGCGCTTTCTGTTCTCTGTGTTCGTTGAGCTTTGCCTTAAGCTCGGCGCTTCGCGGACGCCTCCGCGCCATTTCCAGAGCCCAGGCCGATACTTCGGCGGGCAAGTCGGGCGCGCCCGCTAAAGCGGAGGGATAGATAGACTTGCCAAAATCGCCGGCGTAAATGGTGTCGCGTTTGAGTTCTTCAAGTTGCAGGGCGCGCGCGGTCGCCAAAGCCAGTTCGGCAAATTCCTTGCGGAATGGTATCGGCTCTCCTGAGGCAAATGTCACGGGAAAGCTGGTTAGCCATTTCTCGCATAATGCCGCCACCGTTGGCAAAACCAGCCCTGCAACGCGGTCACGATGGGTGTGGAGAAATCGGGCGATCGCCGGCCAGCGTGCGAAAACAGGGGTACGGAATTGCGATTCGATGTAAAGCGTAAAGGTCGGATCAGCGTTGAGGGCGTCCGCCAAGACTTTGCTGCCGTCGCGGGGCGCCGTCGCTATATGCTGAAATCTCTTGAGAAGTCGGTCCAAAAGGCGGCCGTGATCCTTCAGCAGCAAATCGGAGCGCGCTAAAAGGAATGGTTCAGCGAGTGGATCAAGGCAAATTGCGTCGAGCAGAATATCGGCGGCGAGCGTCTTCTTCTGTCCCAGGCGGGCCTGCCATCCAGCACCTCCCTGAGCAAAAAACCGCCAAGCATCCGCAGCGCGCCGATCCAAAGCGGACGTTCCGCGTAGGATGGCCATTGCTCCGGCTGATCGGCGATCTCCTTGAATCGCTGAAAGCGCGCCCACTCGGCCGCCAGATCGTGCTGGAATTCTATGCGATTGCGGGTGTTGCGGCGGAGCGGTGCTTGCTCCGGCAGCTCATCTATGACTCCGGCATCGGCGGGATCGAGCTTGCTTACCTCGAAGCTGTGCTCGAAATTCGCCTCACGCTCGGCGAAACGAATGAGAAGATTCTGGAATCGGACTTTGCCTCCGGTCCAGTAGCGCCACAGATGATCGGCAATCGCGCCAGATGAGGCAAGGGCTTGCACCTCGCCTGGCCGGAAACGGCTTTCCGCCTCGAGGACCCAGGCGAGAGTTCTCAGGTTGCTTAGTACGGCGACGATCTCGTCATAAGACGCGGCCCAGCTAAGGCGCGGCGCTGATCGCAAGGCCTCCTTTATGTCATTCGGCGAAACGGTCCGAACTTCCCGATTTGGCGGTTCGTCCATGGCGGCGATTGACGGAAAAGCGCCCTCGGTCCAGGCTTCCGTTTGGCCGACAATGACCACGCGCCATTTGTGCGCATTGGCGCCCGCATCGTCTTTCGTGACCGCAGCGACGAGGTCACGCGCATGATTTTGCACCTCACGCGGCAAGCGTTCTGCAGCGTCGATGATCAGCACGTTATCCGGTTGACTTGACGCCCTTAGCACTGCGGCAAGAGGATGGATTAGGCCCAATTTCGCGCGCTCACTGCTCTCAAGCGCCGCCGTTAATTGATCTGGGCCAAGCCAGACCTGGCGCCAGCGGGGAAACTTCTGATCGACCACAGTCTTGACGAGGGCCGATTTTCCACTGCCAGATTCTCCATAGAGTACGGAGACTGCATTTTGTGAAATCATCTCGGCAACGGCCGCAACATCGGTTGTGCGGTCGATAGCGAATTTATTGGGAAGGGTGGATTCGATATTCTTCTTATAGGCCGCCGTGCTCGCCTCAAGGGCGAGCCACGAAGACACATAGCATGGGTGATCTTTTAGAACGAATTGCCGCGAAAGATTCTGGATAAGGCTTTCAAGCTCGACCGTCCCGGCGCCGAGGCGCGCATCGCGCACGGTATCGATCAAGGTTCTCCATAGCTCGCGGCCTTTAGCGAGCGCGCCCCCTTTAAGCAAGCTTCGGCAGCGCGCAACCGATTGCCTGTTATCATCAGAATCGGCGAGGTCGAAATCGGTTGCCCGTACCTCAAGATGCCGGATGAACGCGATAAGTTCCTCGTCCTGGACGCCGCGCTTGATCTTCTTGACCGGAGTTTTGACACTCGCGAAGATTTTTCGATGCTTTGCAGTGCCGCCAATACGTGCAAGGGCGACCTTCGGATTGCCGCTCGACCAGTTCTTGATATCGGCCCAAAGCAAGGCAAATGCGGGATGATGCCCTCGCGTCGCGAGCATCAAGCAATCTTGTCCGCGCCTCATGCGGCCCTTGCCGCGCTTGCACCACTGCTCCCATGCGGCCAGCACAAAGTCTTTAGGCAACCCGGCCGCCGAGACCTGTGTGCTGCTTTTGCAAGAGACGGCGACGCGCCGCTGTGTTTCGGCGTCGGGCTTGCTGGTCGCCAGCAGATCATCGATGGACCAACCCAGCTCCTTCGTCTGGGTCTGCAAGCGCGTGCCGATTGCATCCTCGGTCCCCGGTAGCGCTTCGCCCATCAGCGTCTGAAGGAGCAAATACGCGCCGAATTGATCCTCAAACGCAAAACCGGGGCCCGCTCGCGAGCGCGTCGTCGCGACGGAGGCTTTGACCTTTTTCTTTCTTATTTTTGGCCGTCGAGTTTTTTTGCGCGCCATCCAGCGCTTGCGCTCCTAAACCATTGGTGAGGGCGTGCCGGACATGTCCGGCCGCGCCTTAGCGGCCCTCGCGCAGCCAGGTCGCCGCGAGGCTGCCGACGAGCAGCAGCAGGCCGAGCCCGCCGGCGAACAGCGGCAGCACGCCGATGCCACGCACGACGCTGGCGTCGCGCATCTTCACGCCGAGCCAGTCGTCGCCGTGGAACGTGTCGCTCGAGCGCACCGGCAGCAGGCGCGGCACGCTCACGCCCGAGGCGGTCTCCAGCCGGCGCGCCTCGCCGCCGGTCGCGCTCGCGAGCGGCGCGAGTACGTCGGTGGTCGAGGTCACCTCGGCGAACTCGCGCGGATTGGCGGGGCCGACGTTGACGAGGGCGTCGAGCTTGCCGTCGTTGGCGTGCCAGAGACCGAGCTCGTTCGCCGGGACGCTCGCGCGCCACACGCCGGGCTCGGCGACGTTGAGCGTCACGGTCGAGGTCTTGCCGGACGGCGAGGTCAGCGTCACCGGGTTGACCCCGTCCGCCATGGTCTGACGCTGCACCACCAGCTCGCGCCCATGCACGACGAGGCGCAGCGCCTCTTCCTCGAGCTCCGGCTGTTTCATCAGCCAGTGCGAGAGGCGGCGCAGCAGATCGAGGTGCGGGCCGCCGCCCTCGTAGCCGCGCGCCCACAGCCAGATGTGATCGGAGAGCAGCAGCGCCACGCGCCCTTCACCTTCGCGCGCGAGCAGCAGCAGCGGCTTGTCGTCGGGCCCGTGCATCACCGCGGTGCCGGTCGCGTTCCTGGTATCGACCAGCCGGAACCAGCGGCTCCAATGGGGCGGATTGGTCTCGGCGCCCGCGAGCGCGCGCGTGACCGGATGGCGTTTGCCGAGATCGGTGAGCCGCGCGTGGAACGGTCCCTCGGTGAGGCGCCCGCTCGGCTCGGCCGGCAGGATCACGTCGAGCGGCGTGCGCCACAGACTGGTGGGGCTCGCATAGTCGGGACCGGTCGCGACCAGCACCGCGCCGCCCTCGCGCACATAGCGGGCGATGTTGTCGAAATAGATGATCGGCAGCACGCCCTGGCGCGCGTAGCGGTCGAAGATGATGAGCTGAAACTCGTTGATCTTCTGCTGGAACAGCTCGCGCGTCGGAAACGCGATCAGCGAGAGCTCGTTGATCGGCGTGCCGTCCTGCTTCTCGGGCGGACGCAAAATGGTGAAGTGCACGAGGTCGACGCTCGCGTCGGACTTGAGCAGGTTGCGCCAGGTGCGCTCGCCCGCGTGCGGCTCGCCCGACACGAGCAGGACGCGCAGCTTGTCGCGCACGCCGTCGATCGAGACGACCGCGCGGTTGTTGATGGTGGTCAGCTCGCCCTCGAGCGGCGAGGCTTCGATCTCGACGATATTCGCGCCCGCGTGCGGGATCGGCACGTCGACCCGCTCGGGCGTGCCGGTCGGCACCATGCGGGTTTCCAATGTCTCGCCGTCGCGCCGGAAGGTCACCTGCGCGGTGCCCGGCCGCACGCCGCGGTCCTCGATGCGGAAGACGATCGTCTGCGTCTGGCCGACGATGCCGAAGCGAGGCGCCGAGACCAGGGCGACGCGGCGGTCGCGCTCGTCGGCGTGTCCGGTGATCAGCGCGTGCACCGGTGCGGCGAAGCCGAGCGCGGCCGCTTCCGCCGGCACGTCGTGGACGCGGCCGTCGGTGATGAAGATGGCGCCGGCGACGCGGTCGGGCGGCACGTCGGCGAGCGCCGAGCCGAGCGCCGCGAACAGGCGCGTGCCGTCGGTCTCGCCGTCCGCCTGGCCGGCCTCGACCACGCGCACTTCGAGATTGGCGATGCGCGAGAGCCGCTGCGTGACGGCCGCGCGCGCGGCTTCGGTCTGCGCGAGGCGGTCGCCGAACTCCTGGCTCGGGCTCTTGTCGAGCACCACCACGGCGACCGACGGCAGCGCCTCGCGGTCCTCGCGGGTGAACGACGGATTGGCGAGCGCCAGCGCCACGAAGGCGAGGGCGACCGCGCGCACCAGGGCGCCGCGGCTGCGCACGAGGATCAGCAGCGCGGCGAGCAGCACGGCGAGCGCGATCGCCGCCCACAGCACTTCCGGCGGAACCAGGGGAGCGAATGCGATACTAAAACCCACGGGACGTCCTGCCGGGCTTAGAGCGGGATGACTTTTCTTCGAATCGTCATCTCGCTTCTATCCTTTTTGCTGGAGCATGATCTTTTCCGAAAACCGGTACCCACTTTTCGGGATCATGCTCTATTGCCCGAGCCGCTCGAGCAGGGCCGGGATATGCACCTGGTCGGCCTTGTAGTTGCCGGTCAGCGTGTACATCACGATGTTGACGCCGGCGCGGAACGCGAACTCGCGCTGGCGCGGATCGCCGGGCACCACCGGCAGCATGGGCTGGCCGTCGGGACGCAGCGCCCAGGCGCCGGCGAGATCGTTCGATGTGATGATGATCGAGGACACGCCGTCGCCGGCGCGCGCGGGACGGCTCTGCTCTTCCTCGCCCTCGGCCGGCAGAGCTTCGACCCACAGCTGGCCGGTCGTGTAGCGGCCGGGGAAATCGCGCAGCAGGAAAAACGTCTTGGTGAGCACGTGCTCGCGCGGCACCGGCTCGAGTTCGGGAATGTCGAGCGATGCAAGGATCGAGCGCAGCTCCGCCATTCCGGGCGAGCGCGCCTCGCCGCCGGGCCCGGGCGGCGCCATCAGCGCGTCGCGCGTGTCGAACAGCACCGTGCCGCCTTGCTTCATGTAGGCGTCGATGCGCGCGAGCGCCTCGGCGGACGGCCGCGGCGCGCCGGGCACGATCGGCCAGTAGATGAGCGGGAAGAAAGAAAGCTCGTCGCGGCCGATGTCGAGGCCGATCGGCTCGCCCGCTTCGAGCGCGGTGCGCTGAGCCAAAAACATCGTCAGGCCCTGCAGGCCCGCTTTGCTGGTCCCGTCGACCTCGGAATCGCCGGTCACCACATAGGCCAGCCGCGTCTCGAGCGTGCTCTTCATGGCGAAGTCGTCGGTCGCGGGATCGGCGCGGCTCGCTGGCGCCGGCACGAGCGTCGCGGCGGCGGCCATTGCGGCGACAATCAGCAAACTCGCGGCCACCCGTCGCCGCGGCATGAGCCGCTGCACGCCGCCGGCGAGCGAGAACACCACGAGCGCGTCGATCGCCAGCAGCGCGAAGGCGGCGAGCAGGGTCGGGGCGCGCAAGTCGCGCGGCTCGCTCAGCCGATAGGGTTCGAGCCGCGCGTTAAGCGGCGCGAAATCGATCGCCGCCGGGCGGTCGGCCGGCAGCAGCGTGTTGACCGCGAGCAGCCCCTCGGGCGGGCCGTAGAATCCGGGCGGATGGTCGGCGGTGGCGCGTCCGGCAAAGCCGGACGGCACCGGCCGCGCGGTCGAGGGCGGCGGCTCGAACGCCCCGAAGCCGTCGAGCACGCGGCTCGGCGGCACTGCGTCGCGCACGCCCGCCGGGCTCGCCGTGCCCTGATCGGCGACCACGGTCGAGCCGGCGAGGGCGACCAGGCGCTTGAGCATGTCGACGAAGGCGCCCGAGAGCGGAAGGTCCGACCAGCGGGTATCGCCGGTGACGTGGAACAGCACGATCATGCCCTTGCCGCGCTTTGCCGCGGTGACCAGCGGCGTGCCGTCGGCGAGCGTCGCCCAGGTGTGATCGTTGAGTTCGGAGTCGGGCTCCGCCAGCACTTGGCGCGTGACCGTCACATCGTTCGGGACGGGCATGCCGTTAAACGGGCTGTCGTGAGAAAATCCCGCGAGCTGCTGCGGCTGGTCCCACGAGAGACTCCCGCCGAGGATGCGCCCGCCGCGCCGCAGCTTCACCGGGACGAGATCGTCGTCGGACGCGGCGAGGCGCGGGCCGGCGAAGCGCACCAGCACGCCGCCGCCCTCGATCCATTTGGTCAGCCGTTCGCGCGCTTCGCCCGCAACGTTGCCGACGTCCGCGAGGATCAGCAACGGCAGGTTCTGATCGAGGAAGCGCGACACCGCGTCGGCCGGCGACGCGCCTTCGGCAAGCCGTACGTCGGCGAACGGGTTGAGTGCGCGCGAGAGATAATAAGTCGAGTCGAGGAGCGGCTGCGCGGTGTCGGCGGTCGCGCCGGACACGACGCCGACGGTGCGCCGGCGCCAGCGCTTGTCGAGCAACTGCACGGCGCCGGCCGAACGTTCGCTCGCGATTTCCAGGCGCGCGATGTCGTTGCGGATTTCGACCGGCAGATCGACCCGCGCCTCGGTCTCGCGGTCGTCGGGCGCGAAAGAGAAACGCGCTTCGCCGAGCGGCAGGCCCTTGAGATCGAGCGCGCGCACCACGCCGGCATCCGCGCTGCCGCCCGAGGCGCGCAGTACCTTCACGCTCAGCGCGCCCGCCGCGTTGTCGGCGGCGGCGAGCGCGTAGGCCGAACGGACGCCGCCGTCGACCACGGTGATCGGCCGCTTGTCCGCCGCGCGCGCGAGGCCTTCGACGAACTCCTTGGCGCGGCCGAGGTCGACGCCGTCCGAGAGCCAGACGATTTCGACCGCCGGCGCGGCGGCAAGGAAGCGCGCGATCTGCGGCAGCGTGTCGACGCGTTCGACGCCGTGCGGCTTGGGCTTGATCTGGCGCAGCCGTACCCGCGCCGCGCCCGGCGTCTCGAGCGAGATATCGCGGCCCGGCTCGGAGAGCGGCACCACGGCGACGCCGCGGTTGTCTGCTTCCGCGCGGGCGATCAAATCCTCCGCGGTGCGCATGCGCGCGCCCCAGGCGGCGGCCGCGGTCCAGCCGTCGTCGATGAGGAGCGCAATGGGGGACGCCCCGGTCGCGGTTTCCAGCGGCGGATTCCACTGCGGCCCGGCGGCCGCGATGATCACGAGGGCCGCAAGCGTGAGGCGCAGCAAGGTGAGCCACCACGGGGTACGCCTGCCTCCCGGGCCGCGCCACCGCGTGCCACCGGTTGAGGCCGGTGCCCTCGGGCCCGGCGCCCATCTGGGCGTGTAGTCGCAGCAACAAATCGCTCGCCGGGCGATCGGTGCGGTGAATGCTGAAGCTCCAGCCGAGCCGGTCGCATTCGGCGCGGATTTCGCCGCGATGGCGGCTCACGCGGGCTTCATACTCCTCGCGCCACGTCTCGGCCCGACCCGCGGTGATCGCGCCGGCGCCTTCCGGCTCGATGAACTCGATGCGGCCGGAATAGGGGAAGGTCTCCTCAGCGGGATCGACGATCTGCACCACGTGGCCGCGCGCGCCGGTCCCGGAAAGCTGCGCGATCGTGCGCAGCACGTCGCCGACCGGGCTCCACAGGTCGGAGAGCATCACGATCTCGGCGAGCGGCGAGGGCGAGAACGACGGCGGCAGGCTCGCCCGCTCGCCACGGTCATGCACGATCGCCTCCGCCATCTTCTCGATCACGTCGCGGCTGGCGGTGGGCCGCAGCAGGCCGGGAATGCCCACGCGTTCGCCGCCTTCGACCATCACATGCGCGAGCGCGAAGCCGACCACGAGCGCGCGGTCGAGCTTGGTTTCCCACACGAGGGGCGAGGCGAAAACCATCGACGGCGATCGGTCGGGCCAGACCCACACGGTGTGCGCCGCCTCCCATTCGCGCTCGCGCACGTAGAGATGGTCGTCGCGCGCGGAGCGTCGCCAGTCGACCCGCGAGGCCGGCTCGCCCGAGATGAACCGCCGGTATTGCCAAAAGTTCTCGCCCGAGCCGGCGCGGCGACGCCCGTGCAACCCGTGAATCACCGTCGCCGCCACGCGGCGCGCCTCGAGGATGAGCCGCGGCAAGGTAGCGGCGAGCGAGCGGCCCTGGCCGGCCGCCCGCCGGGTCGATTCGACCTCGTGGGATTCGGGCTTCGGCGCGCCGGCCATCATTCACCCGATGTGCGTCTTCACCCGGCGGATCACCGCCTCGACGGTTTCGCCGTCGGCGCGCGCCGCGAAGGTGAGCGCCATGCGATGCTTGAGGACCGGCCCGGCGAGCTCCATCACGTCGTCGACCGAGGGCGCGAAGCGCCCGTCGATCAGCGCCCGCGCGCGCACCGCCAGCATCAGGGCCTGGCTGGCGCGCGGACCGGGACCCCAGGCGATGAGCTTGGCGGCCTCGCTGTCCGAGCCCGGCCGGGCCGAGCGCACCAGGTTGAGGATCGCCTCGACCACCGACTCGCCGACCGGCAGGCGCCGCACCAATCGTTGCGCGGCGATCAGCTCGTCGACGGTCATGGCCGGCTTCGGCCGCGATTCCTCCGCGCCGGTGGTGTCGAACAGGATGCGCCGCTCGGCGTCGCGGTCGGGATAGTCGACGTCGATCTCCATCAGGAAACGGTCGAGCTGTGCTTCCGGGAGCGGATAGGTGCCTTCCTGCTCGAGCGGGTTCTGGGTCGCGAGCACGTGGAACGGACGCGGCAAGTCGTGACGCGCGCCGGCCACCGTGACGTGCTGCTCCTGCATCGCCTGGAGCAGCGCCGACTGGGTGCGCGGGCTCGCGCGGTTGATCTCGTCGGCCATGAGCAGCTGCGCGAAGATCGGCCCGGAGATGAAACGGAAGTTACGTCTGCCGCCGGGGCTTTCCTCCAGCACCTCGGAGCCGAGAATGTCGGAGGGCATCAGGTCCGGGGTGAATTGGATGCGGCGGGCGTCGAGGCCCAGCACGGTCCCCATGGTGTCGACCAGCTTGGTCTTGGCCAGGCCGGGGACGCCGACGAGCAGCGCATGGCCGCCGGACAGGACCGTCACCAGCGCGTGCTCCACCACCCGGTCCTGGCCGAAGATGACCGAGCCGATGGCGGTCTTGGCCGCGCGGATGTGTGCCGCGGTCGATTCCGCCGCGCGTACGATCATGTCCTCGAGCTTTTCCAGTCCTTCGCCGCTCGCCGCCGCCATATGAAACGCTCCTGTTGCTATGCTCGGATCGACCTTTCGGTGCGTGACCGCCTCAATCCGCCCCTGCGCCATGCAACGACCCGGGCCGGCAGCCGGCGCGCGAATCTCCGGGCGAATCCTCTCATTTCACCGCAGCTTACGCTAGTTTCCGATCGTGGCGATCTTGCAGCACGCGTTCCGGTGGCGGTGCCGGCTCCGCGCCGGCGGTTTTGTCGGTTAGTACAACGTTCGGAGCCTCGGTCATGCGTTCACGATCGCGCGAGCAAGCCGCGGCTCCCTGTCGTATGTAAGGCTGCGCCATGGCGAAGGAAGTGCAGGCACCGGGGCTGGAGGGGATCGCGAGCGAGGCCCGTCGCGCGCGCGCCAAGGGCTTGCCGCCGGTGCACCTGTGGAATCCGCCCTATTGCGGCGACATCGACATGCGCATCGCCTCCGACGGCACCTGGTTCTATCAAAAGACGCCGATCGGCCGCGCCGCGCTGGTCAAATTGTTCGCCTCGGTGCTCAAACGCGAAGGCGATAAGTATTTCCTGGTAACGCCGGTCGAGAAATGCGGGATCGCCGTCGATGACGCGCCCTTCCTTGCCGTCGAACTTCAGGTCGAACCGGCGGCCGCCGGCCGGCGGCTCAATTTCCGCACCAACGTGGACGACTGGGTCGCCTGCGGGCCGGCGCATGCGCTACGCTTCGAGCCGGAATCGGAGACCGGGGGGCTCAAGCCCTATCTGCACGTGCGGCGCGACTTGTGGGCCAAGGTGACGCGCGCGCTGTTCTACGATCTCGTCGAGCTCGGCGAGGAGCGCGAGATCGCGGGAGAACGCATGTTCGGCGTCGCCTCCGAGGGGGAGTTTTTCGTCATGGCGCCGGCCGACAGCCTGAAGGATTTGCTGTGATGGACAGCGCCGCCGCGCCCGCGCCGCCGGTCGTCGGCCACGACTTCTTCGATCGCGCCCGCGCGCGGCTGCGCCTCGAAGTGCCGCCGGCGCTGCATGATCCCACGGCGGCTGCCACGCGCGGCGATATCGATCAGGATCCGGAGCTGTGGAAACGGGCGGGCGTAACCGCCACGCGGCCGGCCGCGGTGCTGGTGCCGGTGGTCGACCGTCCCGATCCGACCGTACTGCTCACGCAACGCACCGCCGAGCTGCCGAGCCACGCCGGACAGGTCGCGTTCCCGGGCGGCAAGATCGATCCGCACGACGCAACGCCGGCCGCCGCCGCCATGCGCGAGGCCGAGGAGGAGGTCGGGCTCGCTCACAGTTTCATCGACCCGATCGGCTACCTCGATCTCTTTCTCACGTTCACCGGCTTCCGCATCCTGCCCACGGTCGCGCGCATCGCGCCGGACTATCGCCTCACCATCAATCCGTCCGAGGTCGCCGATGCGTTCGAAGTGCCGCTCGCGTTCCTGATGGACTCACAAAACCACGCGCTGCACAGCCGCGACTGGAAGGGCATCACGCGGCGCTACTACGCGATGCCGTTCGGCGAGCGCTATATTTGGGGCGTCACCGCGGGCATTCTGCGGAACCTTTACGAGCGCCTCTATGGGGCGTGAGATTCAGGCGAGGGGGGCATGATCCGTCCGCTGCTCACCGAGGTGGCGCTGTTCCTGGTGCCATTCATCGCCTACGCGGTGTTCCTGTGGGCGACGCGGGCGGGCGTGCTCGATGCCGAATCATGGTCGCGGCCGCGCCTGGCGTGGCTGACCATTTGCGCGCTCGTGCTGCTGCTCGGCAGTTTCTTTGGATTGACCCAATTCGCGCACTCGCCCCCCGGCTCGACCTACGTGCCCGCCCACGTGGAGGACGGCAAGCTCGTTCCCGGAGAGGCGAAGTGACGGCTGCGAGCGAGCCGGCACGCATCGCCGATACGGCGTGGCTGACGGACGGTGCGCTCGGCAAGCTCTTGGCGGTGCTCGATCGCGACGGCGAGGAGGCGCGCGTCGTGGGCGGCGCGGTCCGCAACATTCTCATCGGCGAGCCGACCGGCGACATCGACGTGGCAACGACGGCGCTGCCGCCCGAGGTGATGCGGCGCGCGCAGGCGGCGGGCTTCAAGGCGGTGCCGACCGGCATCGAGCACGGCACCGTCACCATCGTGGTCGATCATCGGCCGTTCGAGGTCACCACGTTGCGCGAAGACGTCGAGACCTTCGGGCGCCACGCGGTGGTCCGCTTCGGCCGCGATTGGCGCGCCGACGCCGCGCGGCGCGATTTCACCATCAACGCGCTCTCGCTCTCGCGCGACGGCGTCGTGCACGATTACGTGGGCGGGTTGGCCGATATCGCTGTGCGGCGGGTGCGCTTCATCGGCCAGGCCGCGGCGCGCATCGCCGAGGATTATTTGCGCGTGCTGCGCTTCTTCCGGTTTCACGCCGCCTATGGAAGCGGGCTGCCCGACCCGGAAGGCCTGCACGCCTGCATCGACGCGCGCGACAAGCTCGAGCGGCTTTCGCGCGAGCGCGTGCGCGTGGAGCTGATCAAGCTGCTCGTCGCCGCCCACGCGGTGCCGACGCTCGCCGTGATGGCGGAAGCGGGCCTGCTCGCGCCGGTGCTGGGCGGCGTGCCGTACCTCGCCGGCATAAGCAACATGGCGAAAGTCGAGGCCGCCTGCGCCCTCGCACCCGACCCGGTGCGGCGGCTTGGCGCGCTCGCCGTGATGATCGCCGAGGACGCCGAGCGGCTGTGGCAGCGCCTGCGCCTGACCAACGCCGAGCACGAGCGCCTCGCGTCCATGGCGGACGGCTGGTGGCGCGTGACGCCGGCCGAGGAGGCGGCGGCGCGCGCGCTGCTCTATCGCCTCGGGCCCGAGCGCTTCATCGACCGGGTGCTGCTCGCCTGGGCGCGTTCCGAGGCGGGCGCCGCCGACGCGCACTGGCGTGCCATGGCGGCGTTGCCGCAACGCTGGACCGCGCCGGCCTTCCCCATCAAGGCGGCGGACCTGATGGCGCGCGGCATCGCCAAGGGGCGCGGCCTCGGCGCGGCGCTGGCGCAAGCCGAGCAGGCGTGGATCGCGCGCGGCTTCCCGGCCGATAAGGCCGCGCTGGCCGAGATCGCGGACGCGGTCGCGCGCGACGCCATCGGCGGGCCCGCCGGATGATGCAGCTCGTCGCCGCGCTCGCCGCGCTCTCCCCGTTCCAGCTGCTCTCGGTCGCCGGCATGGCGTTGATTGCATCGATGGTGGGCGGGGTCGCCGGCTACGGCACCGGCGCGCTGATGCCGCTCGTGCTGGTGCCG
>WNGJ01004002.1_pt1 | contig 15265 bp, 16 predicted proteins | sample 5400611 | NCBI WGS metagenome assembly WNGJ01 (sample SAMN13153375, study PRJNA577476) | soil metagenome | isolation source: 40 cm soil or saprolite under Garry oak tree replicate 1 | place: USA:California | collected 2016-06-15
TGGGGGCTGTGGCAGATCGAGCAGCATCGCATCGTCGTCGCCGATTGGCTCATGCCCGAGATGGACGGTCTCGATCTGTGTCGCAAGATTCGGGCGCGCACTGACGCGCCGTATACGTACTTCATCATGGAGACGGTGCGGAGCGGCCGGGGCAACTTTCTCGAGGCGATGGGCGCCGGAGTGGACGACTTCATTACCAAGCCGATCTTCCCCGACGAGCTCGTGGCGCGCCTCAAGGTGGCCGAGCGGATTCTGGGCTTGCGCCACGAGCTGCTGACGTTGGAGGGACTGCTGGCGATTTGCAGCTACTGCAAACGGCTACGCGATGAGCGCGGGACGTGGGTCCCGCTTGAGAATTACCTGGAAGGGCGCTCCATCGCCCAGTTCAGCCACGGCATCTGCCCGGACTGTTACGAGACGCGCGTGAAGCCGCTGCTGGACGGCTGATCGCGGCCGGCTACCCGCCCTCGGTCTCGGCCGCCTGCGCGGCCAGCTGATCGAGCAGCTGTTCGAGCTGTCGGGCGCGCCGCCCCACGAGCCCTGTGTACAGCGTGCGGGCGAGGAGGAAGGACCCGCCGACGGCGAGCGCCGCGAGGGCGAGTCCCGCGAGCGGCGAGCCGAGGGCGCCCGCCACGATCCCGAGCGCCGCGCCGCCGCCGCCGCCACCCACGCCCCCGACGATCCCGCCGAACAACCCGCCTGCCGCATTCCCGAACTGCTCTTGCGCCCGGATCGTCGTGCGACCCTGGCGCGGGACGACGGTGATCTGCAGTTGGCGCTGCCGGTTGCCCGAGTGCCAGGCCAGCGCGCGGCCCAGCGTCGAGACCTGGCCCAGCGCGCCGATCTCGCCGCGGATCGTTTCCACCATCGCGTCGAAGGCCAGGGTGGGGACTTCGCGGTCGACCGTCCGCTCGCGGTGCAGGGAGGTGGGGGCGCCCAGCAGCGACGGCCAGCGGTCCGCGGCTTGGGGCTCGAGGGTCGCGACTGCGGCCTGGACGTGGCGCGGATCGATCCCCGCCTCGGCGGCGATCTGCTCGATGTCGGCGAGGGACAGGCCGTCCTCGGCGGGTCCGAGCGGGTCGTGCTGCTGCAGCTCGGCGGCGCGCTGGAGAATCAAGCCGACTTCCTTCTCACTGAAGCGGCGTGCGCCGCCCTGAGGGTCGGGCATGCGGCCAATCTAGGGCGACGGCGCGCCGCCGTACAACCGATCGTGATGAGGCTTCTCGACCAGGCGGTACAGCGCGAAAATGGCGGCGTGATCGAACGCAGCGAGCGCCACCCCGGGCAAGGAGCGGCACAGCAGCGCCACGCCGTAGACGGGCAGGTACCCGACGGTGTACATCGGGTTTCTCAAGACACGGTAGGGGCCCCTCTGGCTCCGCTCCCCTGGAAGGAAGAAATCCCCCCAGTAATAGCCTCTCATCCCGAGGCTGCGAGCGGCCCAGAGCTTGACACCTCCACCGATGAGGATCATCGCGAGGCCGCCGATCGTCACGATCGCGGGGGGCAGGGCGAGGCCCCACGTGCCGCGGGTCGCCCAACCCGCCAGGACCAGGCTCGCGGCGTCGTTGTTCATGATGAGCGCCGCCACCCGGCGGAACCGCCGGAAGCCCTGTTCGGCGCCGTACCGCCGCGACAGCCGTCCCCCCTCCTCCTCCGCCTTGAGGGACAGGCCCACGTAGCAGACGTAGGCGAGTCGGCTGACGACATGATAGGCGACTACCAATGGCGCCGGGCCGGTCCACGCGAGCCCCGCGTACACCACCCCCAAGGCGGCGTAAGCCGCCCAGCGAAACCACGCCTCGCGGACTCTCGTAGTGCGTGCCAGTTTACGAGCGGGGCGCATGGACCTCAAGACCTTCTGGCTGGGCTGGCGGCGGGACATCCTCCGCGTTGCCGCCTTTTGCGCGGCGGCGCTCGCTCTCGGCGTGCTGATCAATCATGCCCGGGGCAGCGCGCGCCGCGCGCGCGAGCAGCTCGTCGGGCTGCTCCCGCGCGGGCTCGGCGGGCTCCCGGAAGGGCTCGGGGAGGACGACGCGGATGCGAGCGCGGCACCGCGCGTGCCCGGTGAGCGGTGGACCTATCACGCCCCGGTCGCGCGGGGGCAGTGGGTTTGGGTACGCGACCGGGCCGGGTCGGTGACGGTCGAGCCCACTCGTGGGGAATCGCTCGAGGTGAGGGCGGAGAAGACGTTCGGGCACTCTGATCCCTCTTCAGTACGGGTGGTCGCCGTGCCGGGGAACGACGGGATCACGATCTGCGCCCTGTGGGGGAGCGGCGACAATGTCTGCGGTCCCGGGGAAGCGTACAAGCAGCGGAGCGTATCCCACAACGACGTGCGCGTCCACTTCACCGTCCGGCTCCCGCGTGGCGTCGCGGTGGGTGCGACCACGGTGACCGGCACGGTGCGCGTGGTCGGCGCCTCCGCTCCCGTCGTCGCGGGCACGGTGAACGGCGACGTCGACGCCGAAACCGCCAGAGGGCCCGTGAACGCCTACTCCGTGAACGGTAGCGTGCGCGCGGCGATGAGGGACTTCGGCGACACGGGCGCCGTCAAACTCATCACCGTGAACGGGTCCGTGACCGCGGAGCTCCCCGCCCGGCTCGACGCCACCGTGAACGCGAATACGGTCAACGGCAGCATCGTGAGCGAGTTCCCCCTCGACGTGACCGGCAAGTTCGTGGCGCGCCATGCGTCCGGCAAGATCGGCGCCGGAGGACGGCGCGTCGAGCTCAACTCCGTGAATGGATCCATCCACTTGAAGAAGACCCGCCCCGCCTCCTGATCCACGCCCACGTCATCCTCAATCCCGCGGCAGGCGGCGGCACCGCCCGCCGTCTCGAGGCTGTCGTGGCCCAAGCGTTCCGGAGGCAGGGGTGGTCTGTCGAGCTGAGTCGTACCGAGGCGCCGGGGCACGGCGTCGAGCTCGCCGCGCGCGCGGTCGACGACGGCGCGCGTCGCATCGTCGCGGTGGGCGGCGACGGCACGGTACACGACGTGGCGAACGGGATGTTGCGCCGCAGCTCGACGGCGCTGTTGGGCGTCGTTCCGGTCGGCAGCGGCAATGACTTCGCGAAACTGGTCGGCGCGGACCGCCATGACCCGGCGAGTGCCGTGGCGCGCCTCGTAGCCGGCCGCGCCCGGCGCTTCGACGTGGGGCGGGCGGGCGACGAGTACTTCGTGAATAGCATGGGAGTGGGGTTCGGGCCCGAGGTGGTGCGCGTGCGCGCGGCGACGCCGACCCTCAGGGGCATCCTGTCCTACGTGATCCCGCTGCCCAAGGCGTTCTTGGGGTTTCGGCCGCCACTGTGCGACGTTGCCGCGGCCGAACACCGCGAGCGGGGGTACGTCATGATGGTCGAGGTCTGCAACGGCAGCACGGCGGGCGGCGCCTACCGGTTCGCGCCGGGGGCCGATCCGACGGACGGGTACCTCGACGTCTGTCTCGTGCGCCGGGTCTCGCTGCTGCGATTTCTCGTCGCCGTTCCGCGCGTCATGCGCGGCACGCATCTCGGGCTGCCGGAGGTCACCGTGTTTCGCACCCGCGAGGTCGTGCTTCGCTCCCTGCAAGCGCCGCTCCTGCTCCACCTGGACGGCGAGCTGCGCGCGCCCTTGCCTGGCGTCGACCAGTGCCGCGTGCGGGTGGAGCCGGGACGTTTGAACGTCTTGGTGGCGGGATGAATAAGGCGGTCAGGCGGTCAGGCGGTCGGGCGGTCGGCCGCGGTTTGGGACTCGTGCTGACGCTGACCGCCTGTCCGCCCGACCGCCTGACCGCCCAAAGGCCCGACACGATACGCGCCCACGCCCCGGCGGCCCCAGCCGTCCTCGATACCACGAAGTTCATTAAGCCCGGCGCCGCGGCGTGGCGCTCGCTCGTGCTTCCGGGATGGGGACAGGCGGCGAGCGGCCACCACGTGGCGGGCGCCCTGTTCGCGACCTGGGAAGGCGTCACGATCATGATGACCCTGCGCGCGAAGCAGGAGGAACGCTACCTCGAGGCTGCGGCGCCCGACGCTGTCCCGGCCAAGCGTCAGCAGGTGCAGGACTGGCTCGTCTTGTGGATCTTCAATCACTTGTTCGCCGGTGCCGACGCCTTCGTTGCAGCGCACCTGCAGGACTTTCCGAAGGAGCTGAAGATCGAGGCCGGGCCCGCGAAGGTAACGGTGCGTCTGGCCCTACCGCGGTGAGAAGACTCGCATCTCGATCGTCTCCTTCCCGACCACCGCGTAGCGGTATCCGTCGAGCCACGCCCCCGGATTCAGGTACGCCCGCCCCTCGGCGAACTGCTGGAGTGCCGGGCGGTGCGTGTGGCCGAGGATCACGAGCTCGAGGTGGGCGCTGCGGGCCAGGAGGTCGCGAGCGTATTCGCTTTGGGCCAGCGCCGCGCGATCGAGCACTGCGGGGTCGCGAGTATCGTCGGCGAGCCGCCCCGACAGCTTGTCGGCGATCCAGAGGCCGAGGTCAGGGTGGAGCGAGCGGAACAGTCGAATCGTCGCGGGGTGGCGCGTCACGCGGTGCATCACCTTCGCCGCCCAGTGCTGCTCGGAGAGGCCGTCGCCATGCGCCACGAACGTGTGGCGCCCTGCCACCGTGAGCTCCGCCTCTCCGGCGTGGAAAGCGATCCCCAGGTCCTGAGTCAGGAACTCGCCGCCCCAGCGGTCGTGGTTGCCGCCGACGAACGTGACCGGGATGCCGCGGCGCCGGAGCGCGTGCAGCTGGGCGATGGTCGAAAAGTGGCGTCGCGGGATGACCCGGGCGTACTCGAACCAGAAGTCGAACAGGTCGCCGTTGATGAGGAGCGCATCCCCCAGGTCGGGGACGGCCGCGAGGAACGCGTGGAACGCCGTGGCAACAGCGGGGGCGGCCTGACCCAAATGGGCGTCGGCGACGACGACGACGCGGGAGGGCGGGGGAGGCACGGCCCCAAGCTAGTGTCGTATTTGACTTTTGGGTACCGGGGGGGAATTTTGCCCCGGCGTGATCAGCACTATCACCCTGCGCGTCAACTACTCCGAGACGGATCAGATGGGCGTGGTGTATCACGCGAACTACCTGATCTGGTTCGATCGAGCGCGCACCGAGCTGATGCGCGAAACGGGGCTCACCTACCGCGAGCTGGAGCAGCAAGGGGTCTATCTGGCGGTCGCGGAGGTGAAGGTCCGCTATCGCGCGCCCGCGCGCTACGACGAGCTGCTGGAAGTCCGCTGCTGGGTGCGCGAGCTGGCGTCGCGCCGGGTCACCTTCGGGTACGCGGTGCTCCGCGCGCTGACGGGAGACCTGATCGCCACGGGCGAAACGGCGCTCCTGTCCTTGACCCATGAGCACACCCTCACCCGCATTCCCGAGCATGTCACGAAGCTGCTCACGCCGATCGCGGATCCGGTGCGCCTGTAGGGCCGCCGCGCTCTTCTGGGGAGTCGCCACCGCTGCGGGCCGTGCGCTCGCCGGTCAGCAGCCGGACCCGGCGCTGGTCGGTGAGGTGGCGCGCCTCCTCGCGGCAGCGGACGCGCGGAGCTTCGACGCTTCGCTCCTCGGCACCGCGCTGCGCGACGCCGACGCGGGGGTTCGCCGGCAGGCCGCGCTCGCCGCCGGCCGCATCCGCGACCCGGCCGCGGTGGACCTCCTCGTCGCGGCGCTCTCCGACTCGAGCCCGGACGTCGCGGCGGCCGCGGCGTTCGCCCTCGGTCTCCTCCAAGATCCGCGGGCGGTGGCGCCGCTCCTCGCCCTCGTGCGCTCGGTGCCGGAGGCGATGCAGGGCACGCCGCAGATCGAGGCCGCGACCGCGCTGGGGCGCGTCGGTGGCGCCGAGGCGGCGGCAGCGGTGCGCGACATCCTCGGCAACGGCACGACCCCCGGCGTGGTGACGGCGCCCGCGCGGCGCGCCGCGCTCGTCGAGGCATGGCGGCTGGGCGAGCGGGCGCCCACGAGCGCGCTCGCGGGCTACGCCGACGACCCCGATCCCGCGGTCCGCTGGCGCGCCCTCTACGCGCTGGGCCGGCTGCGCGCACGCCAGGGGGCCTCGGTCCTCGTCACCGCGCTGCAGGACCCCGATCCGCAGGTGCGTGCCGCCGCCGCCCGGGGCCTGTCCCGCGCCCTGCTGGACAGCGCCCGCATCGCCTGGCGCGGCGTCGCGGACCGGATCCGCCCGCTCCTGTCGGACACCGCGGCGGCGGTGCGCGTCAACGCCCTGCGGGCGCTCGCCTCGTTTCACGACAGCGCGCTTGCCCAAGCGGTGATTCCCCTGGCGGGCGACCGGGCGGTGAACGTCGCCGTCCAGGCCGAGACGACGCTGGGCGTGTTGGGGGGCAGCGCGGCCGTGGCGGTGTTGCAGGCGCGACTGCAAAGCGCCGTCTTTGCGTTGCGGCGTCAGGCGGTCATCGCACTGGCACAGGCGGACAGCGCCGCCGGTGTCCGTGCGGCCGACGCGCTCGTGGTTGACGGTGACTGGCGCTGGCGCAGCGTTGCGGCGGAGGGGTTCGGGGCGGCGCGGGACCGTAGCCGGCTGGTACGGCAGCTCGACGACGCCGACGGCCGCGTCGTCGCGCAGGCGCTCCAGGCCCTGCAGCGCGTGGTGCCGGAGCGGGACACGAGCCTGGCGCCCCGCGCCCGGGCGTTGCTCGAGCACCAGGACGCCGCGGTACGGAGTGTGGCCGCGGATCTCCTGGCCCGCCGCCCCGACGTCGGGGACGTCGACCGCTTGGTGCAGGCCTACGGCCGGGCGGCGGGCGACGCCTTCGACGACGCCCGGTTGTCGGCGGTCGGCGCGCTCGCCGCCATCGCTGCGGCGAGCGCCGCGGGTCGGCTCCAGGTCGCCACCCGCTTCGTGGCGGCGGTCTCGCGGCCCGACGACTACCTCGTGCGCCGCCTCGCGGCGGATCGTTTCCCCGATGCCGCGCAGCAATGGGGGCCCGTCGTGCCGATCACCACCGGGCGCACCGACGCCGACTACCGCGACGTGGCGCGGCGCTACCTCCTGCCCGCGCTCGCCGGCCAGGCGCTCCCGCGCGTGACGGTCGAGACCGACCGGGGTGCCTTCGTGGTCGAGCTGCTGGCCGATCAAGCGCCCCTCACCGTGGCGGCCTTCCTCGGCCTCGTCGATCGGCGGTACTTTGATGGGGGGCGCTGGCATCGCGTCGTCCCGAACTTCGTGGTCCAGGATGGCGACCCCCGCGGCGACGGGTGGGGCGGACCCGGGTTCGTGCTGCGCGACGAGCTGAATCCCATCCGCTACGAGGCTGGTACCGCGGGCATGGCGCTGTCGGGCCCCGACACCGGCGGGAGCCAGTTCTTCATCACGCATTCCGCGCAGCCGCATCTCGACGGCACGTACACCGTGTTCGGACGGGTGGTCTCGGGGGCGGCCGTCTTCGCCGGCGTGTCCCAGGGCGACCGTATCCGGAGCATTCACCGGTGAGCCGGAGACGCGCGTGGCTGGCGCTGCTCTCGCTAGCGGCCATTCCCGGAATCGCAGCCGCCCAGCTCGGCTCCTTCGGCGAGAACAAGATTCAGTATCGCGGCTTCGACTGGCACATGCTGCGCGGCGAGCATGTGGATCTCTACTACTATCCCGAGGAAGAGGAGCTCGGGCGGGTGGCGCTGGCGTACGCGGAAGAGAGCTACGCCGCCCTGCAGCGGCGCTTCAATCACCATGTGTCGCGTCGCGTCCCGCTGATCATCTACGCCTCCCACACCGACTTCGAGCAGACCAACGTTCTGCCCTTCGTGCCGCCCGAAGGGTTGCTCGGTGTCACCGAGTTCCTGAAGCAGCGCGTCGCGCTGCCCTTCACGGGGAGCTACCACGATTTCCGTCACACCATTCGGCACGAGCTGGTGCACGTCTTCCAGCTGAGTCGCATGGCGCAAGCGCTGCACCGGTATCCCCGCATCCGCCACGCCTCCTTCCCCTTATGGTGGACCGAGGGGCTGGCGGAGTTCTGGTCGGTAGGGGAAGAGACGCGGGACCAGATGGTCCTGCGCGACGTGACCGTATCGGGGCGGTTGCCCACCCTCGGCGATCTCGCGGACGTGTCCGGCGCCATCGTGTATCCGCTCGGGTCGAGCATTCACCGGTTCCTCGCCCAGACCTACGGCGAGTGGCGCACCGTCCGGATGTACGAAGACCTCTGGAAGTACCCGACTTTCGAGGAGGAAGTCGCGGCCGTGTACGGGCGGTCGCTGCGGCAGCTGTCCGAGGAATGGCAGTTCTGGATGCGACAGCGCTACTACCCGGTGGTCGCGAGCGGGGAGCCGCTCGCCCTCAAGGCGCGCCTCCTCAACAAACTCGCAATCAAGCCCGTTGCGTATCGCCTCCCCGGCGACACGGCCCCGGCTGTCCTCTACTTCTCCCCCTCGAGCGGCTACGCCAACATCTACTCGCGGCCGCTCGCCGGCGGCGTGGCCCGCGCCGTCGTCAAGGGTGAGCGAACCGACCAGTTCGAGTCGTTCCACCTCTTCGAGTCGCGCCTCGACGTCTCCCCCGCGGGCGTCGTGGTGTTCAGCAGCAAGTATTTCGACCGCGACGCGCTCTTCTTCTGGAGTCTCACCCAGCGAAAAGTGGTGGGACGCTACGAGTTCGCGCCGCTCGTCTCGATCCTTTCGCCGGCGTGGGCGCCGGACGGGCGGAGCGTGGTATTCTCCGGGCTCGCGCTGTCGGGCTACAGCGATCTGTACCGGCTCTGGCTCGCCGACGGCCGGTTGGAGCGGCTCACTTCGGACCGCTATCAGGACATCGATCCGAGCGTCAGCCCCGACGGCAAGACCATCGTGTTCTCGTCGGACCGGACCGCATTCGGGCCGGGCGGCGGGCGCAACTTGTTCACGCTCGACCTCGCCACCGGCACGATCGCCTACCTGACGTACGGCGACTGGCACGACGACCAGCCGCGCTGGTCGCGCACGACCGGGCGGATCTACTTCGCCTCGGACCGCGACAGCCTGTTCCAGCTCTACTCGATCGATTCCACCGGCACGGGCCGCCGGGAGACCAACACCGTGAACGGCGCGTTCGACCCTCAATGGGTGGAGGACGGACACGAGATCGTGTTCGGCGGGTTCGCCGACCTGAGCTTCAATATCTACGCGGCGTCCCCTCGCTCGCCGTCCCGCGGCGATTCGGGTGCGTTGCGGGTCGCGCTCGCGCCGGACCGGGCGGCGGCGAGCTGGACCTGGACCGAGCTCGGGAACCCGCAGTACGCGCGGACCGACGCATCGCCCTACGGTCAGAAGTACTCCCTCGACTTCGCGGCCGGCGAGGCCCTGGTCGCGCCCGGACTCGGCGCGACGCAGGGCGCCGTCTTCTTATTCAGCGACATGCTCGGCGACCACGAGGTGTTCTTCACGTTGTCGTCGTTCCAGGGCCAGGGCCTCGGCAACCTGCTCGACAACGTCAACGGCTCGGTCTTCTACTTGAACCAGGCGCACCGCGTCAACTGGGGCTTCGGGGCGTTCCGGCTGCGCGGCTTGTTCTTCGAGGGAGACTTGAGCACCGTGTTTCAGGAGACCTCGTCCGGCGTCCTCGCGCAGCTGCGCTACCCGCTGTCGCGCTTCCGGCGCCTCGAGGCGGTGTACAGCGTCGAGCACTCCGACCGGTTCGACGTCGCCCGCCCGGATGTCCTCGCTGGGGGCTTGACCGACGTCCATCGCATCGGCTGGCTCGCCTCCAACTATCTGAGCTACGTGAAGGACAACACGCTCTGGCTCGCCACCGGCCCGATCGATGGCGAGCGTTTCAACTTCACGGGCGGACTTGTGGACGACATCAGCCACGGCCGGTTCGATACCTGGCTGGTCGCGGGCGACTGGCGGCGCTATTTCCGGACCTCGCTGCGGAGTGCGGTGGCGGTGCGTGCCCTCGGCTACTACGCCGGCGGCGATCGCTCCCGTCCCATCAACATCGGGGGACCGTGGGCGCTGCGCGGCTACCCCATCTACGGCTACGTCGCCGGCACCAGCGCGTGGCTCGTCAACACCGAATGGCGCTTCCCGATCACCGACTTCCTCTCGATCGGCTTCCCCTTCGGGGTCGCCCGGTTTCCGGGCGTCCAGGGTGCGCTCTTCTCGGATGTGGGCCGGGCCTGGAGCGCCGCGACGACCCAGCGCGGCACTCTCGGCAGCGCCGGTCTGGGGCTGCGGATGCCCCTGGGACCGCCTCTCGTGCTGCGTCTCGACCTGGGGTATCGCTTCCATTGGGGCGAGGTAACGGGCTACTCGCTGCCCTCGTCCTCCCGCGTGACCAGGTTCGTCGACTTCTTCTTCGGCTTTAACTATTGACCCGGCAACACTTTCCGCTTGACCGCCTCAGGGCGCTTTCCTACATTGGCGCCTGTGCGCTCGTGGCGAGCTGCGTGCCCCGGCTGGCGCCCCTGGTTACCCTGGCGCTCCTGCCGGAGGATGCCGCCCATGCCCTCGCGTGGACGCAGCGGACCCTGCCGGGGCGCGATACGGCGATCCGCTTCCATTTTCGCTACGAGGACCGGCGCCGGCGCTGGGGCGGGCGGGGCACGGCGCGCGTCGCGCCCCCCGACTCGCTGCGCTTCGATTATGCCGGTGCGCTCGGCCTGGGCGTGGGAGCGGCGGTGGTCGTGGGCGACTCCGCCCTCTGGGCCGATCCCGAGGAGAACTTTCGCTCTCTCGTGCCGGCTGTCCGCATGCTGTGGGCGGCGCTCGGCGTGGTACGGCCCCCGGACACGGGGGCCCGCGTCGCAGGCGTCGCGGTTCCGCCGCGCACCATCTGGCGGTTCGTCGAGGGCACCGACACCCTCGACTACGTGGCCACGGACAGCTCGCCCCGGACGCTCGAGGCCGAGTGGCGGCGCGAGGGGAAGGTGCTGGCACGCAGTCGCACGGAGCTCGACGGCCGGGCGCAGCCGACCAAGGCCCGCATCGATTTTCCGGAGGCTCGGGCGCGCTTTGAACTCACGGTGGTGGGAGTGGACACGGCGGCCGTCTTCGCGCCCTCGCTGTGGCGCAGCCGCCGTTAGCGTCGTCTCGCTCGCCCTCGCCGGTTGCCTCTACGGGTTCGCGGGCGGCGGGCTGCCGGACATCAAGACCGTGGCCATCCTGCCCTTCGACAACCAGACCGCGGAGCCCGCGCTGACTAAAGAGGTGAACGACGCCATCACCGAGGCGATCGAGGGACGGCTCGGCTTGCGGCCTGCCGCGGAGTCGAACGCCGACGCCGTCGTGCGCGGACGTGTGGTGCGCTACGATGCCGACGTGCCGCTCGCCTTCCAGCCCGGCGTGGGGCGCGTCGACGTCACCAAGCGTCAGGTGCAGCTCACCGTGGACGTGGAGATCGTGAACCAGCGCAGCGGCAAGGCGCTGTGGCAGCGGCAGGGCCTGAGCGTCGTCGGGGAGTACACGCCGCCGCAGGTGACCGACGGGCGCAAAGTCGCCCTCCAGAAGCTCGTGAACGAGATCGTGGACGGGGCACAGTCCCAATGGTGACCCGGCGCGGGGCGAGCTCCCTCGGCTGCCTGCTCTCGCTGTTGATCTTCGTCGGAGTCTTGTACTACGGCGTGAACATCGGCGAGGTGTTCTTCCGCTACTACCGCTTGCTCGACGAGATGGACTCTCAGGCGCGGCTGGCCTCCGCGCTCGACAACGGCACGATTCAGCGCCGCATCGCCGCCGCCGTGCAGGACATCGGGCTGCCGGACTCGGCGGCGCGGGCCGTCGTGCGACGCAACACCTCGCCCCGCGAGATCACGATCACGACCGCCTACAGCGAGACCATCGTCCTCCCCTTCTTCACGCACAGCTTCGCGTTCCATCCGACGGCGACCCAGCCGCTCTAGTGGCCCTCGCCGTCCGCTTCTTCACTGTGCTCGCCGTCATGCTCGTCGCGGGCAAGTTCTCGGGCGAGCTGTTCGAGCGTCTGCGGCAGCCCCCCGTTCTGGGCGAGCTGGTCGTCGGCATCCTGCTCGGGCGCAGCGTGCTTGGCGTGATCCCCACCGCGCCCGGCGACCCCCTCACGCCGGCGTTGCAGCTCCTGGCGGCGGTCGGCATCGTGGTCCTGCTGTTCGAGATCGGCCTGACGACCGAGCTCAAGGGGATGATGCGGGTGGGGCCGGCCGCGACGGCGGTGGCCGTGGTCGGCGTCGTCGTGCCGTTCGCGCTCGGCGTCCTGTACTGGCTCTCCCGGCTGCACCGGCCGGAGTACTCCGTCACCGATCTGACGACGACCGCGGTGTTCGTGGGCGCCACGCTGACCGCCACCTCGGTCGGCATCACCGCCCGCGTGCTCGCCGATCTCGGCTGCACGCAGACGATCGAGGCGCGGCTGATCCTGGGAGCGGCGGTCATCGACGACGTCCTGGGCCTGGTCATCCTCGGCGTGGTCTCCGGGCTCGCGGGCGGTGGCGCCCTCTCCGTGCTGGGTGTGGCGCGCACGCTCGCCGTCGGGATAGGCTTTCTCGTCGCCGCCATTGCGGTGGGGCTGGCCCTCGCGCCTCGCATCTTCACGCTGATCGAGCGGATGCGGGTGCGCGGCGTGCTGCTCGTCTCGGCGTTCGCCTTCCTGCTGCTGCTGGCCGCCCTGGCCGACCGAGCGGGCTCCGCTCTCATCATCGGGGCGTTCGCCGCCGGTATCATTCTCTCCGGCACCAACCAGGCGCGGACCATCGAGCAGCAAATGAAACCGCTGGCCGACGTCTTCGTGCCGGTCTTCTTCCTCTCCATCGGCGCGGCCGTCGACCTCCGGGTCCTGAATCCACTGGAGCCGCGCAACGGGGGCGTGCTGGCGGTCGGGGGCGCGCTGCTCGCGATCGCGGTCCTGGGGAAGCTGGCTGCGGGGTGGGCGGTGCCTTGGCGCCGGTTCAATCGCTGGGCGGTGGGCATCGGCATGGCGCCCAGGGGTGAGGTGGGGCTCATCTTCGCGAACGTCGGGCTCAGCGCGGGCGTGCTCTCGAGCGAGTTGTTCAGCGCCATCCTCGTCATGGTCATCGGCACGACGCTCATCACGCCGCCGCTCCTCACATGGGCCTTCGGTCGCTGGGGCGCGACCATGGGGGTGGAGCCCGCGTGACCACCGCCGCCAAGATCCAGACCGCCGCGGGGGCCGTGGCCTGGCGTGCCGCGCAGCGCGGTCCCGTCGTATTCACGAACGGGGTGTTCGACCTGCTCCACGTGGGCCACGTCGCGCTGCTCGAGGCGGCACGCGCCGAGGGGAGCGCGCTGCTGGTCGCGGTGAACAGCGACGCGTCGGTGAGGCGCCTCGCGAAGGGAACGGGCCGACCCCTAGTGCCCGACGGTGAGCGCGCGCGCCTGATGGCCGCGCTCGCGTGCGTGGACGCCGTCGTGTTGTTCGATGAGGAAACGCCCCTCGCGCTCATCCGGCTGCTGCGGCCCGATGTGCTCGTAAAAGGGGCGGACTACGCGCCCGAGCAGATCGTCGGTGCGCGCGAGGTCGAGAGCCGGGGCGGCCGGGTGGTGCGCGTAGCGCTCGTGCCCGGGTATTCGACGACGGAGCTGCTCGCTCGCCTCCGGGCCGCGTCCGCGCCGTGACGGTGGGGGGCCCGTGAAGCTGCTCGTCGCCACCAGGAACGCCGGTAAGATGCGCGAGCTGCGCGATCTGTTCGCCGGGCTCCCCTTCGACGTCGCCTTCCCCGCCGACCGGTTTCTCGAGCGCCTCCCGGAGGAAGCCGACCTCGAGAGCGGGTCGACATTCGTCGAGAACGCGGTCGCGAAGGCGCGCTACTTCGTGAAGCGGGGCGGGCTCCCCACCCTCACCGAGGATTCCGGGTTGGAGGTGGACGCCCTTGGGGGCCAACCTGGGGTGTACTCCGCGCGGTTCGCGGCGCCGTATGGGGACAGTGGTGTGGGCAAGGGGCACGGGGATGCCGACGCGGCGAACAACGCCCTACTGCTCGCTCGCCTTGCGGACGTGCCGGAGGAGCGACGCACGGCACGCTACCGCTGCGTCGTGGCTTACCTCGAGACGGCGGCGGCGCGGCCGCAGCTCGTGGAAGCGACGTGCGAGGGGCGGATCCTGACGGCGCCGCGCGGTAGCGGCGGGTTCGGGTACGACCCCCTCTTTTGGTCGCAAGACCTGAGTATGACATTCGCGGAGGCGCCTATGCCCGCGAAGCAGCGCGTCTCGCATCGCGGCAGGGCGGTGCGGGCCCTCATCGAGGTGTTACTGCGGCGCGCCCCGTAGGGACTATGGTGCTGGACTCTCGATCACGGTGCTCTCGAAGATGAGCAGCACCTTGGGGCTGTAGTTCTTCCAACTGTCGGAGAGCCCCACGTCCCGGATCTCGACTTGCTGGCGACGCAATTCACCGCGCATGCCGCGATGATACCAGGTGAACGTGGCGTCCTGAAACCAGTGCCCCGGTTCCCACATCACGAGGGAATTGCTGATCGCTCTCTCCTTGTCCTTCCCTCGCCGCCACCGGCGGCAAGCGCTCGCCGCGCCGCTGTCTCCCGTCGCCGTGGTGGGAGGATCCGCACACTCGTCCTCGAATGAGTGAAACACGAGCTCGTACGTCGTCGGTGTGGACCCGCCGGGAGCGACCCCCGTGCTGTCGGGGGGCGGTGCGGCGCGCCCTGGCAACCGTCCTAAGTAGTACCTGAATACCTCTCCCGGCGCGGCGAGGTAGCTGTACACCAGCACGGCGCGAGTGCGCGGGTCGACGCTACCCTGTCGACGTGCCTCCTCCTTCAGGTCGCGCCTGCCGCCCGGTGCGACGTGGAATGCCGGGTCACTGCCGAACACCGAATCGACCGCCGGCAGCTGCGCCCACAGCCTCGTGACTGGGGCGACGGAGGCCGTGGCGAGAACGAGTGTCCCGAGCAGCGCGGTCGTGCCTCGTGTCATGCTCATCTTCCTGGTGGTGGGTATCTGGTTGTGGACGAATCTACTAGCTTTTAGCCCTGCTCGGGGCGTAGCGCAGCCCGGTAGCGCGTCTGGTTTGGGACCAGAAGGTCCCGGGTTCAAATCCCGGCGCCCCGACTATATCTCACAAGTAGTTAGCGCATTCGGCGAGATCGCGGCACCCAGTTTGAGCACTGAACAGTTCGCGGTGTTGTTCAGGAGTGAAGGAGTACACGGAAGAGGGGCGGCGATGGCGCAGCTCTGGGATTCCTACGAAGAGTTCCGCAATAACGTGGGCCCTGTGTTGATAGATCACGAAGGGCCACTTCGACTCGCCCGGTCAGAAACCCTCTGTGAGCAGCAAAACAAGATCAGTAAAGCACTAGCTGGACTCGACGAAGCGCGGACCAAACTCAGCAAGCTCGGATTCACCGACAAGCCGCCGAAAG
>WNGJ01004989.1_pt1 | contig 15258 bp, 16 predicted proteins | sample 5400611 | NCBI WGS metagenome assembly WNGJ01 (sample SAMN13153375, study PRJNA577476) | soil metagenome | isolation source: 40 cm soil or saprolite under Garry oak tree replicate 1 | place: USA:California | collected 2016-06-15
AGGAGTCCTTTTTTGCAAGCGGGTTAGGGGATTCGAACCCCCGGTCTCAACTTTGGGAAAGTCGCATGTTACCACTACACTAAACCCGCACGATACACGGTTGACTGACAAGAACGATTATAAATGATCAGCACATAAAAGTCAAGCATGATGACAGCCCCTCCATGATGACCGCCCCTCCTCATGATGACCGCAAGGGTCATCACTACTATACACGCATACCCCGGCCTGCGGAGCCCTCGTCTATAGTAGTGATGACCCTTGCGGTCATCATACTTCGCAAAGTCAACATCATCCACAGATCAAAAGAAGAGTTGGCGTTCTCAGGATGAAACTAACTCTTCTTTTTGGCTCTTTCTTTCTGAGCCTTATAGAATGACTTTGGCTTGGGACGACGATCAGTATCAACATAGGCAGCAAGAGTGGAATCTTCGCGGGCCATAACTTCAGATTCGTCACGTTCACTGAGCAACTCTTGCAAGTCGTTATAGATATTGTAGTTGTCGATGGTCTCCGACATTTTGAGCATATGGCGTAACACACTAATCTGGGTAATATTCGTTTTGTCATCCTTCGCTGCCTCGGCTTTATGAAGCAGCTTCTCTACGAGTTCCATCGTATCGTCATGTGCGCCAATGCCTTCGAGGCGTTCATGTACAACTAACAATTGCTGATACAGGTTCATGTGTCTCTCCTTCTGAGTGTGAGCTAAGGTGACTCCACCCCCAAAGGGTATGGTAACATAGCTATCGTAACCCGTCAAATTGACTATGACCAATATCAGATCATATTTACTTTTCCGGCAGAGCCAGAGCAAACGTGGCACCCTCGCCAGCAATGCCTGTACTTTCTATCCATATGCAACCTCCCATTGCCTCAACAAGTTGACGACAGAGATACAACCCTAATCCCGCACCACGTTGAAGGTTATTTATGGCACTATCCAGGCGCACAAATTTAGTGAAAAGGCGTTGTTGATCTTCCTGGATGATACCTAGTCCCCAATCCCGAACGGCAATAACGGCATAGCAATTCGCAGAAACTAGGCATGGTTGGTGGTGAGCTAAGGATAGGCGTTTTTGCAGTTTCGCACGTTCGACATATTCGGCAGTTATGGCTATTTTAGAGGATGGTGGCGTATATTTGAGCGCATTACTGACGAGATTGAGCAAGACTTGACGCAAGCGTAGCTCATCAGCCCAGACAACAAGATCGCCGGAAACATTTACCCCGACCGTTCGCTTTTCACGGACCAGAATCGGCCCCAGAATTTCCAGGATGAGCTGGACAGCTTTGTTCACCTGAACACTATTGAAATTGAGTGAAACACGATCTTGATCGATACGACTGGTATCCATAACATTACCGAGTAAGAGTACCAGTTCTTCACAGGCACGGCGTGCATTGATCAGAAAACGTCTTTTGGACTCATCATCAAGAGTCGGGCCAAAGCTCTCAAGCAATTCCAGATATCCCTGTACGGCAGTCAGAGGAGTACGTAGTTCGTGCGAAGCTACCATAAGAAAGTGATTCTTCATGCGCTCAGATTCTTGCGCTCGCCTGAGAGCATCGCGCAATTCAGTATTCAAGCGTGCATTAGTGATGGCAATGCCAGCCTGTACGCCAATCTCTTTGAGCATTTCCAGGTGTCGTTGGCTATAAGCATGCGGCTTATAGCTCTGTGCCGAAAGAAAGCCTACCAGTTCATCACCATAATGAATGGGAGCGAAAAGATACGATTGTGAAGGCTTCTGTTCGCCAATTAAATCTGCATCTGCTACACCGTCACGCACATAGTTTTCGTATTCTTCAGTAGTAGAAAACAAGTACCCTATACCCTTTTCAAAAAGAAATTTATGCATCCGAGAAGATATACTGGAGTATTCGATGGCTGGGTAAAGTACGCCCTCATCGATGAGATAGTCCATCACCATTTTACGCGTGGCGCGAAAATAACGAGTAACGAAGAAGGCATCTACAGGCATGACACGGCACACCTGCTCATAGATGGTTTGATAGACGGCCTGCAGGTCGTGCTGCGATTCGGGTAAGGAGAGGACACGCCCAATTTCAATAAGGGCCGCACGTTCTTCACTGCTCCGGCGCACTTCCTCAATATAGTGCAGTATTTCCTGCTGATGTAGTGCCTGATCTTTAACTGGTGTATTGTGGGTATTTTCAGGACGATCAGGAGTAGCATCTTTCAATCGTTCATCCTCACAGTATTTTTCTTCGCTTGCTATTATAACACAGCCTTTTCTTCAAAGAAAACTTTTCTTAAGAAACTCTACGTATTACTTACTCAATTGGTTCAGCTAAAACCAGATTAGTGTAAAAAGTACTGCCGCCATTAAAATCTGCCAACTCGTCGGAGGTTGTCCAGTTGATATTTCGTTGATCGGAACTGAAGCGAGGCCACCAGACGGTAGTGGTGGCCAGCACACTGGGACGTACATCTTCAGTAACATCGGCTACCAGCAGGCACTCACCTCGCTCGTTGCTCACACGCACCAGTTGACCATGGGCAATGCCACGCGGAGCGGCATCTTGTGGGTGAATACGCAGAATAGGCGCACCCTCTTTAGCACGCAGGTATTTCTGATTGCCAAATGTGGAACTGACAAAGTGATGAGCAGCTGGACAGAGCAAAGGCAAGCGCATATCAGTGGCAGCTTGGGTAGCCCCGACCACTTTCGACTCTACTTCGGGCTGCCAGTTGGGAACAGGATCATAGCCCTTCGCTGCTGCCTGAGCCGAATAAAATTCAACTTTGCCGGAAGGCGTGGGAAAGATACCATCAGCAAAAGGTATCCGTTGCTTGTCGGGAATAGACAAAGGAATCGAACCTTCCGCTTGCAAACGTTCGAGAGTAATCTCGCCCAGCAGAGGATTCGTGCGTGCAGTCGCGGTAAGGACCCCACGAATAACCTCATTAGCATCCTCTTGTAGCCAGGGCTCGTCAAAGCCCATACTGGCGGCAAGAGTGCGCATAACATCCCAGTTGCTGCGTGCCTCTCCTTGTGGCGCGATAGCAGGCATATTATAATGTAACGAAAGATGGCCATAGGGTTTATGCAGGTCTACATGTTCAAGCTGACTGGTAGCGGGCAAGAGAATATCAGCGTAACGAGCCGTATCAGTCTCGAACAGGTCATGCACAACCGTAAACAGATCGTCGCGCTGCAATCCTTGGACAATCTTGCCCGCATTGGGTGTAGAGGCAACTGGATTGGCATTGTAGACGTAGAGCGAATAGATCGGCGGATCAGCTTCACCGGTAAGAATGGCCCCTAAGCGATTCATATTTAGGGTGCGAGGTGCAGGTGGACAGCTCGCTTCAAGCTCATGCTTTACGGCGTCAGTATCCCATTTCAGCCAATCGCTGGTGCTGTACATCAGGCCACCACCGGGAAGACCATACTGACCGGTCAGGGCAGGCAAACAGGCCAGAGTACGCACAGTTTGCCCGCCGTTGGTATGACGATTGATACCATCGGTAACCCGCAAGAGGGCCGGAGTCAACGTGGCATAGGTGCGTGCCAAGGTAATGACCGTCTCTTCAGACAAACCCGTAATCACAGCAGCCCGTTCAGGAGGAAACTGCATAATACGATCAAAAAGCTGCTCCCAGCCAGCCGTATGTGCCGCAATCCAGTCCGGTCGATGCAAATCCTCCTGCACTATGACATACATCATACTCAGAGCCAGAGCAGCATCTGTACCAGGAAGAGGTTGAATATGCTGATCAGCAGAACGGGCCGTCAGGGTACGAATAGGATCAATGACAATAACACGAGTACCATTGCGCTGCGCCTGCCGCAGAAAGGGCATGATATGCGGAGCGGTGCTAGCCGGATTACTCCCCCAGATGAGCACAAGCTTGCTTTGCAGCAGCATTTCCGGCGAAGGGGCAAGGCGACCGCCAATAGTCAGTTGTACGGCCTCTTCAGCGGCATGACCACAAATCGCACGCTCCAGCCGACAAGCTCCCAGCCGATGCCAGAAACGATTATCGGTCACAGAGCCATTGACAAGGCCCAGCGTGCCCGCATAGCTATAGGGCAAAATACATTGTGCGCCATCTTCTGCAATGATACGCTGCCACTGGCTTGTAATCTCGGCAATCGCCTCATCCCACGAAATACGCTCAAACTGGCCGGAGCCTTTCGGGCCAGTACGTCGCAGTGGATAAAGCAACCGCTCAGGATGATATACGCGTTCCAGGTAGCGGTTCACCTTAGCGCACAGCCAGCCGCGTGTCACCGGATGATCTGCACGTCCCCGCACACTGACCGCTCGCCCCTGCTCATCCACCTGCGTCTCCAGAGCGCAGCAATCAGGGCAATCATGCGGACACGATCCATAAACAGTACGCAAATGTTTAGACACTGAAGTAGAGATTGATGCAGAAATGTGCAGTGACATGAGTGATCCCTTCGTAAGACTATGTACTTATTGCTATGAGTCTACGTTCTATTATAAAGCATATCAATGGAAGGTGCCTGGGTAGTGTTGGTTGAAATGCACGGCTGTGCATGTTACTATAAAGCAGCGTTTTTTCACGTTCTTTGTGTCAATAAAATTTGTAGAAGGGTATTCTGTATGGGTGCCCGAAGGTTAAGCAGATGAAACACAAAATTATCCTCGATTGTGATCCCGGCCATGACGATGCCATCGCTATTTTGTTGGCTGCCCATCATCCCGACATTGAACTGCTTGCTATTACTACCGTTGCAGGCAATCAATCGGTGGATAAGACAACGGCCAATGCACTGAAAGTCTGTTCGCTGGCGGGTATTCGCGATGTACCGGTAGCGAAGGGCGCGGATCGTCCACTGGTGCGTCCGGCGCAGCACGCCGCTAACATTCACGGTGAGTCGGGCATGGATGGCCCCAACGTTCCCGAACCAGACATTGAGCCTGTCGCGCAGCACGCTGTTGATTTACTGATCGAACAACTGCTGAACTCGGACGGCGATATCACGCTTGTTCCCACCGGGCCACTCACTAATATCGCCTCGGCTATAGGCCGCGAGCCGACTATTTTGCCCAAGATTGCGGCTATTTCTCTGATGGGCGGAGCGATAGGGCTGGGGAACCGCAGCCCTGCCGCTGAGTTTAATATATGGGCTGATCCTGAAGCTGCCGCGATTGTATTTAACTGTGGCCGACCAATCACTATGTCTCCTTTGGAGGTGACGCATCAAGCCCTAGCCACTGAAGAGGTATTAGGGCGTTTGCGTGCCGCCAATCGCCCGGTCGCGAACTTCGTAGCCGATCTACTCGTCTTCTACGGAAGTACGTACCGTGACATCTTCGGTTTTCCGGCCCCGCCGGTACACGATCCATGTGCGGTAGCAGCCGTAATCGACCCTGACATACTGCATGCCCATACTATCCGCGTCGAGATCGAAACCAAAGGCGAATGGACAGCGGGAAGAACGGTGTGTGATCCCTATGGCACGCTGGGCAAAGAACCCAATGTACGCGTAGGCTACGCGCTAGAGGTAGAGCGTTTCTGGGAGATGTTGATTGGTACTATTTTGACGTACTAGGAGATGCTTCACAGGAAGCCGTAAAAAAGCAAAAACAGCTATTGACAAGTCGTAAAGCGTCCGCTATACTGACGGTACGCAACGACGTGGTGACCGTAGCTCAATCGGCAGAGCTCTGGATTGTGGCTCCAGCGGTTGTGGGTTCAAGCCCCATCGGTCACCCTTTTTGTTTTTCTTCCTCGCTCACTTACCTACAACACCTGTATATATCCAGGGTGAATATGATTGTTTGCAACAGAGCTAGCTCTATGATATGCTACATTCTTGAGAAGGGAAGCCCTCAAGAGCATAATGGCGGCAGACTATGCAGCTAGAAGAATACTTTGACTTCTTCGAGAAGAACGATATCAGAATCAAGGGGACGAGAATCGGCATTGAGACAGTCCTCTACGATTTTATTCACCGGTTACGTTCTCCTGAAGAGATTGCTAATACCTACCCTTCACTGAGTTTGGAACAGGTCTATGCAACCATCCTCTATTATCTTCATAAGAAAGAAGCTGTCTCAACATATCTGGCCAACTGGTTGGAGTGGAGCAGAGAGATGCGAAGGCAGCAGGCGGCCAATCCTTCGCCTGAAATACAACGACTTCGTAGGATAAAAGCAGAAAGATTGGCCTCAGGGGCAACATGAGTATTCATTATTTGATGGATGAAAATGTTGGCCCTCTTTATAAACGGCAACTACTAAACAAAAGTTCGGAGACCTGTGTGTATGCTGTGGGGAACCAGGGTGTCCACCTAGAGAGACACTTGATCCAGACATTTTGTTTTGGTGCGAAGAAAATGCCTGTATCCTGATCACAAACAACCAGGCATCTATGCCTCCTCATTTAGCCGCACACTTGGCGCAAGGACATCATGTTCCAGGCATACTCATCCTTAATGAGCGGATGAGTGGAGGAGAAACGATAGAGGAGTTGCTCCTGATAGCAGAAGAAGGTATTCCAAGTGCTTATCGGAACTGCATTACATACTTACTGGTGACCTGACCCCAACCGCTGGTGACCGGTCACCATTGCTCCACAGCTTTACATGCTCCATCAGGTAGACTCCAGCGAACTCAACGATAAGACTCGTGGCTTGAATGATGACGCTCATTTTCCGGTTAGGGTAGCGAACGGGAACGCTTTTCCCTCCACCCCCTACACGGCGCGAGGGTGGGGATGACCGAATAGTTGCCAATACCGCCTGAGCCTGGCTGGAGAGGCCCAAGCGCTGACAGAAAAGGGCAATGCCCTCTGAAGTCAACATCGTGATCCTCCATATATAAAAGGATACTAGGCAGTATCAGATGCATAAGGTCTACATACTCTTTCTCATTAGATCTCTTAAAAACGGAAAGGGAAGAGATGCGCGTTGAACTTCCGGCAAAGGTATTGGGAGAAAATCTCTTGAATAACTCTAACCTTTTCTTGAAAGGCTGGGAAGGAGTGTAGACCAAGGGCCAGGTGACGAAGCATAAGAATAGATGGAATTAGCTCACTCAGTTCGATGTCCTCGTTTGAGAGATGCTGAAGCATCTCTCTCGGTGACCAGATGTATGAATTAAAAACCTCATGCACTTTTTAGTAAGTGTCATGACACATTTCTATGTACATAAAAAAATGCTTCTTCCTCGCTTGTGTCGTTCAGTACCTTCTCCATCGGCTTCACAAGGTCATTCTCTATCCAGTATTGACAAAAGAAGAGCAATGTGGTATCCTATTAATAAAGGGTTTTGTTTGGACAAACATCTATTTTGCCCAAACAAAAAGAAGAATGCTGGAGGCAAGTAGCAATGTTAGTACAGCAAGTGACATCCGGCGACCGCGACTGTTTCGTGGGAACTGTAACACTGTCCTTTCTTAAACGGGTAATGGAACACTCTTTCCCGTTCAAAGAGCATGTAATGCCCCCATTGGAAAAAGAGGAAAAAGCGATCGATGAGATTGCCCAATTGATTGTAGATCGCTTGACTAGTGACCAAACATGGTGGATGGGAGGATTATCTTTTGCAATCTATCCATCTCCATCTTTTCAACCGCTTTCATTAGGACAGTATGAGAGTGAGAACTCTGGTAAGTGGGGAATGTTGTACCTTTCAGACACTGGATCAGAAATATGGGTGCCGCTTGATGGCTATCAACGCATGTTAGGTATGCTTAAAGCACTCTCGATGCTGTCAGGCAAGAAGCGCCTGGCACTCGCGGAGGATATGCTTCCTGTGATTCTGCTTCCTTCCCCTACATATGCAGATTGCCAAGAGATGCTTCTGCGGATGCATAAGTCTGCTCGTACCATAGACCGAGGAGAAGCAATTCGAACGACCGTTAATGATGACTACGCGATGTATGCACGTTGGTTGATGGGAGAAGATAAAGAGCGTCGGGGAGTCGTTCCCAAGGACCTGGTTAATTGGAAGTCCAACACACTCACCAATAGGTTATGTAAGTTCACCACCCTCAGTGTTCTCTATGACTCCGTGCGGATGCTTGATCAGGCGCTTGGACACAATCCCGTTGCCAGCTCACCGGAAAAAGCTCAGCGATACAATGAGATTGCTGACTTGTGGAATCTACTTTTAAAAGGATTTACGCATTTTCACGAAGCGGTATATGGTACTCCCGAACGTTTACCATCGCTTCGCGAACGGTTTCTCTGTTTAAAGCCTACTGGACAGCTCATCGTTGTAGCTGTAATAGCGTTAGCTCTGCGGCTACGAAAAGAACTATCGTTAGAGGAGGTCGTGGAGCGATTAAACAAGATTCCCTGGCGGATTGATGATCCCCTCTGGCGAAATATCGTCTTGGTTGAAGGACGGGTAAATGGGACAGGACAGGCTATTACGCTTACCTCTCGTCTCGTTGCTTATCTGATTGGTCTCCCATTGAGTGATGCTGAAGTTCAGGCACTAGAACAAGGTTACCGCAAAGGGAAGCGTGAGGAAAATATCTCCTTGCCAGGTCCGCTTTTCCCTTCGTGGGGTCAATAGTAGGATAGGGCGTTATTCTGCCGTAGTAAGGAGGCCATATGCAGCAAGAGCCGCTGCCACCATCGCCGCCGCAAGCCATGCAGTGGGCACTTCTGATCATCACGACAGTACTGACAGTCGCCGTGATTATTGTCCCGGTACTCATTTTTTACCTCACCAGAAGTCTCTTGGGCTTTATCCCCTCTGCAGGATTACTGCCTCTTGGGTATATGTGGACTTGCATCGTCAGGCACCTGTTTCCCAAGGACCCGAGGGAATATGAATTGGCGACGAAAAGGATAGAGCATGCTGTTCCCACCTCTCTGCACAAAGGTCCGGGGTCTAAGTGAAAGTACAAGAAGGAGTAAAGATGACTCGCGTTGATGATGTTTCACGTTTGAAGCCCATCGATGCGTACTGCTTCCTGGCCAATGCTAGCGCTTTTAGGCAAAGCACGGGAGAGTCGTATATCTGGCCACTACCATTGAGAGTGTGCCGGGCGAAGCCCGTAGAAAGTTGTGAGATGTACATGGGAAAGAAAAGACGTAGGAGTAAGCGGACACAAGACGTTTGGGACGGTGCGGTTCAGGAACTTTGGAAACGCATTCAAGACACGGGCAGGAATGATCCATGCTGGTGCGATTCGGGCGAAAAGTACAAGCGTTGTCATATGAATCGATCTCAAGAAGAACCTCTGCGTACCTATGAATACATAAAGGTCATACGGAAATTTTTTGATAAAGGGTATTGTCTTCATCCAAAAGCTGGTCCTGCCAGTTGTGTTGGGCCCATCGTGAGAGCGCACACTGTATCCAGAAGTGGCAGTTTGAACCATATCGCCAGAGATGGACACGTCTACACCTTTTCGTCGGCACAAAACCTCTCGAATGGAGATCTCATCGCTCCCCGCCTCGTTGGGATTAGGCATGCTTCGACGTTTACCGGCTTTTGCAAGCGGCATGATAACATTACGTTTGAACCGATCGAGCGCTATCCATTTCTTAGTACACCGCAGCACACCTTCCTTCTTGGATACCGCGCTCTCTGCCACAAGCTCTTCTTGAAAAAGGCCAATGTCGAGTGGATTTTCCCTTACCAACGGCGACATCTTGACCGGGGGAAATCGGTCGAGGAACAGATGATGATCCAATACCAGATACACCATCTGGAATGGGGAAATACCCTTGGATTGAATGATCTTATCCATTACAAATCGGCGTACGACAAGGCTTTGCTGGCTGAAGATTTCTCGAACGTTTCCTACTATGTCATCCGATTGAGCAACACGCCTGATTTTCTGTGTAGTGCCCCGCATATGCCTGACATCGACTTTGAGGGTAATGTATTACAAGATATAACTGATACCTCGATCGTAGTCGATCACTTGACCTTTTCGCTGATCGCCACGAACAGTGGGGGAGCCATTGTTTTTAGCTGGCATGGGAAAAGTGATTCTGCCGAACAATTTGTGAATTCGCTTCACAACCTCTCCGATCACGCACTTCCTCATGCCATTGTTCGGTTTACATTCGAGTACTTCGAGAGCGTTTTTGCCTCTCCTAAGTGGTGGGAGGAATTGAATGACGCTGCACGGCAGCGGCTGCTTCAAAGGATGTGGGCAGGTCTGCCATCAACTGGGCGAACTCTTGACTGTCTCCTTGATGAAGGACTACGAGTTGTCAACTGGACAGTCGCATCTCGTGAAACAAATCTATCCCTGTAAGAGGAGGGTGGCTTGCAAAGCGTTGGAATTTATCTCCCGCCAGAATTGCAGGGGCTGTTCAGCCTCATGGCAAGTGCAAAAAGGGGGAAGAGATGGAATGGCTGCAAGTCTGCGCTCCTGGGCATGCTGATCAGTCGTGAACGTGGTACACAGCAGATGTTCCTCGGCATGCGAAGATGTTATCCTTGGCAAATCTATGGCCGCAATTTGAACTCCTGGCAAAACTATCCTTCCAACCGTCACAAATACACCTGATTTCCCCGAGATGTACGGAGTTAGAATCCTGTCTTTCCGGTAAAACTATGCCAACAGGAGCGGCAAGACTTCAAGAAAAGTCACAGTAATCGCTCAGGTATGTTCCTCACAATGGAACTGCCTCTCTCAAGACACGCTCCCGGATACGTTCGCGCAGTCCTCGCTCTGTCACCACATCCACTTTGTGACCAAGCAAGTCCTGTAAGTCCATCAGGAGTCCACCAAGATCGAAGAGGCTACGGCCTGGCTCCAGATCGACCAACAGGTCGATATCGCTCTTGGAGTCGGCTTCGCCGCGTGCAACTGAGCCAAAAATACGTACATTGGAGGCTCCACGCATAGCTGCTATGCGAAGGATGTCCTCGCGTTTCTCCTGTAAAAGCTCGTTAAGAGGCATCGGCCTTCCTCCTTAGTTCTGTATTTTTGCTTATTATAACATGGTTTTCAAATCTTGAGGCTTTGCCTACTCCCGCATAATAATCTTCTACAAAGCTGAGGTTGTGCGGAGGGATTCAGTGGAATCGGTGGAGGAGAAATACCCTCAACCCCTCTTATGGGGTGCGTTTCATTTTTTTGCATGGCTGGGGCAAGCCCAGCCACTACTCGAGACGACCATGAGCGCCTCCGCGTCGTAGAGTAGTGGCTGGGCTTGCCCCAGCCATGTTCGCCACCTCGCGCTCAAGGCAAAAAAATGAAACGCACCCCCTCTTATGAGGGTCGTATCTGACCTCTTTTTGTGTTAAACTGGAAAAAATAGGTGTTCTATAGTGTTTTTCATCGTAACGAGAGGGTTTTGAATGCGCTATTTGCCGACAGGGACGGTCACCTTGCTCTTCACCGACATCGAGGGCTCCACGCAGCTTCTCCAACAGTTAGGCGAGCAATATGTCTCTGTTCTCGCAGAGTCCAGGAGCCTGCTACGCGCAGCATTCCAGCAGTGGAACGGCAACGAGGTTGATACACAAGGGGATGCCTTCTTCGTGGCCTTTACTCGTGCTACGGATGCAGTATCGGCAGCGGTGGCTGCACAGCGGAGCCTAGCTGCTCATGCTTGGCCAGCAAGTGGAACAGTACGGGTACGCATGGGACTGCACACGGGTGAGCCGTCCCTGGCTTCTGAAGGCTATGTGGGGATGGATGTCCATCATGCGGCGCGTATCATGAGTGCTGGGCATGGTGGACAGGTACTGGTTTCCCAGATAACGCACGATCTTGTCGAACAGCACCTGCCCGACGGGGTGAGCATTCGCGATATGGGTGAGCGTCGCCTCAAGGATTTACAGCGACCTACTCACCTTTTCCAGCTTGTCGTCGCGGGCCTACCAGCTGACTTTCCACCTCTCAAAGCCCTCGATGCCTACCCTAACAATCTCCCTGTGCAGCCCACGCCGCTCATTGGAAGGGGGAGGGAGATGATCACCATTGAACAGCTTTTACGCCGTGAAGATGTTCACCTGGTGACTCTGATAGGGCCCGGCGGCATAGGCAAGACCCGTTTGGCCTTGCAGGTAGCAGCGGACTTGAGCGACCTGTTCTCGGATGGCATCTATTTTGTGGATCTAGCTCCGGTAAGCGATTCAATGCTGGCCCACGGGATGCGCAACGAGATTTTATAACTGAGCAATAAGAGAGGAAACTAGCGGAATACACAAGAAATGTGTCTCCTTAAGTATGGAAGATGTCAATTGATCTCTTTCCCGATAAGGAGGACACACACTCAGTATGACGCATTCTGCGGTAAGCATCCAGATTACGCCGAAATCCGTTCCCTCAACCCCTTGCTGGATGGGAGAAGTGGGGGCGGTAGCTCAGGTTCTTTCTCATGAAGGGATCCTCAAAGCCCTTCAGGAACACGTACAATTTGCCCGAGCGCGCTTTGGTCACTACGATCTCATCGATTTTGCGGTGGTTCTCATCGGCTACACGCTCAGCGGTGCCCCCACCATCAAAGCGTTTTATGAGCAACTCTTGCCGTTTGCCGAAGTCTTCATGGCCCTTTTTGGCCGCCATCACCTGCCCGATCGTTCCACCCTTTCTCGCTTTTTGGCCGCCCTTGATCCACCCACCCTCGAGGCCCTGCGCACGCTCTTTGAGCAGGATTTGGTCAAGCGAACGTCACCGGCTACGTCCCCTGGTGGTTTATGGGATCGTTTGGGGAACCGCTGGTTGGTCGTGGATGTGGATGCCACCAAACAAGCCGCCCGCCAACGCGCACTCCCACAACTGAAGTCACATCCTTCCCCCCATCGTCGTTTTGAGCAGGTCGCGGCTCCCGGCTCGTCTTCGACGCAAAAGAGGAGAAGTGGGAAGGACTCGGACCACCATCTTACAAGCCTTTACTCATCAATGGATAGGAACGTATGCTGGCCCAGGAAATGGCGACTATCGCGGAGAATTGAAACGCTCCCTTGAGGCCATCATCCGTTACGCCACTGCTCTTTGCCTTCCTCTCTCTCAGGTGCTGATCCGTCTGGATGGGCTCTATGGCAACGCGGCCCCTTTGACGGATGTGCTGACCTCTGGCCTGGGGGTGATCGCACGTGGGAGGGACTACGCTCTTCTGGATCTGCCAGAGGTCAAGCAGCGTTTAGCTCAGGACCCAGATCAAGAGAGCACGCATCCGGAAAGTGGAGCGTCTCGCGCCCTCTATGACTGCCCCGAGATTCCTCTCTCCCCAACTGGGCCTCGGGTGCGTCTGATTGTGGCCACTCATCCCGCCTCATCCACTCCCCCCTCCATCGGGGTGCAGCGCGAGGGGCTGGTCTATGAATTGTTTGTCAGCATGCTTCCCGCCAACGCCTTTTCCCCAAAAGACGTTGTGGACCTGTATTTGCACCGGGGATCATTTGAAACCGTTCTCGCCGATGAAGATGTGGAGCAAAATCCTGATCGCTGGTGTTCGCGTACGCCTTGTGGGCAGGAATTCTGGCAGATCATCTGCCAATGGATGTGGAATCTGCGTCTGGAACTGGGCCAGCACTTATCGCCCACTGTCATGCGTTTGACCGAATTCGCCCCGGCAGTCGAGCCTGCCCTCGCCGAAGAACCTGCTCGCGCCGAAGAACCTGCGCATGTGGTCGAGTATGGTCCCCCTCAATGGGCACGCCCCTCGTTTACCGGTGGCTTTCCAGGAGCCGCATTTGCGCTTCAACCTGATGGGACGCTGCGTTGTCCCGCCGGCCGCCCCCTTTATCCCCAAGAACGCAGGCCAGAGCGCGATGGCTCCTATCGTCTTTTGTATGCGGCTCGCATTGGCGATTGTCGTGCCTGTGATCTGCGTGCCCAGTGTCAAGAAAGCCTTTTCACCACCAAACCGCGGCGCGTCAGTGCGGTTTTCTGGCCGATCTCTTCCAAGCAGATGGTTTCCCCTGCACCGATTCTCGGACCGCCTGAGCCAACCGCTTGTTGCCCGGTGCTTTGGGGAGATTGTGCGATCCGAAACGGTGGTGGTGACAAGGGGAGCCACGCCCACGCCAGATCAGACCTCGGTGACTGACGAGCCCGTGATCACCCGAGCACAACGGGCTCATTGGCGATTATCATGGGATGAGCGGTTGGCTCGCAACGCTCGCCCTGCCACCGCTTCTCCACTGACCATCATCATCCATGGTCTCCCTGCTCCTTTTGCTCAAGCCTATGGGTTTGTCCTTCTTGCGACAGCGTAAACGCTGATCAACGCTGCTGGCTGGCTTGTTCCTCTTCCCGATGATGTCCTACCTGGCAATACTTGTGTATCGATCATGACCTATTCTCCCTCTTTCTTTTGTCCTGTCTTTCGAGGAAAATCTTTTTTTGCCCGCTTGTTTACGTCTCGTTGCGCATCCCGTGGGCTGGTAATTCCAAGCGTTGCTCAGGTTCTTGGGCTGCGAGAGGGAGAAAACATCTCCCCCCTAGAGCGTCTCAAAGAGGAACTGCGACAGAAGCAGATGTTATTGTTGCTCGACAATTTCGAGCAGGTGATCGATGCGGCGGCCCAGGTGGCCGACCTTCTCGCGTCTTGCTTACAACTCACCTCGGGGAGCGGACCTTCGCCACAAACTGGACTGTGGGACGAGGCATGGCAGCGGAGGACGCCCTGCAAAGCGAGAATGATCGTGAAGAGTAGTGATCACAATCGGCTTTATTCCTTCTTAAAATATCATCATTCTCCTTACCCTATATAGGCTTACTTATTATTGGCTTCAATGCAGGATACAATGCCTTATACGTCTCATACACCTGAGCGTAGACCCTTTCAGTCTCTGCTCGTGGCTCCGTCCGTTCCACCACATGCACCGTTACCTCACATGCCTGCTGTACCGAGGCATAAACCCCACCAGCAACGCTTGCTAAAAGAGCGGCCCCGAAAGCTGGGCCTTCAGTAGCATTGGTTGTCACCAACTCAACGCCGAGAACATCAGCGATGATCTGCCGCCAGAGCGGGCTTTTGGCACCTCCACCAGTCGTGCGTACCTGCTCAATAGGCAGTCCCTGTTCTTGAATGATGGTAAAGCAATCCTTCAGGCTGAAAGCAACACCTTCCAGTACAGCGCGAATGAGATGGCGACGGTCATGACTGGCAATGAGGCCGATCCAGCCACCGCGTGCATAAGCATCGAGGTGAGGAGTCCGTTCACCTTGAAGATAGGGCAAGAAGAGAAGGCCATCGCTACCTGCGGGTGCGGTCTCTGCCTCTTTCATGAGGAACTCATAGGCATCCAGACCTGTCCAGCGTTCAAGGGCGCGTTCCGGTAGGCCGATATTATCGCGCACCCAGCGCAGCGAAAGACCGG
>WNGJ01005144.1_pt1 | contig 15258 bp, 13 predicted proteins | sample 5400611 | NCBI WGS metagenome assembly WNGJ01 (sample SAMN13153375, study PRJNA577476) | soil metagenome | isolation source: 40 cm soil or saprolite under Garry oak tree replicate 1 | place: USA:California | collected 2016-06-15
CGGCACGGGAAACGATCAGGAAGATCAGCTTCAAGCCCACAAGCCGAAGATCATCCCACCTCCGGTCGGGCCAAGACCGGCCCGGGCGCATGCCGAACGCTCGACCGCGCTCTGCAGGGCCTCTGCCCAGGTGGCACAGTTTTCGGCACTCTCAGGTCGGACTTGCCCTGACGGCGGCGGTCCTGCCGGTCGGAGCGGCCGACCTCCACGACCCGGACGCCGGCCGTGGTGACGTGCCGGGCCAGGCCTGCGCCGTAGCTGCCGGTGTCTTCTACCGCCGGTACCGGAACCGGGACGAACTCGACTTCGCCGACACCGCCGAAGGCCACCGCAGGCGCCTATCATCACAACCCTGAACGTCCGGACGGCTGCATTCCGGCGGTTCGCTTTATGCCCGGGTAGCCCAACTGGGAGCCTAAGTGGCTGCCAACGACCACAGTCGCCCAGCCATAACCAGCCACATCTAGCCACGTAATACCTGATCAGACGGCACAGCCAGCCACGTCCGCCAACACCCAGCCACGCTGCGAAGTCGCCTGATACTCAAACATGTCCACAGGGGGTCCGTTCTAGGTTCCGTCTGGTTTCAGCGCGTCACGTGCGGCGTTCACAGGGAAGCCTAGCCTTTGCCCAGGGCACCCGGCGGCCCGGCCCGCGACGGCGCCCGTGTGAGCTGACTCTCAGCCCAAAGGCAGGGCCCGGAAGTCCATTTCCGCGCGGGTTGAAGGTCACCGTAATTTCGGCCCGATGGGATGTCTCATCGCCTCCGCCCGACGCTACGGTCGTGATTATCCGATCAGGCAGCATCCGGGAAGGAACAGTCATGTCTGACCGCATGATCATTGAGCTCGACGAGGCCGAGAGCCTCAAACTGGTATCGCGCGGCGGGATCGGCCGTATCGCCTACCAGAGCCGGTTCGGCCCGGCCGTGCTACCGGTCAACTACAAGTGGCACGACGGGGCGGTAGTATTCCGCACCGCCAGGCACAGCGCGCTGGACGAGGACCTGCAGACCGGGATCGCCGGCGGCGACTACCTGGTGGCGTTCGAGATCGACGAGATCGACGAGATCGGGCGCCAGGGCTGGAGCGTCCTGATCCAGGGGCCGGCGCACCATGTCGAGGGCGAGATCGAGCGCGCGTCGGCCGAGCAGGCAGGCGTAGAGTCCTGGCCCGCCGGGGAAAGGGAGCTGTTCTTGCGCATCGTCCCGAACCGCGTCACCGGCCGCCGGATCCAGCCCGTCTAGCGATGTGCTCATCTGCGAGGGCTTGGCGTGCCTCGCGCCGTTCGGCCGCACGCGCCGATCATGCCCAGTACCAAGCCCATGAGGACGAGTTCGATCGTGATGCCAACGACCTGGCGTTCCAGCGACAGGTTGAGGAAGTCCTGCATCGAGGTCATGCCGCAGGTAAGGATGGGCGGCCTGGGCGCCCGCAGCAGTCAGCCGATACGGGCGGCGCCTGTCGTGTTCTGATCCGGGCCGTGATGTCCGGCAGCCTGGTATCAGCCGCCATCATGCTGGGGCGGCGGCCACCATAGGTTCCTCGCAAGCGCCATCTGTGCCTGCGTCCGCAGCGCGGTGAGCTCCCGGGTTACACGCTCCCTTTGCGCGGCGGCTTCCCAGGCGGCCCGCCGGGCGACGGCCAGGTCGATCCTCAGCTGCTCCGCCTCGCGGAGTGCCTGGGACAGCCGGTTCCGCATGCCGGCGCCCTCGCGGCGAGATCTGTCGACAAAGTCCTCGACCTGGCGCCGGTCATAGCCACGCCGCGCGACCCCGAACCCTTCCTCCGGTGCCAGGCCAGGCAGAAGATCAGCGTTGCCGCTCATGTCATCCTCCGCCGGGGCCGTCGTGACCTGGCTGGCCCCAGGTCGCTGGCGCCGGTACACCCGGCCCGCCCTGGCGGGCGGGTTTCCGGCCGCTACGCCCAGCGGGCCGGCGGGCTCAGTACCGATACTGACGGCTCCACGGTCCTGTCCGGGGTACGGGAGGCTGGCCGTAGCCATCAGCCCCGCCGCCTTCCCGACCCGGCTCGTGCAGTAATCCTGAGTCCAGCTGAACTCATCGCCCCTCCTGTTGATCCCGCCCCTAGCGGCTCAACACGCCGCCACGCTAAAGGTAGTGATCATTACCCGCACGCCACATCATGATGATTATGTACGCCGTTATGTATTTGTCCCCTCCGCCAGCGAGCGCTAGATGATCGGCTGGCTCACCTCTCGGGGTCGATCCCGTTCCAGGCTGGCACCTTGACGTGCCGGTGCCCCCGGGTTCCGCTCGCGATGGACTGGATGTAGGTGTCCGCCCAGCCGACTGGCATCGTTTCCCGCACCCACAATGCGGCGGGGCTCCCGCACTGGCCACTTTCAAGTATTTCGGGTATTGGCTGACGGTGACCGGAAGCGACTGTTGTAGTTTGTCGTTTCTCTTGTTCCAGGCATAAGGCCCAGCATCGATTTCCGCGGAGCGCTACAGGAAAAGACCGGATCTCGGCTCAGCCGTGGCCGAGGGTGTCGTCGATATTCGCCCGGGCGCCGAGGGCGACTATGCCCGTGTGAGCTGGCTCTCAGCCGGCCTAGGCCTGGTTCGGCGCTACCTCGTGGCCGAACTTCTCCCGGACCCAGGCGACGATCTCGGTGGTGGGCGCGCCCGGCGTGAAGATCCTGGCCACCCCCATCCGGGATAGCTCCTCGATATCCTCATCCGGGATGATGCCGCCGCCGAACACGACGATGTCGGCAGCGTCCCGCTCCTTGAGCAGCTCGATCACGCGGCCGAAGAGCGTCATGTGCGCGCCGGAGAGAATGGAGAGGCCGACCGCGTCCACGTCTTCCTGGATGGCGGCCGCCACGATCTGCTCCGGAGTCTGGTGCAGCCCGGTGTAGATGACCTCCACGCCGGCGTCGCGCAGCGCGCGGGCCACGACCTTAGCTCCGCGGTCGTGGCCGTCAAGCCCGGCCTTCGCGACGATCACCCGGATCTTGCCCATGACGGTAAGCGTAGCCGGAACCTCCTGCGGGCCGGCTAGGGCTCACGCTCCGGCGGGCGCGCGGGCGCGGCCGGCGGATCTGGCCCGTCACCACGTCCATGATCCGCCGGATGTCCTCTAGTCCACGCAGGGGATGCCGTTCTTGGCGATGACCGCGCCGCCCTGCGCGCCCGTGGTGGGCAGGGCCGTCGCGGAGTTCGAGGCGGATGGCGTCGCGCCGGGGACGCCGGCGTTCCCACCCAGGTTTACCTGGACGTGCCCGGGCGCCACGGCGGCGCTCGCCGTCGCGCTGACACCGAACAGCGACGCGACCTTGGCGCCGCTTGCCCCCGCGCCGGTCCCATAGAGCACCCGGGTCGCGGTCAGCGCCGTGGTGTTCGAGACCTGCCCGGCCGTGAACCCGTCCTTGACCAGGGCGGCCGAAACCTGCCCGGCCAGGCCCTGGGTGCTGCCTCCGTTGAACACGTCGACGGTGGTCGCGGCGGCCTCGGCCACGCTAACCGTGGCCGTGGCGGTGGGCTTCGGCTGGGACGAGCCGGAGGCGCGGGGGGCCGGGTAGAAGGTGTTGTGCACGAGCTGCTGGATGTACGGCAGGTTGACCTGGTTGGCGGACTGGCCCTCGATGGTGATGTAACTCTCGATCGGCAGCGTGTTGAAACTCAGGTTGCCGCTGGTCAGGCTGCGCATCTGGGTGGCGAAGTCGAGCAGGTTCCAGCCGGAGTCGGTGATCACGTACTGCTTGGCCACCGACAGCAGCGAGTTGATCTTGCCCAGGTCACCGAGCACGCCCTCGGTGCGCAGCTGCTGCATGACCGAGTCGAGGAAGGCCTGCTGGCGGTGGGTGCGATCGAGGTCCCCGTTGAGCAGGCCGTGCCGCTGGCGGACGAAGGCGAGCGCCATCTTGGCGTTCAGGTGCTGGTAGCCGGACTTCTTGGCGTAGAAGCCGGAGTAGGTGTCGAGCGGAACCGCGTGCTTGAGGCAGACCTGCACGCCGCCCAGCACCTTGGCCAGCTCGTAGAACCCGTCCAGGTTGACCTCGGCGAAGTGATCGATGTGCACTCCGGTGAAGGACTCCACGGTGGCCACCGTGGCCGCCCGGCCCGCCTCGTTGCCCTGGAAGGCCACCTGGCTCTGGCTCATGTTCGGGTTCTGCTGCCGGACCTCGGATTCCTTCTCGGCCAGGGCGTCTCCGTAGGCCTGGTCGATCTTTCCCTGGGTCTGATTGTCGTAGGTCTGGGGGAAGGTGACCCAGTCGTCGCGCGGGATCGAGAAGCCGATTGCCTTCTTGCCGCCGGCCGGGATGTGGATCAGGATCAGCGTGTTCGTCGCGTTCCCGCCGACCCCCCCGTACAGCACGCCCTGCCTGCTCCCGGCGTGCAGCGCGTTCAGGATGTCGTTCGGCAGCACGTTGCCGTTCCAGTCGGTCCGGCTTTCCAGCCCCATCAGCAGGATGTTCTGCGCGCCGATGGACGGGCCGCTGTTGATCGCGTGCGAGCCGCCGATGCTGTTCACGTCGCGCACGACAAAGTAGGAAAAGCCGCTCACCGCGAGGACCAGCGCAGCGGCCACGCAGCTCAGGGCGTACCCGGCCTTACCGGCGGCACCCCACAACGGGGCCGGAGAGCCCGGCCTAACCATGGCATCTTTCCTCAGCAGTCCCAGCTATGGATCGTTACCGTCCGACGAAGCCTACCTTCACGTTCCCGTTACCAAGCCGCAACGGCTAACATCCGAAGCAGATATGAGCGAGCCACGATGGCGCGAAACACGCCCGAGCAGGCCGTACGGCGGCGAGCCTGGAGCAAGGCCGCCCGGCCGCACTCCCGGGCCGCCGCTTGATGCCCCGGGGGGGCGCGGGGGGGTCGTCCCCCCCGGAGCTGGCACTGCCCCGGGGGGGCGCGGGGGGACCATCCCTCCCGGAGCCGGCCGGGCGGTACGCCGCGAGGCTGGCCGCGGAGTGGCCGGCCCGCGGGATCCCGGCTGGGACGGCCGGGCCGCCGCCGGGCGCGGTGGCACCGGGCCGAACGGACGCGGCGGAAGCGCGCGCGGCGCGGCTGACGGACCTCCGACCCGCCAGCTGCCCGCCCAACCCCTGACGGCACAGCCGGACGAGACCCAGCCAGCCAGGACGCGGCAGGCCACGGGCCCGCGTAGCGCGGCACGGGAGGGTTCGGCCCGGGGCGCGAGCGGACCGCGCGATGCCCGGAGTCGGCGGCACCCCCGGCGATCGCCGGGCGCGGGCCGGTGGGGCGCGCTGCAGGGCGGCCTCGGGGTCTGCATCATCGTGGCCAGTGCGGCCGTGGGCACCATCGCCACCATGGTGACCAGGAGCGCGCCGGGTTTCCTGCTCGGGCTCTTCGTGGAGGCAGGGACGGTGGTCGCGGCGCTGGCCGTTCGACCCCGGGCCGGCCGGATGATCTTCCCCGTTCCGGTGCTCTCCTATCTGGTGGGCGCGCTGATCAGCGGGTTCGTGTTCAACCGGTCCGGCACTTCCAAGACGGCGCTGGCCATCGGCGCGGCGCAGTGGGTCGCCAGCGGCTTCTTCGCGATGGCGCTCGCCACCGTCCTGGCCGTCGCGATCATCACCACCCGCTGGTACCTCTGGCGCCGGGGCAGGCCGCCAGCACGTGGCACGCGGCGCGACAACGACTGGGCCGTCCCGGCGCCGGCCGCCTCCCGGGCCGCCGCGCCGCGACGGTCGCGGGCGGGCTGGGAGCCGACGGCGGAACCCGGATACCCGACGGCTCTGCGTTCCCCGGAGGGCCCGAGGGGCCCGCGGGCCCAGCCGGGCGGAAGGGCCCAGCCCGACGGAAGGATCCAGCCGGGCGGACGGGCTCAGCCCGACGGAAGGGCCCAGCGAGGGCGCAGGACGCAGGACGGCCGGCGGGCCCAGGGAGCCTGGGACGATGCGGACCCGCGCGGCAGTGCTGGCTCCGGAGGGGACAACCTGCCCGGATCCAGTCGGAGTACCAGTCGGCGGCCGGGGCCGCGGTCAGGAACCGGTCCCTACAACTTCTCCAGCGGGGCGTAGCGGAGCACCAGGTGCTTGACGCCGTAATCGGCGCCGAAATCGATCTTCGCCTCGGCCTGGTCGCCGTAGCCGTCCGTCGACACCACCGTGCCCAGGCCGAACTTGTCGTGGGTCACCATGTCCCCCGGCGACAGCGCGGGTACCTGGCGGTTACCCGGTGACCGGGTCCCCGCCCGCTGCGCCATCCGCTCCTGGCTGGGCATGACCGACGACTGGGCGGCCGACGCGTCGCGGCGCCACTCGATCAGGCTGGCCGGGATCTCGGTGAGGAACCTCGACTGCTTGTGGAAGGACGGGCGGCCCCACCAGTTCCTCGCCAGCGCCCGGGTCAGGTAGAGCCGCTGCTCGGCACGGGTGATGCCGACGTAGGCCAGCCGGCGCTCCTCTTCCAGTTCCTTCGCGTTGGTCAGCGAGCGCTGGTGCGGGAACACCTCTTCTTCCATCCCGGTCAGGAACACCACCGGGAACTCCAGGCCCTTGGCGGTGTGCAGGGTCATCATCGTGACCAGGCCGCCGTGCTCCTCCCCTTCGGGGATCTCGTCGGCGTCGGCGACCAGGGACACCTGCTCGAGGAAGTCCGCCAGCGTGCCGTCCTCGTGGATCCCGTCGTACTCGCGGGCCACCGACACCAGCTCTTCCAGGTTCTCGATCCGGCTGGCATCCTGCAGGTCGGAGGACTGCTCCAGGGCCTCGATGTACCCGGTGCGGTCGAGCACGGCCTCGGTGAGGTCGGCGACGGGCACGGTCTCAGACAGCTCCCGCAGTTCGGTGATGAGCGTGTTGAACCCCTCGATCGCGTGGGCCGACCGGGCCGCCAGGCCCGGCACGTCGGCCGGGCGGGCCAGCGCCGCGGCGAACGTGCTCCGCTCCCGCTGCGCGAACGCGGCCACGTACTCCTCGGCCCGGTCGCCGATGCCGCGCTTGGGCACGTTCAGCACCCGGCGCAGCGACACCTCGTCCGCCGGGTTGGCGATCAGCCGCAGGTAGGCGAGCAGGTCACGGACCTCGCGGCGCTCGTAGAACCGCACCCCGCCGACCACTCGGTAGGGCAGCCCGACCCGGATGAACACTTCCTCGAAGACCCGGGACTGCGCGTTGGTCCGGTAGAACACCGCCACCTGGCCCGGCGTGGCCTGGCCCGCGTCGGTGAGCCGGTCCACCTCCTCGGCCACGAACGCCGCCTCGTCGTGCTCGCTGTCGGCCACGTAACCGGTGATGGGCGGGCCCGCGCCCTGGTCGGACCACAGGTTCTTGGGCTTGCGGCCCCGGTTCTGCGATACCACCGCGTTGGCCGCGGCCAGGATGTTCTGGGTGGAGCGGTAGTTCTGCTCGAGCAGGATGACCTTCGCGTCCGGGTAGTCCTGCTCGAACTCCTCGATGTTGCGGATGGTGGCGCCGCGGAAGGCGTAGATGGACTGGTCCGCGTCGCCGACCACGCACAGTTCGGAAGGCGGGAGGGGGTCACCGGGGCGATCGGCCCCGTCCGTTCGGGAGGAAAAGAGCGGGGCACCACCCGAGACCAGTTCCCTGACCAGGACGTACTGGGCGTGGTTGGTGTCCTGGTACTCGTCCACCAGCACGTGCCTGAACCGGCGGCGGTACGCCTGCGCCACCTCGGGCAGGGCCTGGAAGAGGTTGACCGTGACCATGATCAGGTCGTCGAAGTCCATCGCGCCGGCCGCGACCAGCCGGCGCTGGTACTCGCCATACGCCTCGGCCAGGGCCTTGTCCCGCGCGGTCTGCGCCCGGGAGGCGAACGTCTCGTAGTCGATCAGCTCGTTCTTCAGGTTCGACACCTGGGCGGCCATTGCCTTCGGCGGGAACTGCTTGGCGTCGAGCTCGAGCTCACGGCAGGTGAGCGCCATCAGCCGCTGCGAGTCGGCCTGGTCGTAGATGGAGAACGAGGAGGGGTAGCCGAACCGTTTCGCCTCGCGGCGCAGGATGCGCACGCAGGCCGAGTGAAAGGTCATGACCCACATGGACCGCGCCTGCGGGCCGACGAGCGCGGCGACGCGGGAGGCCATCTCTCCGGCCGCCTTGTTGGTGAAGGTGATGGCCAGGATCTCGTGCGGCGCGACGTCGCGCGCGGCGAGCAGGTACGCGATCCGGTGGGTGAGCACCCGGGTCTTCCCCGAGCCCGCGCCGGCCACGATGAGCAGCGGGCTGCCCTGGTGTACCACGGCAGCACGCTGCTCCGGATTGAGTCCGTCGAGGAGGGCATCTATCGCGAGGGCGGCCACCTCCATAGGGTAGGCGGTTGCGCCGACAAAAGCTCCGAACGCGCAGCGCCGCGTCCGCGGCACCGGGAGTAGTCATTCGTCACTACCTGCGATAACGCGGGAATATTGATGCTTATGACGATGCGCGCGGCTATCAACGGATATATCTTCTTTTGGCTCCGGACGATGCCTGTTATGGGCTATTCTGGCCGTCTTGACCGTTAGTTGGATGCGTCGGGGAGCAACCCGCGTCCACGCCTCTGAATAGTGGGGGTGCCATGGGATCGCGTGGTCGATCCATAAGGCTCCGAATATATTTTCTTGTGGCGATCCCGCTCATCGCCATGGCGGGGCTGCTGGCCTACGCGGCCGGCACGTCCATCACCAACGCCATCAGCCTTGACCACGTACCCAATCTGATCAACGCGTCCGGGATACCGGCCGCGAGGTTCGGCGTGGTCGTGCAGGCCGAGCGGACCGCGGCCGTGGTCTACCTGTTCGCGCCGACCGCGGCCAACCTGGCGGCGTACCAGGCGGCGACCAGCGCGACCGACAAGGCCGAGCCGGCCTTCACCGCGAAAATGACCTCTCACGCCGTCCTCGGCAGCGAGTCACCCGCCGGGGCCAGGCAGATCGAGAAGATCCTCGGTGGCCTGAAGCAGCTCCCGACCCTGCGCAACGCGGTCCGGGCGCGGGCCATCACCCCGCTGACCGCGCTCGGCGCCTACAGCCAGGGCCAGGCCGACACGATCGAGCTGTTCCTCATCCAGACCAAGAGCGTGGATCCCCCCACCAACCAACAGCCCCCGGCCATCGGGCTGATCGCCACCGTGCAGGCCAGGGAGCAGCTCTCCCAGGAGAGCGCGCTGATGGCCGGCATGCTGGCCGGCCGGAGGATGACGGCGGCCGACCGGGTGGCGTTCGCCGGTATGGCCGGGGCCAGGCAGACCCAGCTGCAGAACGCGAACAACCTCCTGGACCCGCCCTCACTGGCCGTATGGAATGCCGCGCAGGCCGGATCCGGGGCCATGCAGAAGAACCTGGCCGGCATCGAGCAGGCGATCGCCGCCGGCACCCCCTTCAGAGGGCTCGCATTGACCCCGGCGCAGTGGCAGGGGATCGTCGGCCCGCTGATGATTGACAACTTCAACGGTGGCGTGGCGGTCTCGCAGGAGATCATCAAGGCCGATCACCGGATCGCCCACAACGCCTGGGTCCGGGTCGCCGTCGTCTGCGGCGCCGGCCTGCTCGGGCTGCTCGTCACCATCACGGTGACCATCCTGGTGGCGCGCAGCATCATCCGCCGTCTGGGCGGCCTGGAGCGCAACGCCCTCCAGCTCGCCGAGGACCAGCTGCCGGACGTGGTGAGCAGGCTCAGGCGCGGCGAGAACGTCGACGTGAATGCCGAGGCGCCGGCGCTGCGAATCGGCCGCGACGAGATCGGCCGGGTGGGGCAGGCGTTCGACCTGGTCCGGCAGACCGCCATCCGGGCCGCGGTGGAGGAGGCCCGGCTGCGGCAGGGGCTCAACGACGTGTTCCGCAGCCTGGCCAGGCGCAGCCAGTCGCTGCTGCACCGCCAGCTCGCCCTGCTGGACCAGATGGAACGGCGGGCCAGCGACCCGGAGGCGCTGGACGACCTGTTCCGCCTGGACCACCTGACCACGCGCATGCGCCGTCACGCGGAAGGCCTGGTCATCTTGGCCGGCGCGCCGCCGGGCCGGGGCTGGAGCTCCCCGGTCCGGATGGTCGACGTCATGCGCGGCGCCATCGCCGAGGTCGAGGACTACGCGCGGGTTTCTGTCGCGACCCGGAGCCAGGCCGCGCTGGCGGGTTCGGCCGTGGCGGACGTCATCCACCTGCTGGCCGAGCTGATCGAGAACGCCACCACGCTGTCGCCGCCTTATACCTCGGTGCGGGTATCCGGGGACACGGTCGCCAACGGGTTCGCGATCGAGGTCGAGGACCGCGGGCTCGGCATGAGCCCGACGCGGCAGGCCGAGCTGAACGACCGGCTGGCCAACCCGCCCGAGTTCAACCCGTCCGACAGTGAGCAGCTCGGCCTGTTCGTGGTCAGCCAGCTGGCCAAGCGGCACGGGATCCGGGTCACGCTGAGGGCCTCGCCCTACGGCGGTACGGCCGCCATCGTGCTGATCCCGCGGCACCTGGTGGTGACCGAGGAGGCGTTCCGGACCGGGCTGCCCGGCGAGCCCGTCGTGGCCCAGCTCACCGCCAATGGCAACCACGCCGACCACTCGATCCCTTCGATGCCCGCTACCCCGGCCGAGCTGGCCGGCCAGGGATCCGGCTCCGGGTTCACCGAGCTCGGCGGCGTGCCCGGGCTCGGCCAGACGCCCGGGGTGCGCATCTCCGGGCCGCTGCGCCGCTCCCAGGGGACCGTCCCGGAGCGGCCGGACCGCGGCGCACACGCCGGGTCCGCGCTCGGCGCGACGAACGGCGCGGCCAGCCACGGACCGGACGAGCTGCCCAGGCGGCATCACGACCAGCCGGGCGGCCCGGCTCGGTCACCGGCCGACGCAAGCCCGACGCCGTTCGGCATGCCGGCGTCCTCCTTCGACGTGTTCACGCGGAAGCCGCCGCCTCAGGCCCCCGGAGACAGCAGAGCCCCGGGCGAGATGCCCGGGCCTGCCGACGCCGGGGGCGGCTCGCCGTCCCCGGGTAGCGGGGCCTACATCGCGTCGCCGCCATATCCGGCGGCCGGGTCGTCGCCGTTCGTTGGCCCGGGCCCGGCGTCCTTCCCCGCAGGCGGGCCGTATCCCGACGAGCCCGCGCCGTTCCCCGGCTGGACGCTGCACAACACGCCGGGCGCACCCGGCGGGCGGCCCGCACCGGGCGGGCCGGCCGGGCCGGGCGCATCGGCGGGTCCGGCCACCCCGATGACCCCGGTGGCCTCATCGCGGCCGGGGCAGGTTTCCGGGCCGCCGTGGGAACTCTCCCGCGAGACCGGGCCGCTGCCCGCCGTACCGGGTTCGGCCGGATCCGGAGGGCCTAACGGGCCTGCCGGATCGTCTCCCGCCGAGCCGGGAGGCAACGGCGACTTCAAAGGGCTCCCACGCCGGGTCAGGCAGGCCAGCCTGGCCCCCCAGCTCAGGGACAACCCGCCGCCGCGGCGGACGACGCTGGCCAGCAGCGGGGCGTCCGGCCAGATCCCCGGATCGCCGGGTCCTTCGGGATCCCCGGGATCTCAGGGATCTCCGGGTCCAAGCCCGGCCGAGATCCGGCAGACCATGTCGGCGCTGCAGCGTGGCTGGCAGGAAGGCCGGGCCCGGCGGATAGCCGACCAGGCCACGGGTGAGTCGCCGGGCGCGGGCCCCGGTTCACCCGCCGACGCCGGGCCGGACACGGCACCAGGCGACGCCCGCAATTCATCCGCGAGTGAGGAGGCACGTGGGAGTTCCGATGGATCATGACGCCAGCGCGGCCGGGCGGGTCGGCCAGCTCGACTGGCTGCTCGACGACCTCGTACGCCGGGTCGGGCACGTGACCAAGGCGGTCATCCTGTCCCAGGACGGGATGGCGCTGGGCGCGTCGCAGACGCTGGGCCGCGACGACGCGGAGCACCTGGCCGCGCTGGCGGCCGGCTTCCAGTCGCTGGCCCGCGGCGCCGAGCGTCACTTCGGCAACGGCGGCGGGGTCCGGCAGACGATCATCGAGATGGAGTCGGGATTCCTGCTGACCTCGGCCGCGGGCAGCGGCACCTGCCTGGCCGTCATCGCCGAGCAGGCCGCCGACCTCGGCCTGGTGGCCTACGAGATGGCCATCCTCGTCCGCCGGACCGGTGAGCACATCCGGGTCAACACGCGCGCGTCCGCGCTGAGCGGCTGGGGCTAAAGAGCCATGCCGTCCAACGATGAACGGTGGCTCGACGCCGAGGCCGGACCCGTGGTCCGGCCCTATGCCCTGACCCAGGGCCGGACCAGGCACACCGGGGAATCGTTCGACCTGGTGGCGACCGTCACGGCCACGCAGGCCGCGATCGCGGAGCTCGGCTCCCTGGCCCCCGAGCACATGAGCGTCCTCCAGCTGGCCCGCGCGCCGACCACCGTTGCGGATATCGCATCGGACGTCGATCTCCCGCTCGGCGTGGTCCGGATCATCCTCGCCGACCTGCGGGAGCTCGGCCTGGTCATGATCCGCACTCCGGTCGTGATGGCCGAGCGGATCGACAAGCACACTCTCAGGGAGGTCCTCAATGGACTACGGGGTCTCTGATCCCGCCGGCGGGAACCCACAGAGCCCTGGCCAGCATCGCGCCATCAAGATCCTGCTGGCCGGGGGCTTCGGCGTGGGCAAGACCACGCTTGTCGGCGCCGTGAGCGAGATCAGGCCGCTGCGCACCGAGGAGCCGCTCACCGAGGGCAGCCTGCGCACCGACAACACGGCCGGGGTGGAGGGGAAGACCACCACGACGGTCGCGATGGACTTCGGCCGGATCAGCCTGCGTAGCGATCTGGTGCTCTATCTCTTCGGCACGCCCGGGCAGCAGCGGTTCTGGTTCATGTGGGACGAGCTCGCCATCGGGGCGCTCGGCGCGGTGGTCCTCGCCGATACCCGGCGGCTGGCCGACAGCTTCCCCGCCATCGACTACTTCGAGCGCAGGGAGATACCGTTCATCATCGCGCTCAACTGCTTCGACGGCGCCCGCCGGTACGACACCAAAGACGTCAGGATGGCTCTGGACCTCGAGCCCGACATGCCCATCGTGCTGTGTGACGCACGCAGCAAGGAGTCGGCCAAGGACGTCCTCATCGCCCTGGTCGAGCACGTCCTCATAACCGCGTCCGAGGAGCCACTCTCAGGTATCGCCTAGGTTTCGCAGGTCAGGGGTCGCGGAGCACGGCCCAGACCGCCTTGCCGTGCCCGGCGATGGGGCTCCAGCCCCAGACATGACTCAGCGCGCCCACGATCTGCAGGCCGCGCCCGCTCTCCCCGCCCCAGTCGGGTTGCCTGGGCATGGGCGTCTCGTTGCCCGGATCCACCACCGCGAGCATGACCTCGCCGGCCCGCCTGAGCATGCACAGCCGCAGCACGGTCAGGCCTGTTCCGGGGCTGGGCCGGGTCAGCCCGGCCCGCGTCCCGTGCAGGACGGCGTTGACCACCAGCTCGTCCACGATCATCTCGGCGTCATCCGCCAGCGCCTCCAGGCCCCAGCAGGTCAGCATCTCCCGGACGAACCGGCGGGCGGTCCTGGCTTCCTCCGGGCGGGCACTCAGCGCGCGGGTCGTTACCGCCGGGGTCTCCCACCAGGCAGAAGGCACGGGCAGCAGCCGTGGCATGCCGTCACTGACCGCAGGCCAGGGGATGCTGACTTCCTCGTCGTCATCCCCGCTACCCGTAGCGACACTGAGATGCGCCAACGCAACAGCTTCCTGCATGTCATTGGGCACGAAAACGATTGCCCATCACGGTGTTAACTGCGTGCTTGAAGACATGTTGCCTGATATATTGTGCAAATGCAAGACCAGATGCACGTCAGTTGTTAACTAGATATCACGGCGAGTGAATTCAAGCGGCCTGACACGCGTTACCCTGTCGGAAGGGGATAAACATGGTCATTACCTACAACGGCATGCTCGCCGCGGAGCTCGGGGAGGTCTGCTGGCAGAAAAGCTGGCATAGCAACCCGAACGGGGAGTGCGTCGAGCTGGCCGCGCTGCCGACCGGTGAGATCGCGATGCGCAACTCCCGTTTCCCGGCGGGCCCCGTCTTGCTCTACACTCAAGCGGAGATCACCGCATTCCTGGCAGGAGCCAAGGATGGGGAGTTCGACCACCTAACCGGCCAAACGAACCATCCTACTCGCTAGTAACAGCGCTACCGCCCGGCAAGCGGCGACCCGAGGGTTACAGCCTGGCAAACTGGTACCATGCGACCTGCGGAAACGCGGAGGGATCACGACATCTTTTGAATAGTCACATATCCCCCTTCCGTAAGCGTGAGATCACATGCGAGACTGGTCCACACCCCGCCAGGATCTAGAGTGCGACGATGCGAGGAGTGTCGATGGTCTCGTCGGAAGACTCGGCCTGGGATGTTCCCCCCAGCATTTTTGGCACGCGCGCGGGCGGCCCGACCGTCCAGCGGCTGGTGCTCGGTAGTCAGCTGCACCGGCTGCGCGAGTCGCGGGGAATTACCGCCGAGCAGGCGGCCGAGGCTATCCGCGGCTAGCATTCCAAGATCAGCCGGATGGAACACGGCCGGGTCGGCTTCAAGGAGCGCGATGTGGGCGACCTCCTTACCCTCTACGGCGTCACCGACAGCGAGGAGCGCGCCGCCTTGCTGAACCTGGCCAGGGAAGCGAACACCCCTGGCTGGTGGCACGCCTACTCCGACATCCTCCCGGCCTGGCTGGAACCCTACGTGGGCCTGGAGGCGGCGGCGTCGGTCATCAGGACCTACCAGATCCAGTTCGTGCCTGGGCTGCTGCAGACCGAAGGCTACGCCCGCGCCCTGATCCGCCAGGGTTCCGCGGCCTCCGAGGAGGAGATCGCCCGCCGGAGCGAGTTGCGGGCCAGCCGTCAGGAGATCCTGCGCAGGCCCGACGCCCCGCAGCTGTGGGTCGTGGTCGACGAAGGCGCGCTGCGCCGCCCGGTCGGCAGCCGGGAGATCGTCCGCGAGCAGCTGAAGTACCTCGCCGAGATGGCGGATCACCCGGCGGTGACGCTGCAGATCCTGTCGTTCAGCGCGGGTGCGCACTCGGCCATGGGCGGCCCGTTCAGCATCCTGCGGTTCGCCGAGCCCGACCTGCAGGACGTCGTCTACATCGAGCAGCTGACCAGCGCGCTCTACCTGGACAAGCCGGTCGAGGTGGACAGCTACCTGGAGGTCATGGAGCAGCTCTGCCTCCAGGCCGAGCCGGTGGCGAACACCACCAAGGTGCTCCAGCAGATCCTCGCCGACATCTAGGCGGCGGTGCGCTCTTCGAGGGGCCAGGGGGAGCCGTAGTCGTTCAGCAGGTCGAGGAACGGGCGCGGCGGCAGTGCCTCGGGGCCGAGTACGCCGA
>WNGJ01008023.1_pt1 | contig 15255 bp, 11 predicted proteins | sample 5400611 | NCBI WGS metagenome assembly WNGJ01 (sample SAMN13153375, study PRJNA577476) | soil metagenome | isolation source: 40 cm soil or saprolite under Garry oak tree replicate 1 | place: USA:California | collected 2016-06-15
CGACCGGAACGCCAAGCCGTCGCGCTTCCTTGATCGCGATATCTTCCTTGTTGGTGTCGATAACGAAGACGAGATCCGGCAACCCGCCCATATCCTTGATGCCGCCGAGCGCCCGATCGAGCTTGTCGCGCTCGCGCTGCAGCGTCAGCCGTTCCTTCTTGGTATAGCCTTGCGCCTCATTCGAGCTGAGCATTTCCTCGAGCGCGCGCAGCCGCTTGATCGAATTCGATACCGTTTTCCAGTTGGTCAGCGTGCCGCCAAGCCAGCGGGAATTGACGAAGTACTGCGCCGACCGCTTGGCCGCTTCGGCGATGGCGTCCTGCGCCTGACGCTTGGTGCCAACGAATAGGATGCGTCCACCTTGCGCCACGGTATCGCTGATCGCCTGCAAGGCGCGATGCAGCATCGGCACCGACAGCGTCAGATCGATGATGTGGATGTTGTTGCGGGTGCCGAAGATGTATTCCGACATCTTCGGGTTCCAACGGTGGGACTGATGGCCGAAATGCACGCCAGCTTCCAGAAGCTGGCGCATGCTGAAGTCTGGCAGCGCCATATCATTTTCTCCGGTTGATCCGCCGCGGACCGAGAGCCCGGCCTCTTAGGGCCGGACACCGGACGGCTCGAAGCCAAGGTCCGCGTGTGAGGTTGCCGCGCTTATATAGGTGCGGCGGGGCGGGCGCAACAATGCTGCCCGTTACAGCGCCTCCACGGTGACGACGCCGGAGACGGCCTTGATCGCGCCGGCGATCTGCGGCGAAACCTTAAACCGCCCGGGAAGCTTGACTTCGACCTCGCTGCCATTTTGCAGCAAAAGCACCATGCTGACTTCGCCCTCGCCCGCATCGACGCCATTGCCGCCGCCATTCTTCTCCAAGCGTTCGAGCCGTCGCGCCACGCCGGGAAGCGGCTGCACATCGCGCAGGAAAACCCGCAAACCGCGCTGCATCCTGGCCGCCGCCTCGTCGAGTGGCTCGACTGACTGAATGCGGGCGCGCACCTCGTCGCCTTGCACTTCAGCGGTCAGGAACAGAAGCACCGCCCTGCCCGGCTCCAACAGATCGCGGTATTGCGCCAGACCTTCGGCAAACAATACCGCCTCATAATGCCCGCTGGGATCGGACAGGCCGATAATGCCCATCTTGCTGCCACTCTTGGTACGCCGTTCGGTACGCGACACCACCGTTCCGGCAACGCGTCCGGCGCCGGCACCGCTTTTGACCGCGCGTGCAAACTCGGCCCACGACTGTACGCGCAGCCGCTTGAGCGCCGCGACATAATCGTCGAGCGGGTGGCCGCTTAAAAAGAAGCCGACGGCCTCGTATTCGCGCTGTAGCCGCTCGGCCGGCAGCCACGGCTCAAGCGCCGGCACCGCAATAGACGAATGTGCCGCCACTCCACCGAACAGTTCCGATTGGCCGCGGACGGTGTCGTCTTGCGTGCGCTGCGCAGTTGCCAAGATTGCGTCTACGGCGGCATAGGCGCGCGCGCGATTGGGCTCGATGCACTCGAACGCGCCAGCGGCGGCGAGGCTTTCCAGCACCCGCTTATTGACGGCGCGCGGATTGATGCGGCGGCCAAAATCCGAAAGGTCGGTAAAGGTGCGTTCGCCGCGTGCCGCAATAATGGTCTCGACCGCTTGGCGGCCTACCCCGCGCAGCGCCGCTAGGGCGTAATAGATGGTGGTACCGTCAACCTCGAATTCGACATCCGACCGATTGACCGACGGCGGCTCGACTTTGATGCCAAGCCGCTCGGCCTCGTCGCGAAACTCGGCAAGCTTGTCGGTGTTGCCCATGTCCAGCGTCATCGACGCGGCCATGAACTCGACCGGGTAGTTGGCTTTCATGTGGGCGGTTTGATAAGCGACCAGCGCGTAAGCGGCGGCGTGGCTCTTGTTGAACCCGTAATCGGCAAAGCGCGCGAGCAGATCGAAAATGGCTTCGGCCTGCGCCGGTTCGACGCCGCGCTCGATGCTGCCGGAAATAAAGCCTTTGCGCTGCGCCTCCATTTCCTTGCGGATCTTTTTGCCCATCGCGCGGCGCAGCTGATCGGCCTGCGCCAGCGAATAGCCGGCGAGCACTTGCGCGATCTGCATCACCTGTTCCTGATAGATGATGACGCCGTAGGTTTCCCGCAGAATGGGCTCGAGCTTTGGGTGAATGTAATCGGGGCGTTCGAGCGCATGTTTGCGCGCGCAATAAGTTGGAATGTTTGCCATCGGGCCGGGCCGATACAGCGCGACGAGCGCGATGATGTCCTCGAAACGATCGGGGCGCATGTCGATGAGCGCGCGCCGCATTCCGGCGCTTTCCACTTGAAACACGCCGACCGTTTCGCCGTGCGCCATCAGCTCGTAGGACTTCGCATCATCAAGCGGCAGATTGGATAGATCGATCTCGATGCCGCGCCGGCGCACGAGCTTGGCGGCGCGATCGAGCACGGTAAGAGTTTTCAGGCCGAGGAAGTCGAACTTCACGAGGCCGGCCGGCTCCACCCATTTCATATTGAATTGGGTCACCGGCATCAGCGATTTCGGATCGCGGTAAAGCGGCACCAATTCGGTGAGCGGGCGATCGCCGATCACGATGCCGGCGGCGTGGGTCGAGGCGTGTCGCGTCAGGCCTTCGAGCTTTTGCGCGATATCGAAGGCGCGCCGCACCACCGGCTCGCTGTCGCGTGCCGCTTGCAGGCGCGGCTCATCCTCGATTGCACGAGGCAGCGAGATCGGATTGAGCGCGTTTTGCGGCACGAGCTTGCATAATCTGTCGACCTGGCCGTAGGGCATTTGCAAAACCCGCCCGACGTCGCGCAGCACGCCGCGCGCCTGCAGCGTGCCGAACGTGATGATCTGTGCGACCTGGTCGCGACCATACTTCTCCTGCACGTAGCGAATGACCTCGTCGCGCCGGTCCTGGCAGAAGTCGACATCGAAATCCGGCATCGAAATCCGCTCGGGATTGAGAAAGCGCTCGAACAAGAGGCCGAAGCGGATCGGATCGAGATCGGTGATGGTCAGCGCGTAAGCGACCAGCGAGCCGGCGCCGGAGCCGCGGCCCGGTCCGACCGGGATGCCCTGCGCCTTGGCCCATTGGATGAAATCGGCGACGATCAGGAAATAGCCGGCATAGTGCATGTCAACGATGACGCCGAGCTCGAATTCGAGCCGCTCGCGGTAATCTTCGACACTTTGAGCTGGCGCGGTGCCGTAGCGCGCCAAGCGCTGTTCCAAACCCGATCGCGCGGCGCGGCGGAGCTCCTGTCCCTCGGCGGCCTCGGATGCGTCTTGGTTCGGTTGCTCTTGGTTCGGTTGGTCTTGGCTCAGTTGTGCGGCATCTACTCCTGGACTCGCCTCGGACGAGCGCGCGCTTCTACCGGCGGCGAAGCGCGGCAGAATCGGCGCCAGAGTGCGCGGCCGGAACACGCAGCGCTGCGCAATTTCCACCGTTGTCGCCAGCGCCTCCGGCAGGTCGGCAAATAAAGCGGCCATTTCGGCGCGGGTCTTAAAACGGTGCTCCGGCGTCAGTTGGCGGCGATCGGAATCGGCGATCAGCTTGCCTTCTGCGATGCAGAGCAGCGCGTCGTGCGCCTCGTAGTCCTCGCGCGCTGCAAAAAACGGCTCGTTGGTCGCCACGAGCGGCAGACCGCGCGCATAGGCGAGATCGATCAGCTGGGGCTCCGCCAACCGCTCGCTTGGCATGCCGTGGCGTTGCAATTCTATGTAGAAGCGGTCGGCGAAGAGCTGCTGCAATGTTTCGCAGCGCGCCAGGGTGACCGGGTTCTGTCCGGTGACGATTGTGCCATCGAGCGGCCCGCTCGGCCCGCCGGAAAGCGCGATCAGGCCGTCGGTGCCATCAGTGAGCCAGCTGATTTTTATGTGCGGCTGTTGCTGCGCCTCGGTGTCAAGATAGGCGCGCGAGCATAGTCGCATCAGGCTCCGGTAACCCTGTTCGTCGGCTGTGAGTAACACAAGGCGCGGGAAAGCCTGTTCGGCAGCCGCGTTGCGCGTTTCCAAATCGCCAAAGTCGGCCGCCATCACACAGCCGACGATCGGCTGAATGCCGTAGCTGGCCAGTTTTTCCGAGAATTCGAGCGCACCGAACATATTGTCGGTGTCGGTGAGAGCGAGCGCGGGCTGGCGGTCTCGCTTGGCGAGCTCGGCCAAGCGCGCAATCGTCAGCGCCCCTTCGAGCAGCGAATAGGACGAATGGACGTGAAGATGCACAAACGCGATTCTCGGCCCACGGGCAAACGGCTTTTCAGCACTATGCCCGCTATCCCCGGCACGCCGTTGCAATGAAACGGCGTTCAGCGCCCACGGAGTTTGCGGCGCTCGCTTGCTTAAAGCACGCCCAGCACTTGAGCCCATACCTGCGCCCATACCGCGACGGTCGCGAGAAACAGGCTCAAAGACGCTAAAGCTACCGCCTCTTCAAAAACCGACCGGATCAATGACTGGCCCCGATTTAGGAACATAGCATGAACATAGTTCACATCTTGTTCTAAGGTCAAGATCAATATTGCGGCGGGGCTTGTGGCCGCCTGAATAGGCCTAACGAGTCTCACGCACTGCCGAGAAGGGGAAATCCACACGGCGCTATTCCCAGGACAGTCCACTCAATTCGCCGCCCTGCGGGAACAAGCCGCAAGCCATATCATTTGACGTCGCCAAAGGGCTTACGCATGGCAGTCGTGCTGGTTGTCGAGGATGAGGAACAGGTCCGCGTCTTGGCGGAATCTTATTTGGAGGAACAAGGGCACGACGTTCTCTCCGCCGGGACCCCTGCCGGTGCCCTCGCCATCCTGCAAAAATCGACCGCCGTCGATGTCTTGTTCACAGACCTCGACCTCGAAGGCGACATTCACGCCGGCATTGAATTGGCAGGAGACGCGGTCAAGCTGAAGCCGGAACTTAGAGTCCTCTATACGACCGGCCGCGTGATCACCGACGGGATGCGAGTGCGCTTCGTGCCGGGCTCCGCGGTACTCGCGAAACCCTACACGGTCGACGAATTGCGCACGAGCCTGTCGAACCATTTCCAGATCGACCCGTTGCGGACCGATCGCCGATAAATCATGCTCGCGGCGCCGGGCCATCGCGAACGAACCGGCCGCACTGCTTGTCACTGTGACTGGCGACCCGTTCGACGCTTCGGCGGTAGAGGAGGATCTGATGCGAAAATTCACGACTTTGACGGCTGCGGCGCTTGTGCTCGCAGTGTCGGCTGTTACGGCTACCGCGCAAATTCAATCACCCGGCGCGGCACGCCTCCATGCGCAAATTCAAAACGCCACGCCGATTGTCAAAGACGTCGCCTGCCGCGGCTTTGGGCCGTTTTGCCCGCCGGGCACGACCCGGCGCTGCGGACCCTACCACCGCTGCTGGTGCGTCCGCTGCTATTGACGCTCGGCGCCGCGCCTGAACTCAAAGCGAGACTGGACGTTCTCCTCTCGACAGCGATGCGAGAGAGATAGCCCATGAAAACCGTGCTTTGCCTATTGGGAGCGCTGATCGTGACGACCGTGATCGGCACGCCCGCTCATGCGCAGAACTATCCATGGTGCGCCCTTTACAGCGGCCGCGCGCTGGGCGGCGCCACAAATTGCGGCTTCACCACTTTTCAGCAATGCCTGGCCACGGTGAGCGGCATCGGCGGTTTCTGTGAACCCAATACGCAATACCGCCCACCGCCCGGACCGCACCGGCGTTAGCGCGCCTATCCATACTAGGCAGCGTTCCGCTCAGGACACTTGCCGCTCAGGAGAGTTCGACCACAAGTCCGTCACGGATCGTGACGCGGCGATCCATTTGCGACGCGATGTCGAGATTATGCGTCGCGATGATCGCGGCGAGACCCGAGGCGCGCACCAATTGATTGAGCGTCGCGAACACGTGCTCCGCTGTGTGGATATCGAGATTGCCGGTCGGCTCGTCGGCGAGCAGAATGCGCGGCGCATTGGCGACCGCGCGCGCGATGGCGACACGCTGCTGTTCGCCGCCTGACAATTCCGCCGGCCGATGCATCAGGCGTTCCTTCAGGCCGAGATAGCTGAGGAGCTCGATGCTACGGTTCGCGGCCTCGCGGTGCGGCAGCCCGCGGATCATCTGCGGCAGGACCACGTTTTCCAGCGCCGAAAATTCCGGCAACAGATGATGAAATTGATAAACAAATACAATTTCGGTGCGCCTGATGCGGGTGCGCTGAAGGTCGGAAAGATGCGATGTCGCGACTGCATCGATATAGACTTCGCCGGCGTCCGGGTGTTCGAGCAGCCCGGCAATATGCAATAGAGTGGACTTACCCGCGCCTGACGGCGCCACCAGCGCGACCGATTGGCCCGGCCACACCGCAAGCTCGGCGCCTGTGAGAATGGTCAGCGTCGAATCGCCTTGATGGAACTGGCGGCTTATGCCGTGCAGGAAGACGATCGGGTGATCTTCACTGGCTGCTGAGGTCTTCGGCTCGCGTATCGTGGTTTTGTCGTCCATTGCGTCGGATCACTCGTAGCGCAGAGCTTCGACGGGATCGAGCCGCGCCGCCCGCCAGGACGGATAGAGCGTCGCGAGCAATGATAGGCCGAGCGCCATGACGAGGACAGCTAAAGTTTCCTTCAGATTCATGTCCGCCGGAAGTTTCGAGAGGAAATAAAGCTCCGGCGAAAACAGCTCGGTGTTGGTCAACCACGACAGGAAGCGGCGAATTTCCTCGATATTGAGACAGACGATGGTGCCGAGCAGAAATCCGACCAAGGTGCCTACCACGCCGATTGAGGCGCCGGTGATGAGAAATACCCGCATCATGGCGCCCTGGGTGGCGCCCATCGTGCGCAAGATCGCGATATCGCTGCCTTTATCCTTCACCAGCATGATCAGTCCGGAGACGATATTGAGCGCCGCCACCAGCACGATCAGAGTGAGGATCAGGAACATCACGTTGCGTTCGACCTGGAGCGCGTTGAAGAAGGTTGCGTTGCGCTGCCGCCAATCGATCATGTAGATCGGTCGCGCGGCGGTATCGGTGACCGCTTGGCGGAAGCGATCGATGTGGTCTGGATCGTTGGTATAGACCTCGATCGCGGTGACATCGCCAGCGCGATTGAAATAGGCTTGCGCCTCGGTGAGCGGCATGAACACGAAGGCGGAATCGTATTCCGACATTCCGATCTCGAAAACGGCGGCGATCTTGTAGGCCTTGATGCGCGGTGTCGTGCCCATTGGCGTCACCGCTCCGCGTGGCGCCACGAGCGTAATATTGTCGCCGGCGCGGACCGAAAGCTGCTCCGCAAGACGGCGGCCAATTACCAGCCCTTGCCCGGTATCGAAGCCATCAAGCGTGCCTTGTTTGATGTTGCTGGCGATCTGCGACAGCTTCGTCAGGTCGGCGCCGAGCATGCCGCGTACGACGACGCCGGAGGCGTTGAATGGCGATGAGGCGAGCGCCTGGCCTTCGACCAACGGCGCAGCGAGGGTGATGCCGTCCAACCTAGCGACACGATCGGCCACCGCCGCATAGTCGGTTAGCGGCGATTCAAGCGGCTGGATCAACAGGTGACCGTTCAGCCCCAGAATCTTCGACAACAGCTCCTGGCGGAAGCCGTTCATCACCGCCATCACGATGATTAAGGTCGCGACGCCAAGCATGATGCCGAGGAAGGAGAAGCCGGCGATCACGGAAATAAACCCTTCCCTGCGCCGCGCCCGCAGATAACGCAGCGATAGCATCCATTCGAAGGCGGCAAACGGAAGGGTGCCGGTCGTCTCGGCCATGAACACTAGTCCCCGTGGACGCTCGGAGTTTCACACGATTCTGGCGGTTTCAAGCCGCGTAAAATCGCGTCAGACCGGCACGACGCACAGATTCATGCGGCAAGTTCAGTCGAGAGGTTCATTCGACAAGCCGCGCCACCGCATCGCCGGGCGATAAAAGTTCCCGCTCCCCGTTGGCGCGGCGTTTCACTTCAACCTTGCCTTCGCCGAGACTGCGGGGTCCCACTAGGATCTGCCAGGGCATGCCGATGAGGTCGGCAGTCGCAAACTTCGCGCCAGGCCGTTCGTCGCGATCGTCATAAAGCGTATCGACACCCTTGCCGGTCAGTTCGGCATACAATTTTTCGCACGCCGCGTCGGTATCGCTGCCGCCCTGTTTGAGATTGAGGATCATCGCCTTGAACGGTGCGACCGGCTCCGGCCATTTGATGCCGGCTTCGTCGTGGGAAGCTTCGATAATGGCGGCAACGAGCCGGCTCGGCCCGATGCCATAGGAGCCCATGTGGACAGGATGATCGACGCCGTCGGGGCCAGTGACCACCGCCTTCATCGGTTCGGAATATTTGGTGCCGAAATAGAAGATGTGGCCGACTTCGATGCCGCGCGCGGAAAGGCCTTTGCCGGTTCCAAGCTTGGCAAAAACTGCCGCGTCGTGCTTTTCGGACGTGGCCGCGTATAGCGACGTCCATTTGTCGACGATCGCCTGCAGCCCGGCAACGTCGTTGAAATCTACATCCGGGCCCGGTACTTCGAAACTAAGGTAGTCGCTGTGACAGAACACTTCGCTCTCGCCGGTTTCCGCCAGGATGATGAACTCGTGTGAGAGATTGCCGCCGATCGGCCCGCTTTCGGCGACCATCGGTATCGACCGCAAGCCCATGCGCGCGAAGCTGCGCAGATAAGCGACAAACATGCGGTTGTAGGCATGCTTGGCGCCGGCGAAGTCGAGGTCGAAAGAGTACGCATCCTTCATCAGAAATTCGCGCCCGCGCATCAGCCCAAAGCGCGGCCGGACTTCGTCGCGGAATTTCCATTGGACGTGATAGAGATTGAGCGGCAAGTCTTTGTACGAGCGCACATAACTGCGGAAGATCTCGGTGATCATTTCCTCGTTGGTCGGGCCATAGAGCATTTCGCGTTCATGGCGGTCGCGAATGCGCAGCATCTCCTTGCCGTAGGCTTCGTAGCGACCGCTCTCCCGCCAAAGCTCAGCCGACTGGATGGTCGGCATCAACAGCTCGATCGCGCCGGAGCGGTCCTGCTCCTCGCGCACGATCGCGCAGATCTTTTGTAGCGCCCGGAAGCCAAGCGGCAGGAACGCGTAAATGCCGGCCGCCTCCTGACGTATCATGCCGGCACGGAGCATGAGCCGATGCGAAGCGATTTCCGCTTCTTTCGGCGTCTCGCGTAAAATGGGCAGGAAATAGCGGGACAGGCGCATGAATTCTCGCTGCAATGGTGTGGCGCCACGCAGTCAAGCCGCAAGCGCGCTGTAAATACAAGAGTTCCGCCCCCGGCCGAAGATAAGGCTCTTGGACTCCGGCTTGGGCGCCCTTTGGGCTCTCCAAGGCGGTGCCGATCTGATGACAAGCTTCGGAGGATCAATTAGGAATGGGTCCGCCGGCCTTAGACCGTGAACAATCGCGTTCTGGGCCGACGGTCTAATCTGGGTCCCGGCTCGCGGGCCTAGTTCTAAGTTTCGTCCAAGTCTGTCTGTCCAAGTCTGTTTTGTCCAAGTCTCGGGAGGATGACCCGCGACCGCAAAGTGTCGCCAGCCGCGGTGTACTTGTAAGAACGCGTACTTGTAAGAATAAGCGTGCTGTCGGGTCGAAGAGAATTTCTATGGCAGGGCGGTGGCCCTGTTTTTTCTTTTTCGGGAGCGCAATTCCGCCACCCAACAAAAATACCAGGACACCGCGCTAACCTACTGATTAGCGGGGCTTATTGAATACCGCATCAGGCCTTCAATACTGATCCAATGCTGAGCATAAACGACGTAGGCGAGCCCATAGATCGCGATGGCGAGCAGCGTTGTCCAAAGTAATTTCCAGCCGATCCTCGCTTTTGTCGGCGCGCCGGGATCGGTGCCCGCGACCATTTCCTGACTTTCGTGCTGACTGCGAATACCCCACGGCAGCACTGCGAACAGCACCACCCACCAGATCAGAAAAAAGATGGCTAGCGCCGTAGCGACCGGCATTTCAGGCCTGTTCGAGCTCGATCAGCGTGCCGGAAAAATCCTTCGGATGCAGGAACAGCACCGGCTTGCCATGGGCGCCGATTTTCGGTTCGCCGTCGCCTAACACCCGTGCCCCAGCCGATTTGAGCGCATCGCGCGCGGTGCGAATGTCATCGACCTCGTAGCAGATATGATGGATGCCGCCGTCCGGATTGCGGTCGAGAAATTTGGCGATCGGCGAGCCCTGCCCAAGCGGTTCGAGCAGTTCGATCTTGGTATTGGGCAACGTGACGAACACCGTCGTCACGCCATGATCGGGTTGCGGCACGGCAGCCGAAACCTCGGCGCCGAGCACGTCGCGATAGATGGCGGCAGCCTTGCCGAGGTCGCGCACGGCGATGGCAACGTGATTGAGCCTGCCGATCAAACGCTTGCCTCCCGCGCCTCACCTTCTGCCCCGTGTCCGGCAATCCTATACGACAAGGACGTGCACATGGCAGATCGGCTTTTTGCCCCAGCGCTCGGCGATCGCAGCGCGCACGGCACGCCGCACGCTTTCGGCCACGTCATCGGGGTCGCGCCGCCGCGGCTTCGGCAAGGCCTCAAACGCTTCCTCGACGGCGCGGCGCGCGATCTCTTCCAAGGGCGTGCCGGCGACATCCGTTTCCGGCAAGCCAATGAGTTCGACCTCGGGATAGGTGACAAGCGCGCCTTTATCGTTCATCGCGATCGCGACAGACACGATTCCGGAGAAACTGAGCCGTCGCCGCATCGCAATCGTGCGTGCCTCGGCCTCGATCAAGAGCGAACCGTCCTTGTACAGGCGCCCAGACGGAATCTGATCGATGACTTCAGCGGGGCCTGGCGCCAAGCGGACCAGATCGCCGTTACGGCAGAGCAGAACCTGCGGCACGCCGGCACGGCGGGCGAGCTCCGCATGTTCGGCAAGATGCAGCGCTTCGCCATGAGCCGGGATAAGGACTTTGGGCCGCACCCAGCGGATCATATCGAGCAATTCGTCGCGCCTGGGATGACCGGATACATGGACTAGGTGGGTCCGATCGGTAATGACCTCGACGCCTTGTTCGACTAGCCCATTGATCACTCGCGCGATGGCCTTCTCGTTACCCGGGATCGGGCGCGCCGAGAAAATTACTCGATCGTCGCGCGACAGCGTGACCTCCGGATGCTCGTCTTCGGCAATGCGCGCCAGCGCCGCGCGCGGCTCGCCTTGGCTGCCGGTACATAGCGCAACCACCTTGTCGGGCGGCAGATAGCCGTAGCTTTCGATGCCGCGAAATTCCTGTACGCCGTCGAGGTAACCGGTCTCGCGCGCGACTTGCACCACCCGTTCCATGGCGCGGCCGACCACGACCACTTCGCGCCCGGCGGCGCGCGCAGCGTCCGCCACGGCGCGCAACCGGCCGACATGCGAGGCGAATGTCGTCACCGCGACGCGGCGCGGCGCGGTGCGGATGAGTTCACCAAGCGTCTTTGCCACGTCGGATTCGGAGGGCGATCGGCCCTCGCGAACGGCATTGGTGGAATCGCCGATCAGCGCCAGCACGCCTTCGTCGCCGAGCGCAGTGAGCTTGGCGACATCGGTTGGCCCGCCAACCAAAGGGGTCGGATCGATCTTCCAATCGCCGGTGTGCAGCACCGCTCCGGCGGGGCTACGGATCGCCAGCGAGTTCGATTCCGGAATCGAATGGGCGACGTTGATGAAATCGATGGTGAAGGGTCCGATCGTCAAATGCCCGTCAGCGCCAACGACCTGCACCGGAATCTCCGGCGCGCCCTGCTCTGACGCGCGACGCGCCTCGAACAAAGCTGCGGTAAAGGGCGTCGCATAGATCGGCACTTTCAGCCGCGGCCACAGATCGATGAGCGCACCCATATGGTCCTCATGGCCGTGAGTCAGCACCAGGGCGAGGATATTTTTTCGCTCTTCGATCAGGTAACGAATGTCAGGCAGGATGAGATCGACACCCGGGAGGTGCTCTTCGGCGGCGAAAGATACGCCGCAATCGACAATGATCCACTGCCGCCGCCGATCGTCGCCGAGGCCGTAGATCGAGAGGTTCATCCCGATCTCGCCGATGCCGCCAAGCGGGGCGAATACGAGTTCGTTTTGCGCCATTGCGTTTAGCCCGGCCGATCGGCAATGCGCCGCGGGCCATGCACCGTTAACGGAAACACGTCCCCTGCCGATATTTTCGTCAAGGTGCCGTTGCGCAGTTCGAGCAGCAGCCGCCCTGCCTGATCGAGACCCACAAAGCGGCCCTGCGTTTGCGCGCCATTGTTCCGTACCGTTATCTGTTCGCCGATGCCGCGCGCGCAGCTAAGCCAATCAGCAAGAATGGCTGCAAAGCCATGGCTGCGGTCCCACTGCACGAGGCGCCTGCACATGGTGGCCGACAGCCGCCGAAACACTGGCGCCGGCGTTATCTCGGCGCCATGCGCCTGCAAGTCCGTGGCCGGGAATGAATCGGTCCCGCTGCTGCGCGGCGGATGGCTCGTGCAATTCACGCCGATGCCCACGATGACGGTTAGCCGCTTTGGCGCTTGGGCCTCTTCGCCGTCGAAGGCCGCTTCGCCCTCGATAAGAATGCCGGCGCATTTGTCGCCCGCGAGCAGCAAATCGTTCGGCCATTTGAATGCGAGTTGCGGCGCAAGCGCTGCGGCTTCCCCAACAATCGCATCGCGTAGCGCCAGAGCGGCGACAAAAGCGAGTTGCGGCGCGTGTTCGAACGGCGAAGGATCGCTGAGCAGCAGGCTCGCATAGAGATTGCCTGGCGGCGAAATCCAAGTGCGGCCGTGCCGGCCGCGCCCCTCGCTTTGCGCGGTGGCGGTGATCCAGAGCGCCCCGCGCTCGCCACGCTGCGCCCGCAGGCGCGCTTCCGCATTGGTCGATCCTGTCGCAGCAAGGATCTCCAGCCGCACCCCTGCCTCGATCGCGGTGGGGTCAAGCTGCATCAAAACAGAGAATGCGCCGCGGCGCTGGCTATCCCGATGAGCGGCGCGGGATAAACAAAGAAGAAAATGTTGAACAAGCCGCAAATTGCCAGCACAACACGGAGCTCGTACGGCATTTCCTCGAATTTTCCGGCCGGCTCGTCAAAATACATCAGTTTGACGATGTACAGATAATAGTAGGCGCCGACCACGCTCGTGACCACGCCAAGCACGGCAAGCGCGTACAAGCCCGCCTTTATCGCGGCGAGAAAGACATAGAACTTGGCAAAGAAGCCGGCCAGTGGCGGGATGCCCGCCATCGAGAATAACAGCATCGCCAAAAAGAACGCCATGGTCGGGTGCGTGCGCGACAGCCCGGCAAGCTGATCGATCGATTCCATCATTCCGCTACGCCGTCGCATCGACAGGATCACGGCGAAGACGCCGAGTGTCATGGTGATGTAGATCGCGACATAAACGAGCACGCCCTGCACGCCTTCGCTGGTTCCGGCGGCGAGCCCGACCAGCGCGAAACCCATATGGCCGATCGAGGAATAGGCCATCAGCCGCTTGAAATTGCGCTGACCGATCGCCGCGAACGAGCCCAGCGCCATCGAGGCGATGGAGACGAAGACGACGATCTGCTGCCATTGCGAGGTGATGCCGGGAAATGCCATCACCGCGGCGCGCACGAACATGGCGATGCCCGCCACTTTGGGTGCTGCCGCGAAAAACGCCGTGATCGGCGTCGGCGCGCCCTCGTAGACATCGGGCGTCCACATGTGAAATGGGACGGCGGACACTTTGAAGCAGAAGCCGGCGAACAGAAACACGATGCCGAAGATCAATCCGACGCCGCCCTGCCCCGCCGCATGCGCTATGCCGGCAAAGTTCACGGTGCCGGTAAAGCCGTAGATAAGCGAAGCGCCGTAGAGCAGCATGCCGGAGGACAGCGCACCGAGCACAAAATATTTCAGTCCGGCCTCGGTCGAGCGCAGCGAGTTGCGGTGGCTTGCCGCGACGACGTAGAGCGGCAGGCTCATCAATTCGAGGCCAAGATAAAGCGCGATGAGATCGGCGGCCGAAATCAGCATCAGCATACCGAGCGTCGAGAGCAGAATGAGCACGGAATATTCGAAACGCTGCTCGCCTTCATGCTTGGCATAGTCGAGCGACATCGCGATCGCGGCGGCCGAGCCGAGCAACGCCAATATTTTGAGAAAGCGCGCGAAGTCGTCGACAATGAAACTGCCGCCGAAGGTGATCAGCCTGCCGGCGGGCAGCAGCGCAATGATCACGCCGGCAGCAGCGAGGAGCACAATGGCGGCCGCGTCAACGAAGCGTTCGCCCTCGGCGCGACGAGACACGCCGACAAGCAGAAGCGCCATGGCGCCGATGCCGAGCACGAGTTCGGGCAGCAGCGGCAAGAGATTAGGAAGCTGCGCGGCGTTCATTGCCTCACCGTGCCAAAGCCGCAGCGTGCACCGCGCCGACCGCGTGCTGATAGTTGTCGATCAGTTGCGCCACCGATGCCGAGGAAATATCGAGAACGAGCTTCGGATAAACGCCAAAGACTATAGTGAGAATGACGAGCGGCGCCATGATCGCAATCTCGCGCCAGCCGATGTCCTTGATGTTGAACAGGCTCGGCTTTTCAAGTTTGCCGAAAATTATTTTGCGATAGAGCCACAGCGCGTAGGCGGCGGACAGGATCGTACCGATCGTCGCCAGTGTTGCGACCCAGGTATTGACCCGGAAAGTCCCGATCAGGCTGAGAAACTCGCCGACGAATCCGGAGGTGCCTGGCAGCCCGACATTCGCCAGCGTGAAAACCATGAACACAAAGGCGTAAAGCGGCATGCGATTGACGATGCCGCCATAGGCGGCGATCTCGCGGGTGTGCATGCGGTCATAGACCATGCCGACGCAAAGGAACAAGGCGGCCGAAACAATGCCGTGCGACACCATCTGGAAGATACCGCCGGCGACGCCCTGCGCCGTCACCGCGAAGATCCCCATCGTGACAAAGCCCATATGCGCCACCGAGGAATAGGCGATGAGCTTTTTCATATCCTCCTGCATCAGCGCGACCAGCGAGGTGTAGACGATCGCCACAACGGACAGCGCATAGATCAGCGGCGCGAGCTGCGCCGAGGCGTCCGGAAACATCGGCAGCGAAAAGCGTAAGAATCCATAGCCGCCCATCTTCAACAGGATCGCCGCCAGGATTACCGACCCGGCTGTGGGCGCCTCGACATGCGCATCGGGCAGCCAGGTGTGGACCGGCCACATCGGCAACTTCACGGCGAATGACGCCAGGAACGCGAACCATGCCCATTTCTGTAAGCTTAAC
>WNGJ01009130.1_pt1 | contig 15254 bp, 13 predicted proteins | sample 5400611 | NCBI WGS metagenome assembly WNGJ01 (sample SAMN13153375, study PRJNA577476) | soil metagenome | isolation source: 40 cm soil or saprolite under Garry oak tree replicate 1 | place: USA:California | collected 2016-06-15
CAGAAAAACGGAGAGAACAGTATTCTTGCGAAAGTCTTAAAACGTTTGAACTCCTGATACCATGATACCAATCATGATACCGTGGTATCATGAAACCATGAAACCAAGCAACCACGGTGCAATTTAGTCCTTGACTGCAACACAACCAATCCCTCTATAATAAACCTACTCACAAAAAAAGCACAAAAAAAGGCTTTACACCTTGACGGGGAAAGCCTCTGAAGACCTAAGACATCCTCAGAGTAGCAAAGCCCCTGTCACGTTGTCAAGTCCCTAGTTTGCTCGGTGTGTAATAACTCTATCAATCTCTATCTTACTATGACAATTCATATTATGAGATATCGGCCTAAAGAAGCCTGATGTAAAGGCAAAGGGTATTAATCACCCGAAGGTAAGAACTCGCGGAGTTCTACCGCCTGTCTCAAGCATGAGTCTGCTCACAACCGGCAAACCCAGGTTAACCCAGGGAAACAAGCCGGAAGTCAAGGTGTAAACAAGAGACTGACCGAGCCCAAGCAGATATAACACTTTATCTTTCTCTACCCGTATACATGGCGGCAGACTGATCCTAGAGGAAGAAAAAGAAAATAAATAGAAGTTTACTCGTGCTGGTGTCCCTCGCGCCCTCCACTAAGGGAGAAGTAACCATACAGAGGGGGAGAGCCTATTATATAGGATAGGTTTGTTGTGCGTAAAGAAACGGCGAGTCTCGAAAATAATACGAACCACGCATTAATGGCATATTGTATATATAGCCATAGTTGAACACTAGAGCGGTGTACAAAAGGATTGATCTATGGTAAACTGGTGGCATGAAATCCTATTCCCAAGATGTGCGGCAACGAGTGCTGCGGGCCATCGACCAGGGAAAGAGCCAGGCCGAGGTGGCAGAGACGTTTGCCATTTCCACAGCTACCATCAAGCGCTATCTCAAAGCCCGTCGAGAGAGCGGCAATGTCTTGCCCAAAGCCATTCCTGGTCGCCCCAACGTCAAAGGAGCGGCCTTACAGGCTGGGCTGCTAGAGCAGTTGAGAGCCACCCCCGATGCCAGCCGAGAGCAGCACTGCCAGATGTGGGAAGCCTCCCATGGCATCAAGGTGAGTCCTGCCAGTATCACGCGTGCCAGGCAGGCCCTGGGCTGGACGCGAAAAAAAAGACTATAAGAGCAAGCGAGCAAAAGGAAGCCGAACGGGCCGCTTGGCGCACCCAGGCCGCAGACTTGTCGAGCCAGGACCTGGTCTTTGTCGACGAGACCGGTTCCCATATCGCCATGACCCCCTTGTATGCCTATGCTCCACGAGGAGAGCGCGCAGTCGGCAAAGTGCCGCGCAACTATGGAGCCATCATGACCCTGATCGCCTCGATGTCGCTTGCTGGCATGGGGCCAGCGTTTGTGCTGGATGGAGCCGCTGATAGCGCCGCTTTTGAGCTCTACGTCGAACAGATCCTGGCACCCAGCCTGCGCACAGGACAAATCGTGATCCTGGATAATCTCTCGATCCACCTTTCGCCTCGTGTCAGAGCGGCTATTGAAGCTCGCGGCTGTCGCCTCCTCTTTCTGCCTGCATACTCGCCTGATTTTTCGCCCATCGAAGAGGCGTTCTCCAAACTGAAGACGTTGTTGCGGCAGGCGGGGGCTCGCAGCAGAGAAGCCCTTCAGGAGGCCATTGCCACGGCTTTGGATCTCATCACGGCCACTGATGCGCTCGGGTGGTTTACTCATTGTGGCTATCCGCCTTCTCGCTCAACAGAAACGGTTCAACAGTTATGAACACCGCTCTAGGGGTAGTGGGGGAGTGCAGCTTAGAAGAGCAATAAGGAACGGCTACGCCGAATTGAAAGGGCAGGGGAGTGCCTCGATACCGTAAATGAGGCTTGTCTTGACTCATTCGGCTAAAGCACTCCGCGCCGAAACGACAAGCCCGATATACTCCGATGCCAGCCCAACCCCTCCGGCTTGTCGTTTCTCTGCTCCGAGCGTAGCCGAATGGTCAAGACCCTTCGCTTCGCTCCGGCGAGAAGCCCCATTTACTCCGCTACTGCATACCCAACCGTTTTGCCTCACTCCGTCCCTCAACCTCCTCAGCCAGCCTGTGCCCTTCGGCCACCCCGCCGAGCACGAGAACACGAGGGGTAGGGGAGTGTTGAGAGCACCGGAAACACCGCTTGTTTGTTGCGGTTGTGCTTGCAGTAATTGTATAGTTGCAGCAGGAAAAAGACGTAAGTTAGCTTCAGCTATTGACTTGCTCTTTTTGCATTTTGCGGGTACAGTTATGGAAAAAGTAAGTGCGAGCGTTCAGAGGAAAGGAGTATATCATGCCTGAGTATTTTTTCGACTATTTAGACGAGTATGGAAACTTTGAAAGGCGTAAATGGCTTGAATTAGGAAAAAGACACGGACGAGAAATTGCAGAAACCGACTACCCGTATGCAGTACACCGAGAGCGATCAGGAGTAGAGGAGCTTGCAGACAGGCAATTTTTAACGTGGTGGGGTGAATTAACGCGGTGTGAACCTTCTGTACCTTCTGTATATAGAGATAGGGTAAAAGCCGCTATTGATCATTTTCTATTCACTTCCGATCATGGTGATGGTAGGAAATCCGGTAAGTGGTCTGAAGCACAACGCCTCTACGATGAAGCGTTTATCGGTACTTATCTGGAAGTAGTTGCAAAAAAAGACGAAGCTGCCAGGCCGAAAGTACAGCCGCAGCCAGCAGCGCAACCGGCGACAAGCACAACGGGAGCAACGATCACAATAACGAAGGCAGAGCATACGGGCGATATTCACAGATATTGGCTAAAACTTGAAGACCCATCCCACTTAGACGAGTCGTATGAGTTCCCTGATATTCCAGTGTTACGGATTGATTTTTCCGAAGCTCCAGCTACAGATACGGCAAGACTTTACGCTCCATCATCCGCTTCGTCATCCTTTGGAGAGATTGCGAGTTCAAGCAGCAAAATAGTCCCACTCCCTGAGTCCAGAAGCAAAACCCCGCAGAGGAAAAACCCCCGTATCTCATGGGAGAAATGATAAGGTAAGAGTTTATGCTGCTTTCTTTCCCGTTTCCCAATAAATTCGAGGCTTTTTTCTTGGTGCTTCCCAAGTGATGCGAGGCTTACCAAAATACATACGCGGCTTTCTTGGTTTAATAACAACGGGTTGACCTTCCCGTAATCCTTCCCAATAAATTCGAGGCTTTCTTCTGGTATTAAGCTGAGAAGGCTTGCGTTCTCTTTCCATAGGATGATATCCTATAGCACACTACAGTGCGTTTTGCAAGCACGAGTCGAAAGCAAGGCAAGAGATGAGTAGTATATGAGCGGAAGAAAACCAAGAATAACTTGGGAAACACCAGAGGATGAGCAGGGGAAACAATCATCCTTGCATACTCGACAATCAATAGGTAACAGAACCCCGCGTATATATTTTGAACAACCTAAACCCGCCCCCGTTCAGTCTATCCCTTACGGCTCTGTTATTCTCGGCCTGGACACCGACACCGGCCAGCCTATTGCAGTCAGCCAGGTTGATCTGTGCGCCGGAACCTACATTGACGGCGTGCAGCGCATAGGTAAAACCTCCCTTTTAGAGCAGATTGTTTACCAGCAGGAGCAGTTGGAGGAGGCTATTATTGTCATTGACCCCCACGGCGATCTTGCCAATTCGCTTGTCACCCATATGCCAGCGCATAGACTGAGCAAAACCTATCTGCTCGACCTCACAGACCGCAAGTATCCCTTTGGCCTCAATGCCTTTGTGTGCAGCGACCCGAACGATGAGGTAAAACGGGACGAAACACGCAACCAAATCATGCACGCCTTTGCAAAATTATGGCCTGAGATAGAGGCAGGGCAATACTTTAAACGATACCTGCGCCATGTGGTTATCACCCTCATTGAACACCCTGAGCTTACCCTTGCCAACGTGGAACGCCTGCTTGATGATGCTACGTACCGGCAGCGATACACCGCAAACCTTAAAAACTCAGAAACCCGCCAATTCTGGCAGCATTACTCAAGCCCTGCTCTCTCAGATAGCAAGCGAATGACTGAGACAAGCCCCCTCAGAGGCAGACTTGATGAACTCCTGACCGAGCCGGTTATCAACGCCATTCTGAGGCAGACGAAGAAAACCGTGAATATCCGGCAGCTTATTGAAGAACGCGCCATTCTCCTTGTGAAACTGCCAGTCAATCAGGAAGCATACAAATATTCCGCGCCGGTTATCGGCACGTTTCTCATGGCAATGATTTACGCGGCAACATTCAGTTTTGACGATATCCCCAACATCAATGACCGGCCAGGCTTTACCCTCATTGTTGATGAGTTTCAGAATTTCGCAACCGATGAGTATGCAAAATTATTCGAGCAGGGAGGCAAGTACAAAGTCAAGCAGTTTTTAGCCCACCAGCACCGCGAGCAGCTCGAACGAGGACAAACCGGCAAAACCAATGTAGCGGCCACTCTCTCAGCAAATACCATCGTCGCGTTTCGCACTGTCCTGAAAGACAGCCACGAGTTAGCAAGCCTCTATACCGGCATTGCCGATAGACGGCGGCCAACCGATATACTTATCCATCCCCTCGAAAAAATAGACGAGTACCCGCACCCGACAGTGAAACGGTTTGTGCTTGATGTGGTTGACAGGCTGGACAAGGCAAGCGGGCAGAAACTAGCAACAAAAGGCGAATGGTATAGAGACTACTCAAGGCGTCCTACGAAATATAATCCTATCCCCGAACGCTACTATACCTATAAAGTTGATCCAGAGTTTGACTTTGGCGCGGGAAGTATACAAGCGTCCCCCAAAGCAGCAGAGGCAGCCTTAAGCATGCTTGATCGGCTGATCTATGAGAGTGAAGAGCAGGGGAAAACCATTGACGCACGCAAGGCAGAGTTTATCACAACCGTCACCCCCTTCTGGAAACTGGCAAGCACCAGAGACGAAGCAGTAGAACGAGCCAAAACACATTACGGCGCAGCAGACTTTGCCAAACTCTCCAATGAAGTGCGTGACCAGCTTATCCAAGAACAGGAGCAGGAACTCGCTAGAGAAGCGCGGCAACGCGCCGCCCGTTTTGTGCGACTGCTTGATACTGTGCTTGCAATCCTTATCAAAGACCCGATAGCCAATGACGCAACCCTGAGCAATGCGGATATTGCGGGACTCTTGGAGCACCTTGAGAAACGGCACGCCTTTGTCAAAACCGGCTCGACAGCGTATGCAATGGAAACGCGGGATACAGGACTCTTGCAAATACCTGTCACCGCACAGGAAGCGGCGAAGCGGCTGAGACAGGTGAGGGAGCAAACCAGAGCACGCTATTGCGTCAATCGCCTTGAGCTTGAGGCAAATGAAGAAGAGGCGCAGCGCGAGGAAACTGAGGAGCAACCACCGCAACCCGAACCGGACATAACGGTAACGTATGAACCCGAACCAGTATTGATAGAAACGCACGAACCTGAACCTATTGCAGTAGCGCCTGAGCCTGAACTACAGCGACCAGAACCACCGGCACGAAAAGCGCCGGAGGCACAGACACCAGAGCCAGTATCCGCACGCATGGATACATTGAATAGCCTGTATATCCAATTTAAAGCCAAAGAGATTGACCCCGACACCACCATTTTAGCCAGCCTTGGGGAACACTACGTTTTCACCATTCGTCAATGGATGCGACTGTTTGCCTGGAAAACCTACCCGAAAGCAACACAGCATTTTAAGGAGCTTCGCGAGAGCGGCTTGATTTACCGCAAAGACCGCGAGGGGAGGGGAGGCAGCCTGGTTACAGGCGACTGGTTTTTCCTCTTGACCAAAGGCGCTAATGAACTGGCAAAACGAAAACAACCTGCGCCACAGTTTAAACTCGAACCAAACGAGGCCGACAAAGCATCAGGGGACACTCTCTTTCATACCTACCTCGTCAATGAGATACTTATTCACCTCCGTCTCCTGGAACGGCAACACCCGCAAATCGTGACCATTGAACAGATAGACCATGAACGGAGTATGCGGAGAAACTATCTGCAAACACTTGGCACTGATACCAAACTCTACCCCGATGGCTTTGTACGGCTCTTAGTGCCGACCCCAAACGGACTGAAACGCAAGTATACGTTTTTTGAGCTGCAACACACCACGCAGAAGGATAAGCACAACTGGCAGAGCAAAGTGCGAAAGTACCTTGACCTCTTTGCTCACGCAGATACCCTTGAAATGTACTTTCACACCAGAACACCCCGTGTCCTTGTGCTCACCATGGATGAAGCGTATGTCGCGTATCACAAGCAATGGACTGAGGAAGTTTTAGCCGAGCGGGGAGACAGGGGACGAGCATACAGCAACCGATTTTCCATCGGCGCATACGACGCCGGCATCTCTGATATGAGTATTGAGCCTTTACATTTCTTTTGCACGCCCCGCTTTTTTACACCTTTCAATGATACCCCTAATCCTGTCTTTGCCCCGCCAGAGCAAACTCCATGACCTGACAGGCGGCTTCTTTTTTTCTTGCTCTCACCTCAGACTTTCTTCCTGTATGTTTCAGTGGTACGAAGAGATTTTTGAGCGCATTGTAAAGCGAAAAAATCGATGAGTACCATGAACGAACTGAAGGAGTCTGAAGTGAGAGCAAGATTTCTAACAGGATTTTCGGGTAAGAACAGATGTTTTAAACATTGGTTCTAAGCCGTGTTACGTGGTTTTTTGGGACGAATTTTCGGGTAAGTCCAACTTCCCCCCTAAATTACCCGCTCACTTACCCATCATTTTAGCAATATAAGCGGAAGAATACGTACGGGTTACTGCTTATTGGTGTCTTCGTACCGTTTTGGATTAGTCGCGCGATCCTGGACAAACTTTTCGTAGTCCACTCGCTTGACTCGATAGCTCGTACCAAATCGAAATGCGGGGAGTTGTTTCTTGCGGATATATTCTCGAATTGTGTCAGGATGCAGCTTTAATTCTTGGGCGATTTCTTCAACAGTCAGCCATCCGTTAGTGGTCATGGCATTCCTCACAAACTAATATGATGTACGCAATTATACATACATCCGCTTGGAGAGTCAAAGGTTTGCAAATTTCCGCGTAAAGTCTTGCAATTTGGCAAATTCCGCGTATACTTATATCTTAGATACTGCTTTGCCACAAAGTGCTTCAAACTGGAAAGGAGGACAAAAAAACCGACCTACCGTGTTCCAGACGATAGGCCAGTACAAGCGAGAACAGCAAACGCCACATGTAACACGTGTTTCGTGCTCTCATCTGCTAGCAAGGCACATGAGAACCCGCACTGTCAAGAAAGGGACTCAGATGTCAGAAGACCTTTGGGGAGAAGAAATAATCCTCCTCCAACGCAAGCCACGTCCAACCGCGACACGCAGCGCGTCATCTATTCCATTGACCCCGGATGATTGCCTGTACTTTGGGCACACCTGGCAGGTAATCGGGATGCAAGGCGAGAAGCAGTGTACTCTTTGCCACATCAAGGGGTACTGCCCCGGTTGCAGCCCAAACCCACCAGTTGGCGCACAACCGTTTTTCTGTACTAGGCACACACCAGATACAGAAAGCAGGTGAGTTGTGAGCGGAATGAATGAATACGGCTTGTTTGAGCAGCGGAGCGGCTTAGGGAAGCGTGGAAGCTGGACAAGCCAAGGGCAGCGGATCACCACCAGACACCCGCAACTCCGCAGCCAAAGGCAGGTACAACCGGACGTTGACGAAGAAGAAATCATTGAGGAGGTCTACCCGCCGCGATTGCCAACCAGTGCCAGGCGCTACACGGTCGGCTATGACCTAGCAGACGAAGAAGTTATTGAGCAGGGGAACCAACGCTTTCACATCCGGTATGTCGATATTCCCCGCCGGCAATCACAACTCCCGCCGCCACCAACACGACAGCGCCCACGCCAGCAAGCCATCTCTGAGGACGGCGAGCAGGGGAGGGAGACCAAACAAAAGAGAAAAGTTCACTGGTTAGTTTTCGCGGGACTGGCACTGCTTATTATGATTGTTGGCTGGACTGCTATTAATCTGTTTGCTACCTGGTGGCAAATGCACACGGATGATGTGATGTATGGCAACCCGCGCACCTTTCAACTTGATGCGGTTGTGGGTCACAATAACGACTTGCCAACAAGCCCGACGCATTTTATCGCTCTAAACCTCCACGACAAAATCATCGTGGTGGAAATTCCGGCAGGGGAGATCAGTAAATCCCGATCCTTTGCCATCACCACACTTACCCAGGGATCAGCATTAACGCCGGTGACGATAGAGCTGCGGGACGTGAACGCAGACGGGAAGCCGGATTTATTAGTACACATCGGCGATCCAGGAAACGTGTTTACCGTTATTTTGTTCAACAACGGCACGCAGTTTGTCAGTAAGTTGTAGGGGGAGCGGCGTAACGCCGCTTCTCTCCATTCGCAACGAGGGAACGTGATGCAAGGAAACGATATTCACGAGGAAGTCAACAGTATTGTCGCGCGTATGGAAAGCGCCGGCGAGGAGGACGAGCAGGAGGAGCAGTCAATACCACGAATTGAAGGGACTGTACCAATCCAGGATATTTACATCCTGGTTGTGCGGGAACATGACGAAGCACCAGAGCAGCCGCAGGAGGAGGGGATTATAGAAACAACCCTTGCTCCGCAAAAGCCCTCACTGCTTGCTATCGCCGTGTGCTTGTTCGCTCTTTTACTTCCGCTTGCCAGCATAGTATTTCAGCTCTCTCTTGCGCTCAATCCCTTTACCGCGACAGTGACCATTTTTCCAAAATCACGACAAGTCACCCTTTCCGGCACAGTGCAACTTGGAAGAATTTTACATCCTATCACTCTCAGTCAGTCGCAAGCTGTCCCGACCTCAGGCAAAGGCCACCAGGATGCAAAACAAGCACAAGGATTTATCACGTTGTATAACGGCCTCTTTACTTCCCAAACTATACACGCCGGAACTATCCTCATCGGCAATGATGGCGTACGAATTATCACCGACCAGCAAGCAGCTATACCGGCAGCCAACCCGCCGAGTCTCGGATATACGACAGTTTCAGCACATGCGCTTTATGCGGGGGGACGCGGGAACATAGCAGCATATGACATTAATCAGGCATGTTGCGCCACGGCAATCAAAGCCGTCAATACCGCATCATTTTATTGGGGAGCGGATGAGCGGAATTTTCAAACAGTTAGCCACGCAGATATACACACTATAGCAACACTGTTGAAAACGCATCTTTCTCAAGGGCTGACTTCAGCACTGCAAAAACAACTAAAAAATGGTGAAGTGCTGCTCGCGCCAACCTGTACGCCTATAGTACGAAGCGATCACCAGCCAGAGGACGAAGCCGCCACGGTCAAAGTCACGGTGTCAGAGACGTGCAGCAGCGCAGCATACAGTACCAGTGCGCTTCAGAAAGATGCAACGCTTCTGTTGACTTCCCAGGCTTTCCAAAAACTTGGAGCAGGATATAGCCTCACCGGAAATGTTCAGGTTGTGGTAAAACAGGCAACCATCACCGGCACACACATACACCTTGTAGTCTCAAGTCAAGGAACGTGGATCTACAAACTCAGTACCAAAGCCCAGGAGCATATACGGCAACGCATAGCAGGGAAAACCACACATGAAGCCTTGCAGCTCATTGCATCGTTACCAGGCATCGAAACCGCAGCAATTAAAGCGTCGGGGTTTGGTGACGATACTAGGCTACCCAAAGACCCCCGCAATATTCAACTTGTGGTTATTTCCAGCATAGACCAGTACCAGCAGAGTGCGTAGTGCGTTTTTTCCTGCTCATCAAGGGAAAGTGAGCGGGTAAGTTACCAGGTATGTTGGCTCTGCAAGCCTACTAAAACGGATTATCACCAGGCATACTAGAGGTACGCGCGTAAGAAAGGCAAAAGTCGAATGCCTCCAACAACCTCTAGTACTGCCCAATTCAGTTGGGAGTACTTAATGCCAAAGCGAAAAGTACGGATGGCAGGATACATCCGTGAGAGCGACCCTAGCCTTGCCGACTCAATCACCATTGAGTCCCAGGCAAAAGCTGTTCGTCTGTACGCTGAAAAAGAAGGCTACATCTATGATGTAGCAGTCCATGAGTACAAAGAGGCAATCTCAGCCTACCTTGTGCCCTATATGGAACGTCCTACGCTTCTGAAACTTTTAGCCGCTGCGAAGCGGCGTGAGTTTGACGTTCTTGTCGTCTTAGAAGTCAGAGCAATCTCACGCCGCCAGGTTGAAGTCTTTATTGTCTATGACCTGCTGCAAAAGTACGGCATCAGGCTTGAGACCGTGAAGGAGAAATTTGAGGATGATGCAATGGGACGGCTCATTCTTGGCCTTCGGGCAGCATACGCTGAGATTGAGCGGGAGCAGAGCTATGTCAGGATGCAACGGGGGAAAAAAGACAGGATTGAAATGAGCCAGGCTCCAAACGGCCACCCATACCCCATGTACGGCTACTCTCTTGTTGATACAGAGCGCGAAGTCAAAGCGCGCTACGTGTTCAACACCACGGTTATCTATACCGATACTGAAGGAATAAGGATTATTGAGCGGCCTAAAGAGGAATGGGTACGCTTACCTGATTGCCCAGCCCTTTTAGACACTGCGACGTTTGAGAAAATCCAGGAGCAGTTGACCATGAACAAAGAGGACTCGCTGCGGAACAATAAACACCCTGACGCCTTAGCACTTTTGCGAGGCTCGCATATCTTCTGTGGCGTATGCGGGCGGCAAATGCAGGTTGTGTATGTTGATAAAGAGCCAATCCGCCATGACACGCACCGCTACCGGTGCAATCGTAAACTTACCAAAAGCAGCGACGCCTCTCTTAACCACCGGACGCAAATACACGTGCCTACCCTTGATGCCGATGTTGTCAAACACATTATTGAGGTTGTGAAGCACCCTGAGTTTGTACGCGCCAGGGTTGAGGAGTTGCGAGTGCAAAATAAGCCGGTTGTTGACGCAGGGGATATAGAGGCGACAATTGAGAACATCCGCCGAGCCATGCAAAACATCTACAAATTGGCAGAGAATGCAACCGATGATGAGACAATGGTACACCTGACCGAGCGGATGAATAACCTTGAGAAGCAGAAGCGGGATGCAGAGTCCCTCTTGTATGATCTTGAGGATGAGGTGGAGGAACTGGCAGGAATAGAGGCGGAGATTGTCAAATTTGAGAAGTGGGCTGAGCAGGTACGTCCCCATCTTGCAAATCCCGCCTATACGCCCTCGTATGAGGAATTGCGTCTTGCTGTGCGGATTTTAGGCATACGGGTGACGGTCTATCCGACAACAGGGGAGTGGCCGTACCGCTACAAAATAGATGTCACTGTTCCGGCAGTTCTGGCAAAGCTGCATTGTGTCACCAACGACCCAAGATTAGTGACATTTCCCTGGTAAGTGAAGCTGGTCAGGTAGTGTTCGATGCCGTCATGCCAGGCGACAAAGGTGGTGGCCCGCGCCAGGTGAACATCTCCGTCAGGGGCAATCAGCCCGCCGCACGCGAGTGCGGGTAGAGCCTGGAAGGCGAACAGTCCGAGGGCGATTACGATGGCAAGGAACGTTTTGTGCAATTTCATCGTGGGTTTCCTCCTTTTTCTCCCTTCTCGGGATTTATCGAATAGCGATGATATTGCTATGACGTTAAGGTCTGCACTAAAGTTCCCTTGTTTCGCGCTCAAAAGGGGGTATTCAAGAATTGGATACCCCCTGCTCCTCAGTGCTCTCTGAGACAATAAAGCAAGTTTGCATTATTACTCTCGACCACCTATACTTCTGAAGGGAAAAATCTGTGAGGACGTACATTGTTTTTTGGATTGTGAACAGCGGGCTTTCACGTTGTTCAAGGAGGCTTTCCAATGGCCCAGGTCAAGCAAGTCGCTGAGGGGATCTATCGGATCTCTTCATACGCCCCAACCCCAGACATGAGCTTCAATCAGTTTCTCATTGCTGACGAGCATCCGGCGCTCATCCACACCGGGACGCATCCCTTGTATGAAGATGTGCGCCAGGCCGTATCCGAAATCCTTGACCCAAGCCGTCTCGAATACATCATTGTCCCCCACTTCGAGGCCGATGAGTGTGGTGGGATGGGGCGGTTTGTTGCAGAGGCACCACACGCTGTGCTCGTGTGCAGTATGGTAGGGGCAGCGGTCAATCTCACACAATGGGACTATGCTGGTCCGGTGCGAGGGGTGCAAGACGGCGATGTGCTCGATCTAGGCGGACACCACTTACGGTTCCTGGAAACACCGCATGTTCATCATTGGGACTCACTGATGGTTCTAGAAGAAACGACCAACAGTCTGTTTCCCGCAGATCTCTTTGCCCATCCGGGCGACCAGCCTGCCATTGTGCATGAAAATTTCAGCAAACAGATGTGCCAGTGGTATCGCGAGATCGGTATTTTTGCCGCAGCAGAACCGGTGCTGCGCGTGGTGGAACGACTAGAGAAACTGAATCCCTGGTTGATTCATCCGATGCACGGTGGAAGCTTACCTCACGAGGTGTGGCCAACGTATGTTGACGGCCTACGGTCAGAGCCCTTTGCATTTGAAGGAAAGTTATTTGGACGGATGCTGCCGACTTGACAAGTAGTTCAGAAAAGATGCAACGCTGACCACCCCATCATCCAGAAAGGCCAGCAGGCTTCCGCATTCGCTTCATCAGGATGAATGTGGATGCTGCGGCCCTGCGGACTGCTTGTGCAGCGCTCCCGCGTTCTCCTGTCTTTTCCTCGCCAGAAGGACGATTACCGCGACGCTTTGTCCGCCGCTCACGGGTAACGCCGCAACGGCAAGGGCCTGCTTATGCCATCGCCCATCGACGGGAGCAAGAGCGGTCAGGAAAAGGACCGTCTGGCCTGTACCGGTCAGGCGGCTCCACCAGGGCCTCCTCCACGTGGGAGCTTGCCCCGCCGCAAATCGAGGAGAGGGTTCAGGTACCGGAGTATGGGGGGCAGCAAGCACCAGCGTGGCAGATCACCCCAAGCCGTTGCGCAAGCTGCAGACCACAATGTGAGCCAGGAATCTGCCTCGATATCAAGCACGCTGCCCAACCGTGTAGCACCGGCGTGGCGGGCAAGTGGCCCATCGAGCCAATCTAATGCCGTTACTCCCAGCAGGAGCATCGACCAGCTTAGTCGGCCAGCTATACCCGTGCGATCTCGGATGCCCGAAGCAACCAATCCAGCAAGCACTGCACCAGTTGTCGCTCGACTCAATGTCAGCACATCGGCCAGCCACTCCTGCTTTTCACCGGTATCGCGATAGCGCGGCTGCTCCAAAACAGAACCCTTGTAACGCCTGAGCTAATTTTCGGTTAGCTTGAAAGGAGGACATGAGTCATCCCGAATTTTACGGATGAACTTGTAAAAGAACACCTCCTGAGAGAAACTGAGTGAGAAGAAAAAACCAACTCATCAGTTTCGTCAGGAGGTGTTACTCATGTCTTCACAGTATCTCACACGGATGGAAGAACCACCAGTTCCCGCCTATCATGCGGCGGAGATGGCGCAAGGATTGTACACAGCTCTGGCGCGGTTTCTGGCCCCCTTACTCATGGAACTGGATGCACGCCTCGATAAACGCCTGGTGCGCACGTTTCTGCAGACGGTGACGGTCATTTTGACGTTTCGTGATCGGGTCAATGGGTTGCTGCTCTCGGAAATGGGGGGATATCTCGAGACGCCGGACAAAGCCCCCGCAGGCACCAAGCGCCTTTCGCGCCTGTTGCATTGCGTGAAATGGTCCGCCGAACTGATCGGAGAGTATCTCTGGGAGCGGGCCACGCGCCGAGTAAAGGCGTGGAAAGACGCCGGAGTGGATGCGCTGGCTGTGTGGGATGAGAGTGTCTGGGAGAAGCCGGAAAGCATGGCGGCGGAAGAGTATGGCCCGGTGCGCTCCAGCAAAGCCGCCCGACTTACCCGCATCAAGAAAGGCTACTACACCCCGCCGCGTGGCCCCATTTGTGTGCCGGGGCTGACACTCGCTGGCGGTGATCCTGGTGGGCCGCGACCAGCAACACGATCCCCCCGAACTGGCGAGCATGCGCTGGTGGACCAGTCGGGGGCCCCGCGAGTCGTTCAAACGCGATGAGCAAGGCAAACTCTTGCTCCAGTTGGCGCTTCAGTGGGGACGATGGGTGCTGCACGTCTTTGATCAGGGCTTTGCCAGCAGTTTCTGGCTCGGCCTGCTCTTTGCGTTCACGCTGCGCTTCGTGCTGCGCTGGAAGAAAGAGTATCAGTTGGTGGATACGCAGGGCAACCGGCGGGCGGCCTGGAAAATCGCGCGCGGTAAGCGAGGATGGCAAGAACGCACGGTATGGGACTGCCGTCGCCACCAGTGGATCGTGGCCAGCATTCTCGCCCTTCCGGTGCATCACCCGGATCACCCGCAGCAGCAGCTATGGCTGGTGATCGCCCGGCGCAAAGGAGGCTTACCCTGGTACCTGCTGACCAACGAGCCGATCACCTGCGCTGAGGATGCCTGGCGGATCATGTTTGCCTACGCGCGGAGCTTCCAAATTGAGTTGACCTGGCGCGAGAACAAGAGCGAGCTGGCGAAGCACTCGTCCGCGTTTGTGGCACTGGGAGCCACGGGAAAAACTGCTACTGCTGGCGACGCTGGCCTACGCGTTTCTGCTCACGCTGCTTCCGCCCTGCTCTGAGTCGTTGCGCCGCTGGCTTCTGCGCTGCTCTTGCCATCGCACGGGCCGGCACTGTCGCCAGGCCCACGCCCCCTTCGCCCGCCTGCGCCTGGCGCTGAGTCGGCTTTGGCAGGAGCATCCCCCGCGCTGGGAGCAGCTCTCGGGCCGCTTCCAGCCGGTCATCTCCATCACGCTTGCCTGACGGGGCTGGCCCGCTTTCCGCGTGGACGAGGCTTTCCAAGGCCAGGGGGCTCCTGGGCTCCTGGTCACGGGCATGGCTGCTTCCAGATAGGACGGCAAAACCAGCAAGACTGTCACCAGGCACAAAACAGGGAAAAGAGGCACACTCGTTTTGTCTCTCAAGACCGAGAGTATTCTTTCTACGCAAGAATATGCTTCATCTCTCCTGCCCTTTTCTTTCCCCGTTCTCTCGGAAATCTTTCTCCCAGCCATATATGATGGCCTCACCGCTTTCCCTGCTTTTCCCGCGACTGACCGAAGCGGGCATTTCTCCACTGTTGTGCAAGAAATGCCCGCTTCCTTCACAAGCCCATCCCTAAAGTCTGGGATGACTCATGTCT
>WNGJ01010772.1_pt1 | contig 15253 bp, 17 predicted proteins | sample 5400611 | NCBI WGS metagenome assembly WNGJ01 (sample SAMN13153375, study PRJNA577476) | soil metagenome | isolation source: 40 cm soil or saprolite under Garry oak tree replicate 1 | place: USA:California | collected 2016-06-15
CCAGGCCGTCGGCCCGGTGGTTTACGGCTATGGTTTTGCCCATGGCGGGGCGGAGCCGAGCATTTTCGTAGGCGCAGCGGTGGTGATGACCGTCGGTGTCGTGTGCTCGCGGCTGTTGCGTCACCGGACCGTGTATTGCGGTCCTGACGGCCGTTGCGCCACAGGACTGCGTCCCGAATGGCCTTGTGCAATGGCGCGAGAATGCCCATCATTGGCTTTGACGGCCTGGGGTGCCGCGCGCACGCGGCTGAGATCACACCCATGGAACCTGTCTGGGTCATTCCAGCGAAGGGAGCCGCCGGTTGCCGAACCGCCCCTCACTCAATGTCGGAAAGCCCGAGGTCGCCATCATCGGCGCCGGGGTCATCGGCCTTGCCATTGCCTGGCGATTGGCGGCGCGGGGGACGTCGGTTCGAGTATTCGACCGGGGCGCAGCCGGTGCAGGGGCAAGCCACGCGGCCGCTGGCATGCTGGCGGCTTGCGCCGAGGCCGAGCCCGGCGAAGAAGCCCTGGTCGCGCTCGGCCGCGAAAGCCAGGCGCGCTGGCCCGCTTTCGCCGCCGAGTTGCTGGAGGTGTCGGGCGTCGATGTGGACTTGCGGCCCGAGGGAACGCTGGTCGTCGCCTTGACCGCGGACGACCAGGCACGGCTGAGCCATCAGCTCGTATTCCAGCAAAAACTCGGGTTGCCGCTGCAATGGATTTCGGCGGCCGAGACGCGGCGGCGCGAGCCGCATCTCGCCGGGAAGCTCGCCGGAGCGGTGTTCAGCCCCGAAGACACGCAAGTCGACAATCGCAAGCTCGCGACCGCGCTGCGCCTCGCCGCCGAAACAGCTGGCGCCAGCGTCAGCGAGCATCGGGCAGTGAGCGCGATTTCATCCCGTGGCGGGCGGGTCGACGGCATCGTTGTAGCCGACGAGACTAAGGTAGCGGCCGATGTGGTCGTGCTTGCCGCCGGTGCCTGGTCGCGCAGCATTGCCGGCTTGGGGCCGGAACTGCTGCCCCCGGTGCGGCCGATCAAAGGGCAGATGCTCGCGCTGCGCATGGATCCGACTGCCCCGCTCTTGACCCACGTGGTTTGGGCGCCGGCGGCCTATCTGGTGCCGCGCCGCGACGGTCGCCTGCTGGTGGGCGCGACGGTCGAGGAAAAGGGATACGATACGTCGCTGACCGCGGGCGGCATGCTCACCTTGCTCGAAGCCGCCTGGCGGGCGGTGCCCGCGGTGGAGGAACTGCCGATCGATGAGATGTGGGTCGGCCATCGACCGGGCAGTCGCGACGACGCACCGATCCTCGGCGCCGGGCCGATCGACGGGCTCATCTACGCCACCGGTCACCATCGCAACGGAATTCTGCTGACGCCGAGCGATTTGGGTCGCTTCCCGCTGCTGCGGAATAAGGAGAAACTGCAATGACGCAAGCTGCTATCGGGGCGAACATCCGAGTCAACGGGGAGGACGAGGCGCTCACCGTCGCGACGCTGGCGGCCCTGCTGGAGGAAAAGGCGGTCGACACCGGCCAGCGCGGGATCGCGGTTGCAATCAACGGCGCCATCGTTCCGCGCGCGGCGTGGCCGCAGACACGACTTCGCCCCGGCGACAGCGTCGAAATCGTACGCGCCCGTCAGGGCGGCTGAGGAGCCATTCGAGATGTCCGATCCCTTGATCATTGCCGGCCGCGAATTTGGCTCGCGCCTTTTCCTCGGCACCGCCGGCTATCCCAACCGCAAGCTCATGCTTGACGCCATTGCCGCGAGCGGAACCGAGATGGTGACGGCCTCCATCCGGCGCATCAGCCTCGCGGGTGAGGACGAAAGCCTGGTCGATCTCATCCCAAAGCACATCCACTTCCTGCCCAATACCGCAGGCTGCCAGACCGCGAAAGACGCGGTGCTGACCGCCGAGCTCGCGCGCGAGGCCCTCGAGACCAACTGGATCAAGCTCGAAGTGATCGGCGACCGCGAGCTGCTCTATCCCGACACCGAAGAGCTCGTGCGCGCGACCGAGACGCTGGTTGCGAAGGGCTTCACCGTGTTGCCCTACTGCACCGAGGACCCCGTCGTCTGCCGCAAGCTCGCCGACGCCGGCGCCGCGGCCGTGATGCCGCTCGGCTCGCCGATCGGTTCGGGGCTCGGCATCTGCAATCCGCATCTGATCGAATTGATCTGCGCGCGCTCACCGGTCCCGGTCGTGCTCGATGCCGGCATCGGGACCGCCTCCGACGCCGCGCTCGCGCTGGAGCTCGGCTGCGCCGCGGTGCTGCTCAACACCGCGGTCTCGAAGGCGCGCGACCCCGTCACCATGGCTAAGAGCATGCGCGCTGCCGTCGAGGCCGGCCGATTGGCCCGCTTGGCCGGGCGCATACCGAAGCTCGCCCATGCGGAACCGTCGAGCCCGCAATTCGGCCTCGTGGGAACGTGATGACCGCTGCGCCGGTGCCACGCGCGCCGAAAGCGCGCTCCCGCAATCCGTGACCGCGGCGCGCTCGGTAGGGCCACAACTCTCCTTCATTGGAAGGGCGCTGACGGTGGATTGCGGCTCTCGCGTCGCTCGCCGGAACGACGATGAATGAATGGCCATGAAGCTTCCCGATCCGGCGCTGCTCCTCGTCACCGACCGACATCAGGCGCGGTTGCCGCTCGCCGATATCGTGCGGGCGGCGCTTGCGGCCGGCTGCCGCTGGGTGAGCGTGCGGGAAAAGGATCTGTCCGACGACGATCAAATCGCGCTCGCTTTGACGTTGTTGCCGATCGCGCGGCGGCACGGTGCCCGCCTGACGTTGCATGGCGATGCCGCCTTGGCGAAGGCCTGCGGCAGCGATGGCGTTCACCTGCCGGCGGGCGGCGATCCGGCCGCGAGCCGCGCCCTGCTGGGACCAGACAAGCTCATCGGTGTGTCGCTGCACACGGTCACCGAGGCAGAGACGATTGATCCCAGCGTCGTCGACTACGCCATCGCGGGGCCGGCCTTCGAGACCCCGAGCAAGCCCGGCTACGGCCCCGAGATCGGCCATAAGGGGCTTGCCGAGATCGCCCGCGCGGCGCCCGTGCCGGTTCTCGCCATCGGAGGGCTCAACGTCACAAGGGCGGCGGAAGTGCTGGCGGCCGGTCCGATCGGCATCGCCGTCATGGGGAGCATCATGCGCGCGGTCGATCCCGGCCAGGAGGTGAAGGCGCTGCTGGCAATCGTTGCCGGGGCTCATCCCCGCGCGCGATAGGGGGCCACTCCCTGGTCCGGCAACCACACGTTTGCAGGCAGCTTGCCCGTTTGCCAGAAGACGTCGATCGGCATGCCGCCGCGCGGATACCAATAGCCGCCGATGCGCAAGAATTTCGGCGTGAGCAGGGCGACGAGTTTCTTACCGATGGCGACGGTGCAGTCCTCGTGGAAGGCGCCGACATTGCGGAAGCTGCCGAGATAGAGCTTGAACGACTTCGACTCTAGGAGCCATTTTCCCGGCGCATAGTCGATCACGAGGTGCGCGAAATCGGGCTGACCGGTGATCGGACAAAGCGTGGTGAATTCCGGCGCGGTGAAGCGCGCGACATAGTCGGTGTCGGGATGCGGATTCGCGACCCGATCGAGCACCGCCGCTCGAGGAGAGGCGGGGATACGGCTCGGCTTGCCAAGATGACGAAGCGTTTTGGCCATTGTCTTCATCCTCGTCAGCGATCCGGTCGGGCCGGCCGCTCCGCATATCGCCTATCGGCAGGTTATTGGATGCCCCGCTTGCACGGGGCATGACAAGGGTGTTCTCGATCCTGTAGAAGCCCGGCGGGCGCTGCGATCTTCCGGGAACCCCATGACTGCCATCACCGATATCATCGGCCGCGAGATCCTCGACAGCCGCGGCAATCCGACGGTCGAGGTCGATGTAGTGCTCGAAGACGGGACCAAGGGCCGGGCCGCCGTGCCGTCGGGGGCCTCGACCGGGACGCACGAGGCGGTCGAATTGCGCGACGGTGGCAAGCGCTATCTCGGCAAGGGGGTGCGGCAGGCGGTCGACGCCATCAACGGCGAGATTTTCGATGCCGTCGGCGGCATGGACGCCGAGGCACAGGCCAAGATCGACGAAACGCTCATTGCGCTCGACGGCACGCCGAACAAAGCCCGCCTCGGCGCCAATGCCATCCTCGGGGTTTCGCTCGCGGTTGCGAAGGCCGCGGCCGCTGCCCATCAGGCTCCGCTCTACCGTTATGTCGGGGGAACTGCGGCACGGCTTCTGCCGGTGCCGATGATGAACATCCTCAATGGCGGCGTGCACGCCGACAATCCGATCGACTTCCAGGAATTCATGATCATGCCGGTGGGTGCGGCCTCCTTCGCCGAGGCGCTGCGCACGGGCTCGGAGATTTTCCACACCCTGCGTGCGGCGCTCAAACAAGCCGGCCACGATACCAACGTGGGCGACGAGGGTGGCTTTGCCCCCGACCTGCCGTCGGCCGCGGCCGCGCTCGACTTCGTCATGACCGCGATCGAAAAAGCCGGGTTCGCGCCGGGCAAGGACGTCGTGCTCGCACTCGACCCCGCCGCGACGGAGTTTTTCAAGGACGGTGCCTATCGCTACGAGGGCGAGGGCAAGGTTCGCTCGCGACAAGAGCAGGTGAACTATCTTGCCGAACTCGTCTCCCGTTATCCAATCGTCTCGATCGAGGATGGAATGGCCGAGGACGATCTGGAAGGTTGGAAGATGCTGACCGGCCTGATCGGCGACAAATGCCAGCTCGTCGGCGACGATGTATTCGTTACCAACGTCACGCGGCTCGCCCACGGCATCAAGAACGGCATCGCCAACTCGATTCTGGTCAAAGTCAACCAGATCGGCACGCTCACCGAGGCGCTCGCTGCAGTCGAGATGGCGCACAAGGCCGGTTACACGGTGGTCATGTCGCACCGCTCTGGCGAGACCGAGGATGCGACCATCGCCGATCTTGCGGTCGCGACCAACTGCGGGCAGATCAAGACCGGCTCGCTCGCGCGCTCAGACCGCACGGCGAAATACAATCAACTCTTGCGCATCGAGGAGGAATTAGGCGGCCAGGCCAGATATGCCGGCCGCGCCGCGTTGAAGGCGTTACGCTGACATCAAACGGATCGACTTCGGGCCGCGCCACCCACCCAATGCATTAAAGCCGTCTTAACGCTGCGCCGGCATGGTTGCGCCATGGTGACCCGCAAGCGGTTCCGCACCGTCCTCAACGCGCTCGCGCTTTACACCATCGCCGCGCTGGTAATCGGCTATTTCGGCGTCAACGCCTATTCCGGCAACCGCGGGCTTCGCGCGAAGCAGGACCTCGACCAGCAGATCGCGGAACTCAGTGCCGAGCTTGACGCGCTCAAGGCCGAACGCGCCAATTGGGAGCGCCGCGTCTCGCTGCTCAAACCCGAAAGCATCGATCCCGACATGCTCGACGAGCGCGCCCGGGTGCTGCTCAATTACGCCGATCCGCGCGAACTCACCCTGCGCCTCAAGCAACCCTGACGGCGCTGGCCCGCGGGCAGCCGCAATTTGCGAAATCGGTTTTTTCTACCTATTTCCCGCCGCAAAGAGCCGCGCCCGCGCTTATCCCCATCCGCTTCCGCCCTGCGGCGATTTCGGCTATGGGGGAAGTGGCCGCCTCACCGACGAAGAGCCCACCCTGAGGAGAAAAATGGCCGTTGCCAGCAACAGACCAGCGGCTCAGCCCGCCGCCGTGCGCCGGGCATCCGTCGAACCTGCGGCGGAGATGCCTGATTTCAACCAGGAGCAAGAGCTTCACGCCTATCGCCACATGCTGCTCATTCGCCGGTTCGAGGAGAAGGCCGGACAACTGTACGGCATGGGGCTGATCGGCGGCTTCTGCCACCTCTATATCGGTCAGGAGGCCGTCGTCGTCGGCATGCAAATGGCGATCAAGGGGGGCGACGCGGTCATCACCGGATACCGCGACCACGGCCATATGCTGGCCTGCGGCATGGACCCCAAGGGCGTGATGGCGGAGTTGACCGGCCGGCGTGGAGGCTATTCCAAGGGCAAGGGCGGCTCGATGCACATGTTTTCGGTCGAAAAGAGGTTTTTCGGCGGGCACGGCATCGTCGGCGCCCAGGTCCCGCTCGGAACCGGGCTCGCCTTCGCCAATAAATACCGGGACAACGACAGTGTTTCGCTCACTTATCTAGGCGACGGCGCCGCCAACCAGGGGCAGGTCTACGAAAGCTTCAATATGGCGAAGCTGTGGAAGTTGCCGGTGATCTACATCATCGAGAACAATCAGTACGGGATGGGAACCTCCGTTGCCCGCGCATCGGCGACTACCAACCTGTCCCAGCGCGGGCGTTCCTTCGATATTCCCGGCGAGCAGGTCGACGGCATGGACGTTCGCGCGGTTAAGGCCGCGGGCGACCAGGCGACGAAATGGTGCCGCGATGGCAACGGGCCCATCATTCTCGAAATGCTGACCTATCGATATCGCGGCCACTCCATGTCGGATCCCGCCAAGTACCGGCCCAAGGAGGAAGTCGACAAGGTGCGCACCGAGCACGATCCGATCGAGCAGGTGCGCAGCCGACTGTTGAAGAAGGGCTTTGCGAGCGAGGACGCCTTGAAGAAGATCGACGCCGAGATCCGCGCCATCATCAACGAGGCGGCCGAATTCGCCACCAACGACGCGGAGCCCGATCCGGCCGAGCTCTGGACCGATGTGTATGCCGAGTAGGACATGGCCGCTGCCATCAACAAAGCAGTCGTCGCCTTCCTCGCTCGTCCGATGCTCGCCGTGGCGGTGACGTCGGTGGCGACCAATCTCGCGCGGGTCCGCCGCTAGGCCGCCAACGGGTGATGCGCCTATGCCGATTCAAGTATTGATGCCCGCTCTCTCGCCCACCATGGAGAAGGGCAACCTCGCCAAGTGGCACAAGAAAGAAGGCGATGCGGTCAAGTCCGGCGACGTCATTGCCGAGATCGAGACCGACAAAGCTACCATGGAGGTCGAGGCGGTCGACGAAGGTACCCTCGGCAAGATTTTGGTGCCGGAAGGGACCAATGACGTGGCGGTCAACACGCCCATCGCCATGATCTTGGGCGAGGGCGAGGACGCCTCCGCATTGACCGACGGCGGCGGCGCGCCGCGCCAGCAGAAGACGCCGGTCACCGCGCCGCCCGCCAAAGCCGAACAACCGGCGCCGCAGGTGAATCGCGCGCCCGCGCCGGCGACGCCGCAGACCGCTGCACCGCCGCCGCTACAAACGCCGCCCGAGCCGGACCTTCCGGAAGGCACCGAAATGGTCACCATGACCGTGCGCGAGGCGTTGCGCGACGCCATGGCGGAAGAGATGCGCCGCGACAAGACCGTCTTCGTGATGGGCGAGGAGGTCGCGGAGTATCAAGGCGCCTACAAGGTGACCCAAGGCCTGCTGCAGGAGTTCGGCGCCGCCCGCGTAATCGATACCCCCATCACCGAGCATGGCATGACCGGACTTGGCATCGGCGCGGCGTTCGCGGGCCTCAAGCCGATCGTCGAGTTCATGACCTTCAATTTCGCCATGCAGGCCATGGACCAACTCATCAACTCGGCGGCCAAGACGCGCTACATGTCGGGCGGCCAGATGCGCGTGTCAGCGGTGTTCCGCGGGCCGAATGGACCCGCCGCACGCGTCGCCGCCCAGCACAGTCAGGACTACACCTCCTGGTACTCACACGTTCCCGGCCTCAAAGTGATCGCCCCCTATAGCGCCGCCGACGCGAAAGGCCTGCTCAAATCCGCGATCCGCGATCCCAATCCCGTCATCTTTCTCGAAAATGAAATCCTCTACGGGCAGAGCTTTCCGGTACCCAAGCTCGACGACCACCTGGTGCCGATCGGCAAGGCGAAGATCGCGCGTTCCGGCACCGACGTGACCATCGTCGCCTGGTCGATGGGCATGTCCTATGCGCTCAAAGCGGCCGATGAATTGGCCAAGGACGAGATCAGCGCCGAGGTCATCGATCTGCGCACGCTCAAGCCCATGGACACCGCGACCATCATCGAGTCGGTGAAAAAAACCGGCCGCGTCGTCACGGTCGAAGAGGGCTGGCGGCAGTCGGGTGTCGGGGCGGAGATCGCCGCCAGCGTGACTGAGCACGCCTTCGATTGGCTCGATGCCCCGGTCACCCGCGTCACCGGCAAGGACGTGCCGATGCCATACGCGGCCAATCTCGAAAAACTCGCGCTGCCTTCGGTCGCGGACGTGGTCGCAGCGGCAAAGGCGGTCTGTTACCGGTGAGGAACCTATGGCGACGTTCGATGCGCTGCACGTTCCGCCGACCGCGCTGGAGCACGGCGGGGTCGAAGTTTTGCGCGCGGCCATCGTAGAAGGGGGGCTGCACGTTTCGCTGCGTCGCGCTTTCGATGACCCGCAAGCGTGGGGCATGCTCATAGCGGACGTTGCCAGACATGCCGCGCGTATCTTCGCCAAGGAAACCAAGTTGACCGAGGACGAGGCGCTCGACCGCATCCGCGCGATGTTCGATGCCGAGATGGACGCGCCGACCGATCCTGGCACCACCAGCGCGATCAGCTAGACGATCGAGAGTTTGTCATGCCGGTCAATATTCTGATGCCCGCGCTGTCACCGACCATGGAGAAGGGCAACCTCGCCAAGTGGTTCAAGAAGGAGGGTGACAAGGTCAAGCCCGGCGACGTGATCGCCGAGATCGAGACCGACAAGGCAACGATGGAATACGAGGCGATCGACGAGGGCACGCTCGCCAAGATCGTGGTGCCGGAGGGCACCCAGGACGTGCCGGTCAAGGCGCTCATCGCCGTGCTGGCGGAGGAGGGGGAGGACATCAAGGCGGCCGCGGCCGGCGCGGGGACGGGCGCGCCCGCGGTGAAGCCGGCACCGCCCGCGAAAACAGCAAGCGCCGCAACGCCCCCGTCCCCAATGGGAGAAGGCGTTTCAGCGCGTCCCTCGGCACCAGCGCGGTCCGCGCCCAAAGTGGCCGAGGCGACCTCGGCGCGTGCCGCGCCGCAAGCCCCGGCGGCTCCCGTTTCCCACCAGCGAGAAGAAGGGGCAGGTGAGAAGGTTCGGATCGCGCACACGAACCGCGTCTTCTCGTCTCCCCTGGCGCGTCGCTTGGCGAAAGAGGCCGGCATCGATCTCGCACGCGTCCAGGGTTCCGGCCCGCACGGCCGCGTCATCGCGCGCGACGTGGAAGCGGCCAAGTCGGGCCGGGGGATTGCAGCCCCCGCCGCGGCCGCCGCCGCCGGCGCGGTCGCGCCGACCGTGCAAACGCCCACTGACGAGAAGATCCGCGCGTTGTTCGAGCCCGGTTCGTACGACGCCGTCCCGCACGACAATATCCGCAAGGTGATCGCGCGGCGCCTCCTCGAAGCGAAGCTTACCATCCCGCATTTCTATCTCACGCTCGAGTGCAATATCGGTAAGCTCGTGGCGGCGCGCGAAGAGATCAACGCCGCCGCCCCGAAGGACAAGGACGGCAAGGCGACCTACAAGATTTCGGTCAACGATTTCGTCATCAAGGCGCTTGCGCTCGCGCTCCAGCGCGTCCCGGACGCCAACGTGACCTGGACCGAAGGCGCTATGCTCAGGCACAAGCATTCCGACATCGGGGTTGCGGTTTCGATACCCGGCGGGCTGATCACGCCGGTGGTGCGCCAGGCGGAGCAAAAGTCGCTTTCCGTCATCTCCAACGAGATGAAGGATTTTGCCGCGCGTGCGCGTGCGCGCAAGCTGGCGCCGCATGAATATCAGGGCGGGACCAGCGCGGTGTCTAACCTCGGCATGTACGGGATCAAGGAATTCTATGCCATCATCAATCCGCCGCACGCCACCATTCTTTCGGTCGGCGCCGGCGAGGAACGCGCCATCGTGCGGAACGGCAAGATCGAAGCGGCGCATATGATGACCGTTGGACTCGCGACCGATCACCGCGCTGTCGACGGGGCGCTCGGCGCCGTCCTTCTGGATGCGTTCAAGGCGTTGATCGAAAATCCGGTGATGATGGTGGTGTGAGTTAGAGCATCGCTCGCGCCGAAATCCGGCGCGAGCGATGATTGAGCAGCACGGGGATCAAGGGAAGCCGCCATGAGGAAGGACAAGGCCAAATCAGCGTGGTCAGCCCATCAAGGACCATGGCGGCAGGCGAAGACGCGGCGCGAGGTCCTCGGGGTCACCGCGCTCGCCGGCGCGATGGCCCTGCTCCCGACTTTGGTGCGTAGCCAAGAGCGATTTCCAGCCCGAAACATTCGTATCATTGTGCCTTTCCCGGCCGGCGCAACCACCGACATGCTGGCGCGGCTGTTCGCGCAACGCATGTCGGAAGGCTTAAGCCAAAGCGTGGTCGTGGAGAACGTCGGCGGAGCCGGCGGATCGCTCGGCGCCGACCAAGTCGCGAAGGCCGCCCCCGACGGCTACACGCTCCTGTTCCACAACATCACCTTCACGACCACCACGTCGTCGCTGCAATCCGCCGGGCGCTCACCTCACGATATCGAGCAGGACTTCGTGCCGATCGCGGTCGGAGCTTACGTACCGCTGTTGCTGTTGTCGCATCCGTCAGTCCCCGCACGCGACCTCAAGGAGTTCGTGGACTATGCGAGGCAGACGAAAGAGCCGCTGTTCTACGGTTCCACCGGCCCGGGCAGCGTCATGAACCTGATGGGCGAAGTGCTCAAACGCGACACCGGGATCAAGATGGATCACGTCCCGTTTCGCGGCGCCGCTCCGTTGGTGCAGGAGATGCTGTCCGGCCGAATCCAATTCGGCGGCGACCAGCTTTCGAGCTCGCTGCAGCACGTGCGCGCCGGTGCGCTCGCCGCGCTGGCGGTGACCAGCCGCTCGGCGGCGCTGCCAGAGGTCGCGAGCACGCGCGAGCTCGGCTTTCCCAACCTCGATTTGCGCGGATGGAATGGCTTCCTCGCGCCCAAAGGCACTGCGCGAGATGCTGCGCGAGCAAATCGCCAAGGTGAGGCCGATGGTGGAGGAGCTCAAGCTGGTGATGCAGTAGGGCCGGTAGGCATAGAAACGGCAATGATCTAGACTCACCATGCCCGGCCTTGTGCCGGGCATGCACGTATTAAAACCGCCGTTGCTCGAAGACGTAGATGGCGAGGGAACTCGCACTTGCTGCGATTGTGCCTATGACGTGCCGTACGTCCGGCAGCGCGAGACACGGGTGACAAGCCCGGCGACCTTTGCAGGAGAAAGCGGCATGGCTGATCCCTCCTTCGACATCATCATTATCGGCTCCGGGCCCGGCGGCTACGTCACCGCGATCCGCGCGGCGCAGCTCGGTTTTTCGACCGCAATCGTCGAGCGTGACTATCTCGGCGGCATCTGCCTCAACTGGGGTTGCATCCCCACCAAGGCGCTGCTGCGCTCGGCCGAGATCTTCCATTACATGCAGCATCCCAACGACTACGGTCTCTCGGCCGAGAAAGTGACTTACGATCCTGCCGCCGTGGTCAAGCGCTCGCGCGCGGTATCGAAGCGGCTCAACGACGGCGTCGGCTTTCTGATGCGCAAGAACAAGGTCACCGTGATCTGGGGCGAGGCAATGATCGACGCGCCGGGCAAGGTGACGGTGAAGACGAGCGCGAGCGAGGCGCCAAAAGGCGCGCTCGGGGCGGGTGCCTATCAAGCCAAGCACATCATCATCGCCACCGGCGCGCGGCCACGCGTGTTGCCCGGCCTCGAACCCGACAAAAAGCTGATCTGGACCTATTTCGAGGCCATGGTCCCCGACCGCATGCCGAAGTCGCTGCTGGTCGTCGGTTCGGGCGCGATCGGCATCGAGTTCGCCTCGTTCTACCGCACCTTCGCCGTCGAGGTGACCGTGATCGAGATACTGCCGCAAATTCTCCCTGCCGAGGATGCCGAGATTGCGGCATTCGCGCGCAAGCAATTCGAGAAGCAAGGCATCAAGATCCTGACCGGCGCCAGGGTGACGAAGCTCGACAAGAGGGCGGACAGCGTGACTGCGACCATCGACGACGGCAAAGGCGGCACGCAGACGCTCACCGTCGAGCGCGTCATCTCCGCGGTCGGCGTCACCGGCAATATCGAACATCTCGGCCTCGAAAAGCTTGGCGTGAAGACCGACCGCGGCGCCATCGTGATCGATGCGCTCAATCGCACCAATGTGCCCGGCATCTACGCCATCGGCGACGTTGCCGGCCCGCCGTTGCTCGCGCACAAGGCCGAGCACGAGGGCGTCATCTGCGTCGAGGCGATCAAGGGTCTCAAGCCTCATCCCATGGACAAGCGTCTCATCCCGGGCTGCACCTATTGCTCGCCGCAGATCGCCTCGGTCGGCCTCACCGAGCAGGCGGCGAAGCAGAACAAGCTCGATATCCGCGTCGGCCGCTTTCCATTCATCGGCAACGGCAAGGCGATCGCGCTGGGCGAGGACCAGGGTCTCGTCAAGGTGATCTTCGACAAGAACACCGGGGCGCTGCTCGGCGCGCACATGGTCGGCGCCGAGGTAACCGAGCTGATCCAGGGCTATGTCGTGGCGATGAACCTCGAGACCACGGAGGAGGAGCTCATCCACACCGTGTTCCCGCACCCGACGCTCTCCGAGATGATGAAGGAGGCGGTGCTCGATGCCTATGGGCGCGTGCTCAACATCTGATGCCCGTCATCGACATTCACACCCATTGTTCACCCCGGACGCGCGGTGATCCATTCGGCGTCGCGCAGGCGCTGCGCGGGACACCGGTCGGCAAAAATGCGGTGACGAATTACCGTGGTTTGCCGGCGGTGTCCTACCACGACATGACGGATTTCGACCTCCAGCAGGAGGTTTGCGCCAGGGCCGGCATCACCGGCCGGATCATCAGCAATCCGTTCGCGGCGGAGGTGATCACCGCGATTTCGAGGAAGCCCGCGATCGACGTCGTCAAGCACGTCAACGACCAGACCGCCGCGGTGGTGGCGCGGGCGAAGAGCAACTGGGGCCTCGGCACGCTCAATCCACTCGATGCAAGCCACATCGCGGAGGGCGAGCGCTGTCTTGGAGCGCTCGGCTTCAAGGGACTGCTGATCACGTCGAGCTGGCACGGCCAATTCATCGACGGCGAAGCCGCCTTTGCGTTCTGGGAATGGGCGCAAGCGCGGCAGGTGCCGCTCTTCATCCATCCACCGCGCGTGCCGATCGGACACGACCAGCAGATGGATCAATACAAACTCGATGAGCTGGTAGGGCGGCCGTTCGACACTGCGATGGCGCTCGCACGCATGATCCTGTCCGGGCTGTTCGACCGCTATCCGGGCGTGAAGATCGCGGTCGCACATATGGGTGGCGGACTTCTGCCGGTCATCGGACGGCTCGATTTCGGCTGGCGGCTCGGCTGCGAGGGCATGCCCGAGCGCGCCGTCATTCGATGCAAGCAGCGGCCGAGCGATTATCTCGCCAAGCTTTACGTCGACACCATGGGCTTCTGGGCGCCGCACGTGCGCGAGACGGTGGAGGTGTTCGGCGTCGACCGCGTCATGTTCGGCACCGATTACGGCCCGGTGCCGATCGATCCCGGGGAGCATATCGGCATCGTGAAAGGACTAGCGATCCCCGAGGCCGACAAGGATAAGATCCTTTGGCGCAATGCAGCGCGTTTTTTCAACCTGGACGACGCCGCGTGACGTTTCGCCGGACGAGGATTGGAGTGGACAGGGGACGCTATCCAATTCGAAGGTACTGCGGGTGCTTGCTCGCGGCGCTGCTGTTGTCGCCCAATCAGGGAGCCACGGCCGACACTGTCAAGCGCGTGGCAGCATCGGCGGCCGCCGCGCCGTCGGCGCTCGCCATGGCCGAATATCGTCGCAAATTGGAGGAGTACACCCTCGCGCGTCAGAAATACGAGGCCGCGGCCGACGCGTACTGGGAATCCATCGCGGACAAGAGACGGCTGCGACGTGCCAAACGCCGCAACAATCAGGACATTGTGCTCGGCGATTACGTGTTGACCCAGCCGCCGGTCTATTCTGGCCCGCCGAAACCGGTCGATCCCTCGGCACCTCCCGAAGAGGCGCCACCAAGGAAGTACGTGCCGGTCGTGGCCGACTTTCTGCAGGCAGCGGCGAAGGAATTCAACTTTGTTCCGCAGCAGCCTCGTAGCGAGATGGAGTACAAACGCGCCTACGCCAAGGTCGCCTCCGCCGCCGGGCTGACGAAGGAACAGGCCGTGCGAATTTACGGATTCGAGGCCGGCGGGGACGGCAAATATGACGTGCAAGCGGGGTTGGAACAGCCGAGGCCGGGGGCGCAGGCGATTTCCACCGCGCTGGGCTACAACCAGCTGTTGGCCACCAACAGCGTCGAGCTCATGGCGGAGAAGGGCGATCAGTTCATCAGGATCCTGAGCGCGAAGGCCGCGGGATTAACGGATGAGGCGAAGAAGACCCTGCAGAGAAAACTCGCGGTGCTCAAGAGCATGGTCGCTTTCTGCCGAAGCGTTCCGGATACCTGGAGCGCGCACGACAAGCTGGCAAACACACCCAAAGGCCTCGGCGTCCATGCGCTGAATCTGGATTTGGACGTTGGTCCTTTGCTGCAAACGCAAAAGCTGCTGGATTCCATCGTCTTCGCGCGCGCGCAGGGATCTGGCGGAGTATTGAGTGCGGCCGAGCTCGAGATGATGAACCTCACCGGCGATGGCAACGGCCTCGATATCATCACGATGCCGCCGGTGTGGCGCGAACGAGTGCCCACCTCGAATTTCTTCCAACCGGGTGGCTATGAGCGCAACCCGATCGCCATTCGCAATAACGTGGTTTCAAAGCTGTTGGCCGCGACCAACGCCACGATGGATCAAGAGAGCAAGTTGCAAGGCGCAAAGGAACTGGCGGCCTTGTTTTCCAAATAAGGTGAGGCGACTGGGGCGGCGCGCGAGCACTGGGACGTGCCGGCGGACACCGAGATCACGCGATCTGGACGTCGTTCCAGAAACCGATCCAATGATCGACCTGCTTCATCGAGGCGCGCGGCACCTCGTACGACCATGCGGCGCGCTGGCTGCGTGCGGCATCCGCCGCGAGGTCGTAGAACTGGACTCCGTGCGGGCAGGCTAGGTCGCTCGGCGTCTTCGGAGCCAGCTGCAGCAAATCCATCCGGACCGCTTCGCGCGGGAAATACCGGTAGCCGTCCACTTCGAGGGTTCGATCGCTCTCCGCAATCACCTGACCGCGCCATGTCGCCTTCATGGGTGATGTCCTCCGCAGCCTGTCGGTGCTCGCTGGTGCCTCACGTCCGCTTGTGGAACCTTTACTTGCCGCCGCCG
>WNGJ01017090.1_pt1 | contig 15251 bp, 17 predicted proteins | sample 5400611 | NCBI WGS metagenome assembly WNGJ01 (sample SAMN13153375, study PRJNA577476) | soil metagenome | isolation source: 40 cm soil or saprolite under Garry oak tree replicate 1 | place: USA:California | collected 2016-06-15
CGAATCTGCGTGCGTTGCTGTTCGTTCAGCGAAACGTTCGCAGCTCCAGCACCACGTTCTATCGAAGTGGCGCCTTGCATCGGCGCCCTTGTGCTGCCCTGCAGTCCCTGGAACTGCTCCTTGCGCTGCGCACTGGTGGTGCCGCGCTGGGTGCGGTTACCAGTCTTGGACTGTGTTGTCTTCGCCGTGCTGGCAGCCTTGTTCTGCTTAAGCTCCTGTGTACTGCGGTTAGCGGACTTCTCGCCCTTGCCGGCATTGCTCTTGCCGGTCATGTTCGCTGCAGCGCCAGTCTGCTTGGACTGCATTTTGCTTTCGTTTCGTGCGTTCTGCCCAGAGGATTGCTTGCCAGAGGATTGCTTGGACATCGCACTCTGATTTTTGGCACTCTGGTTTTTGCCTTGCTGCGCGCCCTGGTTTTTCAAGCCCTGACTGGCAGCCTTGTTCTTAGTGCCCTGCTCGCCGCGCTGACTCTGTATGTTGCTCTGCGGGCCGCCGGCGCCTTTCTGCTCTTGCTGATTCTGTTGCGCGAAGGCCATGCCGCTCGCCGCAAACAGCGCTAGCGCGGCAACGCCCGCCAACAATGTGTGTTGCCTGTTCCTCATTAAGCTCTCTCCTTCCCGATGGGGTTTTGCGCATTCCGCCCGCGCTGAAGTTCCTTTCCCGGACTGCGACGCACTTGGCCAACGCCTGCTCGACAGCAAAGTTTCTCTAAAGTTTCTTCGTGTGATATTTCCTGGTGGAAAAGAAGTTCGTTTCTGAATATCTGTTCACGTAACATCGTGAGATATTGGTGCCCGCAATCACATCGAGCATGGACTGCAAGTCCAAAGATTTCCGCGCCAATCAAGCGGCCATGCGGGAATTGATCACGGAACTTGAAAAGCGGCGCGCCGAAGCGGCCGAGGGCGGTTCGCCGCGCGCGCGCGAACGGCATATTGCGCGCGGCAAGCTCTTACCGCGCCAGCGCGTCATGACGCTGGTCGATTCGGGGGCGCCGTTTCTGGAATTGTCGCCGCTTGCGGCGAACGAGATGTACGAGGACGCTATCCATGGCGCCGGAGTGATCACCGGAATCGGCAGAGTCGCCGGACGCGAATGCGTCATCGTCTGCAATGATTCGACGATCAAAGGCGGCACTTACTATCCGATGACGGTGAAGAAGCATCTGCGGGCGCAGGAGATTGCGCGCGAAAACCGGCTACCTTGCATCTACCTGGTCGATTCCGGTGGCGCCAATCTGCCGCATCAAACCGAAGTTTTTCCCGACCGGGATCATTTCGGACGTATTTTTTACAACCAGGCGACGATGTCGGCGGCCGGCATTCCGCAGATCGCGGTCGTGATGGGCTCATGCACTGCGGGCGGCGCCTATGTGCCGGCGATGTCTGACGAGACCATCATCGTACGCAATCAAGGTACGATCTTTCTTGGCGGACCGCCGCTCGTAAAAGCGGCCACTGGCGAAGTTGTAACCGCCGAAGAGCTTGGCGGCGCCGATGTCCATGCCAAAAAATCCGGTGTCGCCGACTACTATGCCGAGAATGATCGCCACGCACTCGCGCTGTGCCGGCAAATAGTCGGCACGCTGAATACAAGAAAAATCCTCGACGTTATGCTGCGAAAGCCGAGCGAGCCGCAATACGACGCGGCCGAGCTCGATGGCATCGTGCCCGTCGATCTAAAGAAGCAGTATGACGTGCACGAAATTATCACTCGGCTCGTGGACGATTCCGAGTTCGATGAGTTCAAAGTGCTCTACGGCACGACGATTGTCACCGGCTTTGCCCATATTCACGGTATTCCGATCGGCATTCTCGGCAACAACGGCATCCTATTTTCCGAAAGCGCACTAAAAGCCGCGCATTTCATCGAGCTGTGCTGCCAGCGCCGCGTGCCGCTCCTGTTCCTGCAAAATATTTCCGGCTTCATGGTGGGCCGCGATTACGAGGCTGGCGGCATCGCCAAGGACGGCGCCAAGATGGTGACCGCCGTTGCCTGCGCCCAGGTGCCGAAGATCACGGTCATCGTCGGCGGCTCGTACGGCGCCGGCAATTACGGCATGTGCGGGCGCGCCTATGGTCCGCGGTTTTTGTTCACCTGGCCGAACGCGCGCATTTCCGTGATGGGCGGCGAACAAGCGGCTTCGGTGCTGGCGACGGTACGCCGCGAAAACATTGAAGCGGAGGGCCGAAAGTGGTCGGAAGTTGAAGAAGAGGAATTCAAGCAACCGATCCGCGAACAATACGAGGCTGAAGGTAATCCCTATTACGCCACCGCACGGCTCTGGGACGATGGCATCATCACGCCGGCCGAAACGCGCCGCGTGCTCGGTTTATGTTTTTCCGCTGCGCTAAATGCGCCGATTGCGGAGACGCGGTTTGGTGTTTTCCGGATGTGAGGCGCATAGATCCCGCGCCACTTACGACGATCGTTCGAACCTGGATCTCGTCTGGCGTCGATGCGCACAACGTAGGCATGACGTTCGCTTTCGGTCCTTATACACTTCAATAAAAGGAGCTGACGGGAGCCCGAACAGATGCCCAAAACAATCGAGCATGTGCATTGGCCGGACGCACCCGACCTTTGGATGCCGTACGCGCCCGCTATAAAGGTGAAAGGTGGCACCACGGTTTATCTCGCCGGCGTCACCGCGGCGCCGGTTTATCATCATCATCCGCACCGGCCGGAGGAGTTCGACGCCATGCCGCGTGATATGGCCGGCCAGGCGAGGGCGGCGCTCGAGAACCTCAAGCGCGGCCTGCATGCCGTGGGCGGCACGTTCGCCGATGTTGTCACCGCCGATCGATTCGTCACCGATCTCACCGATCAGGATGCGCTCAATCGCGTGTGGGGCGAGTATTTTCGTGTTGCCAAACCGGCGACGACCACTGTGCAGGTCGTGCGGCTCGCCACCGATCCGCGCTGCCTGGTCGAGATCAACGCGATTGCCGTGATCGATTGACTGTCAGTGATTGAACAGCCACATCAGGGCGGTCAGGACGATGCTGACGATGATGCAGGTCACGAGGGGGAAATAGAAGCTCGTGCTGCCGCTCTGGATCATGATGTCGCCGGGCGAGCGGCCGAGGCCGATCCGCGCTAGTAACGGCCAGGCGATTCCGGCGAGTACTAGCGCTAGCCCAATTCCAATCAATAACCGCTGCATGGCTCGTAAAACCCCGCATGGCAGCTGGGTAGAGCGGCGGCCGCAATCAAGAGGAAACAATGGCTGACAATGGTTATCGGAATGCGTTGATCGTGGGCGTCGGCTCGGGACTGTCCGCCTCACTCGCGCGAGCCTTCAGCAAGCAAGGAATAAAGGTCGCGCTCGCCGCGCGGCGGGCCGCCAATCTTGCCGCCTTGGCTGAGGACACCGGCGCCAAGGTGTTTGCCTGTGACGCGACGGACCATGGTCAAGTCACCAAGGTATTTTCTGATTTTGAGAATGAGTTCGGCGGACCCGAAATTGTTGTCTACAATGCCAGCTACCGCACCCGCGGCCCGTTCGTCACGCTCGATCCGGCCGAGGTCGAAAGGTCGCTTGCAGTCACCGCGTTCGGTGCGTTTCTGGTCGCGCAGGAAGCGGCCAAACGCATGGTGCCGCGGGGGCATGGCGCGATCTTATTCACCGGCGCTTCGGCGAGCGTGAAGGGTTATGCGCAGTCAGCGCCTTTTGCCATGGGCAAGTTTGCGCTCCGCGGGTTGGCGCAGAGTATGGCGCGCGAATTAGCCCCGCTAGGCATTCACGTTGGTCACGTCGTGGTCGACGGCGGCATTCGCAGTCAAAGCCGGCCGGTTCCGTCGGATCGGCCTGATAGCCTGCTCGATCCCGACGCGATTGCGCAAACTTATCTCGATCTGTTGCGACAGCCGCGTAGCGCGTGGGCATGGGAAATTGAGTTGCGGCCGTGGATTGAGAAGTTCTGAACAGGATCTCGGAATGCTCACCCTGGAAGATCTCAAGATGCGAAAAAGAATCGGTGGCAGAGCGGCATTGGTCCTGATCGCTGTGTTGCTTGCGGTCAATGCAAACGCACAAACGCGTCACAGACGCGAACGCCAACCCAAAGAGACCGAACGTCCAGCCCCGGTGCTTTCAATCGACAAGCGGGATACGGTCGTAGCTCTGCCCGGATCGTTCAACGGTCGGCCCTACTGGCTTGCCCTTGCCCAATGCGGCGGCGCCTATTTCAAGCTCAACGTGCTTTACACTGCGATTGCCGTACAAGCGCGTGCAGTCAAACCCGATCCGAAGCTCAATACGGAATACACCCGCAAGCTAAACGATGCGATCAAGACTGCGACGGCCTTCTTCAGCGGCGCGGAGCGTTTTTTGATGACCGACCGGGGCATCGAGCGCATCGATGCGGTATTGATCTACAACGAGCAGTCGCGTGCGGTGGCGGACCGGATCAAAGCTATCGATGCCGCGCTCAACGCGGCAAAGGCCTGCCCGGCGCTCTACCAAGCCTGCCAAGAGACGCATGCGAATGCCTGCAGCGAAACGCTTCCGTCGGTAGGTTAGAAATGGCGTGGTCGAGGAGGTTTTGATGACGCCGATCGTTGCCGCACTTATCGCGGCGGTCGCGCTCGCGGCTCCTGCGGCCAGGGCGCAGCAAGGGACCAAAGCGGCCGATCCGTCTGCGGAGGAGGCGCCGGAGTTCCTCAGCCTCAGCGGGATCATGGCGCAGCAGCAGACGCGGCACATCAAGCTTTGGTTTGCCGGCACGGCCGGCAATTGGCCGCTTGCTGATTACGAGATCGACGGGCTCAAGGAAGGCTTCGATGACGTCGCTAAGCTTCTTGGCGACGATGTCGCGCAACAGCACGTACGTGACGCGATGGCCGAATTGGAAAAATCGGTCGACGCCAAAAATCGCGATAACTTCGTTGTCGCCTTCGATAAGCTCAGTGCCGGCTGCAATGCGTGCCACACTACGCTCGATCATGCATTCATCGTGATTCAGCGCCCGGCTCTATTGCCCTATAGCAATCAGAATTTCTCTCCACAGAAGTAGACCGACTCACTTGCTTGCCGCTCGTCACCGTTCCGCGTCGAGATCGTTTTCGCACGCTTGCGGCGAGCCGACCGACCGGACATCCCGCGGAACTTTGCCCCCACTTTACGCAAGCCACGATAAGGCTATGTCCGCGCAGTATTTCTCGGCCGCAGGATGGGATATCGGGCAAACGGCTTTGTTCTTGAATTATCGGCCAATCCGGCCATACTGCGCGAATTGTGCTATGCAGCACGGGGTGGGGGTCTCCTTGGAACAACAGGGTAGCGACATAGCAACTTTGCCGGCGGCGACCGCCTGCAATGTGCTGATGATCTATCCGCGCTTCATGGCGGATTCCTTCTGGAATTTCTCGGAAGCCTGCGAACTCGTGGGTGCCCGTTATCCCGCTATTCCGCTCGGCTTGATCACTGTGGCGGCACTGCTGCCCAAATCTTGGAACGTCCGGCTGGTCAATCGCAACACCGAGGAGTTCAGCGAGAGCGACCTCGCCTGGGCCGATATGGTGATGACCGGCGGTATGCTGTTTCAGCAAGCGGACACGCACGATCTGATCGAGATGTGCCGTGCACGCGGCTTGCCGGTTGTTGTTGGCGGGCCCGACGTGAGTTCCAGTCCGCACCGCTACGCATCGGCGAATTTCCGCATCGTTGGCGAAGCTGAAGGTATCATCGATAAGTTCATTGCCGCTTGGGAGGAAGGTCAGCGCGAGGGCACTTTCGAGTCACCGAAATTCCAGGTCGACGTGACTAAGACGCCGATTCCGCGGTTCGATCTTCTAAAGTTCGATCAATATCTTTACATCGGCGTGCAATTCTCGCGCGGCTGTCCGTTTACCTGCGAGTTGTGTGACATCATTGAGCTCTATGGCCGGGCGCCGCGGACTAAGACCCATACGCAGATGCTCGCCGAACTGCAAGCGCTGTACGATCTTGGCTATCGCGGTCACGTCGATTTTGTCGACGACAATCTGATCGGCAACAAAAAAGCGATCAAGGCTTTCCTGCCCGTGCTCGAGACCTGGATCAAGGAGCACGATTATCCCTTTGAATTTACCACCGAGGCCTCGCTCAACCTCGCCGACGATGCTGAACTGCTGCAAATGCTGCGAAGGACGAATTTCTTCGCGATTTTTGTTGGCATCGAAAGTCCCGACGAGGAGACGCTGGCGGCGATGCGCAAAAAGCAGAATACACGGCGCAGCATTGCCGGAAGCGTGCACAAGATCTACCGCGCTGGCATGTCGGTGACGGCAGGCTTCATTGTCGGTTTCGATAGCGAGAAGGGATCGATCGCGCAGCCGATGATCGATCTGATCGAAGAAGCCAACATTCCGATCGCGATGGTGGGGCTGCTTTATGCGTTGCCGAACACCCAGCTCACGCGTCGCTTGGCGCGTGAAGGCCGTCTGTATGTCGATCATGATGCGGCGCCGGCCGGCAAGGGCGATCAGTGCACCGCGGGCGTGAATTACGAAACCAAGCGTCCGCGCCTGGAAATTTTGCGCGATTACCGCAAGATACTTGAAAAAATCTACGATCCGGACGCGTTTTGTGGGCGCTTGGAACGTCTGGCTGGGATGCTTGACTGCTCCGATCGGCGGAAGGAATTGCCGCAAGGCGACATCCGCGGCAGCGTGAGCACAATAAAGCTGGTGCACGATCTGATGTCGCGCCTGCCGGAGGGTCGTGAGCGCTTTTGGAAAGCATTCACGACATGCATGTCGATCAATCCAAATTCGGTGCGCGGCATCGTCACGCTTATGGCCTTTTATCTCAATGTCGGACCTTATTCCCGCTACGTGATGAAGCAAATCGATCGCCAGATCGAGGATCTTGAGCAGGGGCGCTTCATTGAGCCGAAATTGCTGCCGCCCGCCGAAGCGGAGCCGATTGCAGTGAACGCTTGAAACCCGGACTGTCCGCTAATTGCGGCTGGTTAGTTACCCGAATAGGCGCTCGCCAAATTAATAATTAGTCTGCTCGATTCCCGGCACAGTCAGCAGCGAAGAAATAGAGCTGCCGCGCAGGTCATAGAGCCTGGCATAGACGACGCCTTCACGCACGATGTCGAACATGACCGGCGCGTCGAGCTTGGCGCAGTAAAACTCACCGAGCACCATGGCGAAATCGGCCCCCTTGGGATTCCAAGTCGTGGTGAATTGCGCCCCGAGCGCAATCGCGACCGGCGGATGTGGGCCGCAGACCGCAACTCTCCATTGGCCGTGGGGCGGACGCTCATGGCGGTCGGCGATGTCGGTAAGCAACCGTCGCGATGCCTGGGTCAGCGACAGGCCCCAATAATCGAGCATGTAGTTTTGCCGCGCGCGCGGCGGCCCGCCGGCTAGATTGTTGTAATCCGTGTACTCGTAGGGATGCAGTCGCGTCATATCGAGGACTGGAGAAGCTATGCCGATCAGCAAAGCCAAGACGCAAGCGCCGACAGCGATCCGGCCATGGCGCACAAGCCGGTCGGCGATCTGCGCGGCGGCGAGGCCGCCAAGCGCGGCGAGCGGCGGTAACACAAAAATAAAATGGCGGATGCCGTTATACATTGCGGGCCGCGTCGCCACCGTGACCAGCACCGGCAATAGAACGGCGAGCACTGTTGCGAGGAGCGCTGCGCGCTGTTCCGGAAGTTGGACCGCCAGCAGCGTTGGCACGTAACTGCGCGGCATATCGATGACCGGGATCAATTGGCCATCGAACAGTTCGCGCCAGGGCTTTTCGAAGAAATTGGAAAAATACTCGACGGCGCGGAACGGATTGAGCGGCGAAACGACGCTCCATGGCCAAACCAGGCCCATCAGGAGATACGCGAGGATTGCAGCTGGGATGAATGGCAGGAGAAACGATCCGCATTCGCTCAACGCGATCCTGAGCCCAGTCGCGCGGGACCTTACCACAACAATGAATGGAAGCGGCAGCAGAGCGTTTGCAATCGCAAAACCTCCCAATACGCGCGCACCGATCGCGAGCCCAACGCCTATTCCGCACAGTGCGATGGTCGGCGGCGTTGCACGCGGATATTCCTCATACGCACGAACGAGAGCGAGCAGCGCAATCGCCATGACTGCCGCGAATGGTCCATCCTTGGCGTTGATGAACATATGGCCGTAGTAGAGCGGCGTCGCAACGAGCAGCAGCAGTCCTAGCAGGCCGGCGAGCGGCCCGCCGAGGCGTCGGCCAAGGCGCCACGTCGCGAATAACCCCACCAATCCCACTGCAGCTCCAACGAGCCGCCGCGTTTCGAGAAGGTCGAACGGCAGGACTTTGGCGGCAAGAGTTGCAACGATGTCGAAACCGCCGCCGTACATGTAGAGATTCACAAACGAAAGCGCGCGCTGGTCGGCAAAATTCGATTGATAAAGTGAGACGAGTAGGGCGCCATATTGGGAGTGCGTGTAGTCGTCCCAACCGAGCCCGTAATCGCGAAAGGTGGCCAACGCGATTGCGGCAATGAAGGCGAGTACACCGATCGCGGGCCAATCCAGCCAAGGCGCCGATTGGATTGCCTTCGACGGCAAGCGCAGCGACCTCACCGCAGCTTGATGCACGGTCAGCCCCGGTTCAGATTTACGACTAAAATTCATGAAGCGCATCCGCGCTCCTGACAATGCGGCAATCCGTTACGACGCTGAATTAAATTCATCTTTGCCTCGACGGTCACGCCCGGTGCAAGAAGCGGGGCGAAACGCGCCCCGCTGGAAAGACAACGCCGATGCGGCCTCGTTACTTCATCGCCGCCTCGAACATTTCGCCGACGTGGTCCCAATCCACCAGGTGGTCGAAAAAGGCCTTCAGATAATCCGGCCGCCGATTGCGGTAGTCGATATAGTAGGAGTGTTCCCAAACATCGCAGCCGAGAATTGGTTTGCCGCCGTGGACGAGCGGATTTTCGCCGTTGGGTGTTTTCATCACCGTGATTTTGCCGTCCTTCACCGCCAGCCAGCACCATCCTGAGCCGAATTGCGTGACGCCGGCTTGGATCAGATCTTCCTTGACCTTGGCCAATGGTCCGATGTCGGACGTAAGTTGCTTCTCGAGCTTTCCTGGAAGTTTGTCGCCGCCGCCGCCTTTCTTCATCCATTTCCAGAAATGGATATGATTGAAATGTTGGGCGGCATTATTGAAGAGGCCGGGATTTTTACCGAAGGTGCCCTTGACGACCTCTTCTACCGGTTTGTTTTCCCATTCGGTGCCTTTAGCCAAATTGTTGCCCGTGTTCACATAAGCCTGATGGTGTTTGTCATGATGGAATTCGAGCGTTTCGCGCGACATATGCGGCGCCAGCGCGTCATACGGATAAGGAAGTTCGGGCAGGGTGAATGCCATTGGTGTGCTCCTCAACGTGAACTTGACGGGGATGGATGCCGGTGCAACGGCCTTGGAACCTGAAAAGTTCCTCTAGATAGGACCAATTCAAGCGTCTCGGCAACGTCCTCATCACAGCGTAAACGGCGATGGTGCTAGTAACGAAGCCGCGGAATACGCTTGCATGGGATCAGGGCATCGTCACAATATCGACGCAAATTGCTTTGATCCGCCCCGCAATAGAGGTTGGGCGTATGTATTTGGTTTTGTTGGCGTTTGGTGCAGTTCTCGGTGCGGCGGGCGCGTTCCTTGCACTGTCGGGTGTGTCGTTGCGCGACGGCACCTTCGATGCCGCCATCTTGACGCCGGGCATTGTTGCGGCGGTGGGAGGGCTTCTGCTCATTGGACTTGGGGTCGGGCTTCGAAGCTTGCAGCGCATTGAGCAAGCGCTGGCAGTTCGGCCCATGCCCCGCGTTCTGCCATTGAGCGAGACCAAGCCTGCCGAGCTTGCGGGCGCGTCACGCGAAGCCCCGCCGATGCCTTTCACGCCAAAGGCCAGTCGCCAGCCTCTTCCCGGCGTCACTCCGCTGGAATCAGGTGAAGATGCAGAGAAGTCGCCGGACAATGTGCCTGCTCTAGGCAAAATGTCTCCAGCTTTGCCCACAATCGTAGTGTCGCCCGCAGATAAAGCGAATGCTGCCGGTGATATGCTGCATCTCGCAAAAGGCAGCAACGGCGCAGGCGCCCCGCCGACAGCTTCCCAGCCCCAGGTCGGCGCGCGGTCGGCTATGCCTACTAAGCGAGAAAGGACTCCGGCACTCGATGCGCTGTGGCCAAAGGGACCGCGCCCAATACGCCCCCCGCACTCCACACCCGCTCAGACGGCTACGGTACCGGCAATCGAGTCTCAAAAAAGTGCCACACAGGCGAGGGACCCGGCATCTCCCAATCTTGACGAAGGCACGGTACCAGGGGTGTCGGTCCTCAAGTCGGGCGTCGTCAATGGGATGGCGTACACTTTATATTCGGACGGTTCGATCGAAGCACAGTTGCCGGAGGGGACGCTGCGTTTCGGCTCGATCACCGAGTTGCGCAATCACATCGAACAAAGCGCCTGAAGCAAATTTGCCGGGCTTGTGAGCGCGCCTAGGCCGCCGCGGCAAGCGCCGCGCGCGCATCGGAGCGGATGCGATCCACCATGGAACGGAAGCCGTTCGAGCGTTGCGGCGTGAGGTGTTCGCGTAAACCCATGCCCTCGAACAATTTGATGGCGTCAACGTTCAGAATCTCTCTTGCGCTTTTGCCTGAATAGACTGCGAACAGGATTGCAATCAAGCCGCGCACGATGTGAGCATCGCTGTCTCCTGCGAAGGTCAGCACCGGTCCGCCTGCGCCGTTCGGACGCACCGCGGTGTCGAGCCAGACTTGGCTCGCACAGCCTTGAACCTTATTGGCGTCACTGTGTGCCGCCTCGGACAACGGCGCCAGCTCACGGCCCAATTCGATCAGATAGCGGTAGCGGTCGTCCCAGTCATCCAGGACCGTAAAATTGCCGATGATTTCGTCGATGTCAGGCATGCCGAGGCTCAACGCCGCTCTCTCATGTGGGCTTTTATATAGAGAGTGATGACCGAGAGGTCGATATGTCGGCAGAGCCGTGCGCCGCACGCTGCTTCCACGCAGGCTTTACGAAAAATCACGCCGCGTGTCTGAGTTCCTTCCGCGGCGCTGGGCCGCGCCAGGGCGCAGCGAGATCGGCAGGGGTCAGCGTATTCTGGGAATCCTTGTCGGCCACAGTGCCGTCCGCTCCCGGTTTGACAACATGTCCGGAATTGCCGCTCGCTGCATCTTTCCGCTTCATGCTTTCAGTCACGAACTCGTAGAGCATCCTCGCTCCCGCCTGGGCTCTGGAGCCCAGCTGGCTTGCGACATGAGAACCGACGGTGCAGGCGTCGGGCTGGCGGGCGCAAAATTGGCGAAGGTCACCCACGGTAGCGGAGGCGGCTGAAATCGCGTCCGTCGCCCCGACCTGGCTAGCTTCCGGCTGGCGCGAAGAGCCACTCGGCAACAGGACGAGAACAAGCCCCAGCCAAAACGCCATGCGCAAAAGAAAAAACATGACACCCAATTCCCCTGCGGCACGTCCTACCGCAGCCGAAAGGTTAGCAGGCAGCCTTGAAGCCGGCGTTGCGGCGCCCGCTACACTTTTGTCCATATTTGAAGAGAATACGCCGCAAATTTTCGAGGGATTGGAAAAAGTTTATTTACCTTAATATTTCCAGTGCGTGCATTCGATGATGGGCTTTTGCCGCCAAATGCCGATGATTTGGGGCCAATACGGCTCGCGCTTTTGCGTTAGTGGACCTCGCCATCGAACTTCACCGGCAAAATCCCCGCTATTACCCTGATTAGGGAAAGGCCCCAGCCGAGCCTTTTTAGCGTTCGCTTAAGCCGCCTTTGCGACGATCAAGCCTGCCAAATTGGGGCCTGCGATACAGAGATAATGGCCCAGTTCGAGGTGATGGCAACGATCACGATCTGGCGCTCCGCAGTGAACATCGCGTAGGTGCACATGTTTATCTCGTCCACCCAGCCGGACAGAAGCGTGGTGAGCAAGCGTGGGTAGACGCCGCCGTCAAACGCTTTTCACGCGCGCGGCAAGACCGGCCGGGGCACTCATGCTTCAGGTCTGGACCGCATTAAGCCGGCGTCCGGTCGACACCGTCGCGATCCTCACCGCAATTGCGGTGAGTACAATCGTTGTGGTGAATGCCGTTTTCTTGCAATCGGGCATGCGCGCTGCCCCGCTCTTCGATGCCAACAAATCAGCGAGCGTGAAAAGCGATTCACTCAAGCCGCTCGTAACAAGCAGCCCTATGCGCCCGGTTGCCACATCGGCCGTCGTGCAGCCAGTTGTGGCCCGGCGCAATGATACGATTGCCGAATTGATCGGCCCCTCGGCGCGGATCGCCGCCGTGCAGCGAGCCTTGTCGGATTTCGGCTACGGCCAGATCAAAGCGTCTGGAACATTGGACGACGCTACAAGCGCAGCGATCCAAAAGTTCGAACGTGAGCACAATCTGCCGAGCACTGGCCGTGTTTCCGACCGCTTGATCAAAGAGCTCGCTGCTATGATCGGTCGCCCGATCGAGTAATCGTAGCGCGGCGCCAAATGGCTGCGCGCTTTCGAAAATCCACGGTTGCGATCTCGATTTGGCGGCTGATTTCCAGAATGGCCGCCGATCTGCGACTATAGTTTGGCATCAGCAAAGCTTCCGCAGAAAAGACCGCAACAATGCGTCTCAAAAGCGCCCTATGGGTCGCCGCTTATTTGCGCCGCTGCCACATCGAGGGTACTTCCGCGGTAGTGCGCCGGCGCGGCGCCGAAGAGGCCGGCGCTATTTTCGTGCGCATCTGCCGGCTCGACGGCACGTCGGAACTATTTGGGCCAGCGCCGCAGAGCGCGCTTGAGCCAGGCGGCGGTGATCGCATGTTTACGGCCTGCTTGGTATCGCAGCCGGCACCCGACGCCGAGATCGACGCTTATTTAGCGCGCGAGGTCAAATTCGATTCCGATCTGTGGATCCTTGAAGTCGAGGACCCCACTGGCCGGAATTTTCTTAGCGTCATCCGCTAGAGCACGCAGGCTGTGGGGCGTAGCCTGGCGTTACCCGATTCGGAAAAGCATTCAAGACAGTCGGAACGAAAGGGCGCTAAGAGGCGTCGCGGCGGTCGGCTGGCCGTGACACGCTCGGGCCGTGATGTGCGATTGGGATCACTGCGCGTGGGCGCGCGACGTTGTCTTCCCACAACATCGCACGATGTCGTTCCACAGGACGATCTGTTTTCGGCAATGATTGCCAAATCGCCACCATGTGCTCGGCCGATTGTTTCGGTAATTCATGATGCAATTCGGCAAGCGCTTGAACGCGAGCGACCGAATGACCGATTCTTATGTTGACGAACAGCAACATTCTATAGAGTGCGCCGCGCCCGATATTGACTGCTTTGGCAGCGGTCACGATCGGCTCACCAAGATCGTCATCGGCCAGACGCCGCGCCTGTGCGCGAGAAATCTGCAGGGCTTGGGCCAGCTGTTGCGCGAACGCCTCGCGATTGCGGGACAGAACTGCAGCTTCCAATCGGTCACCGAGTCCCGCAGCAGGGCTTAGTTGAACGCGTTCGGTCGGAAACGGCGCGATGACGTCGAGATTCAAAAGAATTAAGCGCCGCTCATCGGCGTTGGCCGTGAAGAAAAGTTCGTCAAGCTCGCTCGCGATGTCGGCAGGAAAGGGAGCCGAACTATTGGGTTTGGCTGCTCGCTCCGCCGCGGCAAACGGGGAAGGGAACTGGTGCCGCGTGACAGGGGCGTGCACCCATGCTGCGACCTCCGGCAGATCACCGGCGAGCCGCTCAATCACGCGCATCGGCGGCAAGGGATAGCGCGCAAGACACTCCGCTATGGTTGCGCGGGTGCCGGCATCCACTGCATCGAGCAGACGCAGCGCGAGTTCGGTGTAATGCCGCTCCTCGTCGACCGTATGTGTCGGCTTTTGCAGATACAGCTCAGTTAGCACGCGCAAAAGGGTGGGGCGCATATCGGGCCCGGCGCGCGGTCCGAAACGGGCCAGATGGTCTAGCCTCCATGGGCCTGCGCTCATAACGTAAACTCGACGGCAATAATCCGATGAAAAACCGTCGCCAAACTAAGCTGCCGTCGTTAGCAGAGCGTTAACCTTGCATGCGGCTTAATCCGTGCGATGCCGCTTCGCGCATGGGAGCCTCACGCTCCGGCCGGCGGCGGGGGAAAGCGGCTGGTGGGCACTGTCATCAAATTCCCGGATGAGGGTCGCATTGTGCGCTTCGGCCGTGACGCGGACGAATCCGCAACCATCATCATCCTGCCAGTGATTCGTATCGAGCGATATGCCGATGCGTACGGCGAGGGGCTCGAGCCTCAGACGCAACCACCTGCGGATAATGGCGGTCGTCGCCGCGTCAGAAGACGCTGACTGAATTCGGTCGCCTGTTTTTCGATCGAGCAAATGGCCTATTGTGCCGGCTGAATGCGGCAGGTCGCCGCCGCCAGTGCCTGGCGCGCCATTGGCATCAGGCCGGGTTCGGGCGCTAAAGCACGCACTACAATCAACCCCATCGACGTCGGTGACTCGATGATGAGGCGGTCGGCTGCAGTCACCTCTTCATCCTCGGGCACCTGGGCATGCTGCGCGGCCGTCATGAGGTCGAGTTCGATGGTGCGGCGCCCGGCGGCGCGGTCGTTGATTGCGTAGTAGGCGACGCTCTTGCGCGTGTAGAAGGTGACAGATGTGTAGGCTTGGCTGACCGGCGCGACGAGTTTGAGCGGGCCGCCTGTGAGATCGTAGCGGCACACCGCCGCTGCAAAAGCCGGATCCATGAACGGCATGAGTTCAGCCCCGGCGGTTGGCGCTGCGAGCGGAATCATCGCATTGACCGGCGTGAGCGGTGTGAGCCGCGAATAGGCGTCTTGTTTCGCTGCTTGTGGCATCGCCAGGACGGTCGAGAGATGCACGATACCGCCGAGCAGAATTGCCGCTAAAATCCATAGCAGACCACGGATCATCAGCAGCCCCTTCGCTCGATTGCCGGCATCGGACCTTCCTTGGCGGTGCGGCTGGCGACGCCGATCGCGCTGTCGTAAAGCCGCCAGACCAATACGAATTGTTCAATTCCACCAGTCGGCAGCCAATTGCCGGGTCGAGCCAGCGGCGCGGCAGTGATGGTGAATCGACCGTCGCTGTCGCGGACGATTTCCTCGCTGGTAAAACCATGACGATCAATTGTATTGGCCACCAGCCGCCCTTCTGGAGTGTAAAGCGTCACTGTCCAGTATCTTGCCGCCGGCGTCATGCCGCTAATGCTGAAAGTACAGCGGCCATCA
>WNGJ01016456.1_pt1 | contig 15249 bp, 16 predicted proteins | sample 5400611 | NCBI WGS metagenome assembly WNGJ01 (sample SAMN13153375, study PRJNA577476) | soil metagenome | isolation source: 40 cm soil or saprolite under Garry oak tree replicate 1 | place: USA:California | collected 2016-06-15
TGCCTGGCAGTAACCCGACAATCAACTCAAGGTCGTTCCTGACTTGTTCAGAGGTAAGCGCACGAGTCCGCTTATCGCTGCGAGCGATCTCCGGCGCCAGTGCGCTGAAGGCACAGCCCGTACCTGGATTCTTGCGGTGCACATCGCTCAAGTAGTCGTAGATAAGCTTCGCGAAGGAGAACGGCTGCCCGCCGGATTCAGCAGCTTCCTTTTGGCGCTGCCAAATACCGAATGCAGCGCTGACTGCCTCGGCCACTAGTTCGTCACGCGAATCGAAATGCTTGTAGAAGCCGCCCACCGTCAGGCCGGCTTCCTTCATCAACTCCGCAATTCCGAAGCCCGCGAGGCCCTTTTCGCGGAACCTCTTTGAGGCAATCGCAACGATACGCTTATGAGTTCTTGCCTTTTGGGCCTTGGAATAGCCCATTTGACCCTCCTCGAAAATAATCTGCGACCAAAGCCGGATTATGCATCTAACCCAGTATGGATTATAACCATAATCCAGAAAGTCTGCTTTCCCCAAACCAAAGGAGGTTTAAATGCGAGCACTTCAAATCTCAGCCTACGGTGACCCTCTCAACGTCTTAGAACTCGTTGATATCCCGGAGCCGGGTGTCCCGGGAGCGGGCGAGGTCCTAATCGATGTCGAACTGACACCGGTAAATTTGCATGACCTGCTCTTCATACGCGGTTACTTCGGGGGCCCGCCGGCACCAACTGTCGTTGGAAACGAGGGTTTCGGTCGAGTTGCAGCGGTAGGTCCTGGTGTTACCAACGTTAAGGTCGGCGACCACGTCCTAGCGCCCATCCTCGGCCTCACTTGGAGGGCGCGCATGATCGCGTCGGCGCAAGGGCTGTTCCCGCTACCCGACGGTGATCGGCTGCAACTCGCGCAGCTCGGCAGCAATCCACCCACGGCGGCGCTGATCCTCAGTGAATATGCGGACCTCAAGCCCGGTGATTGGGTCGTTCAAAATGCAGGGAATTCCGGCGTCGGTCGGTCCTTGAGCGCCATCGCGAAGCAGCGTGGCATTCGAACGATCAGCTTTGTACGGCGTCCCGAATTGATCGACGAACTCAAGGCTGCCGGAGCAGACGTGGTGCTCCTAGACGAACCTGCAGCAGTCGAGGAAGCGGTGCGCGTTATCGGCAAAGGGTCGGTTCGGTTGGCGGTCGATTCAGTTGGCGATGATGCGACAGCCACGCTCGTTCAGTTGCTGTCGGATCGTGGCGTGCTCATCTCCTACGCAGCAGCGACCGGCCGCCCGATGGCAATCAACGCCCTCTACCTCATAGGGAAACATCTGACAGTCAAAGGCTTCTACCTGGGTGATTTCGATCACTTGTCGAAGATTCTGCCAGCGCAGATCGAAGCCGCCCCTCTCGTTGCGTCCGGTGCGCTACGAGTCCCCGTCGCCGCGGTCTATCCGATGTCGAAAATGAAAGAAGCCATAACTCATCTTCTCAAGGGCGGCGGTAAGGTCCTGATCGATATCGCGGGCAGTTTCAATGCGTAGCATTACGACCGTGCAATTTGAGGAAAGCGAACCATGACTGACGCCGCGAACTTCTGCTTGGCCTAATTGAGGGCCGCCCTTTCGAGAGGGTTGTTCTCACAATCGGACAAGCGTTGGCCAGAGGAGGGGATATTGTCATCGACGGGATCGGTGGTGAAGTCTTGAGCGAGGCGCTCGGAGCGCTCGCGTTAGAAGGAAGCCTCACTACGCTGGGGTATTCCGCAAGCCGTAAGGCGACCATTGACGTGACAGATCTCATCGTGCCACAAGCCAGCATCCGGAGCCTCAATATGTTCCGTCAGTCGCAGGCGACCGTTACTGACGCTTGGAACGCTATTGTCTCTCTACTACAATCCGGTGCGATTAAACCGATCGTGGCTAAGACCTTTCCTCTGGCAGAAGCGGCTGATGCTCTCCGTTACCTCGTAGAGGGCCGTCCCTTCGGCAGGGTCGTTCTCACAATTTGACAACCTTTGGTCAGAGGATAGGGGTACGGGACCGATCTTGAAGGAAAAACTCTCTGTCAACGATTCGTTCTCGTCCCTACCCGGTCCATCATTGCCGCAAGGCTGCGACCTGCCGGCCGACTGAGGTTAACGTTGGCTCCGTCGCATGGCCAGGGACTAGTACAGCCGTCACTACGGTTCTCACGTGGACGACCACTCCGCAGACTCCTCAGCCAGCCGGCAGGTCGTTGGAAGGTTCTTTCGGGAGCCTAGCGGGACGCCAATTCGTTGACGAAGGGGTAGTCGTTATAGCCCGCTGAGTCGAAGGTGTAGAAGGTATCCCGGTCATACGGTGTGAGCGCAAAGCCTTCCCTGACGCGCAGCGGCAAATCGGGATTTGCCACGAAGTATCGGCCGAAGGCCACGGCATCGGCGACGCCACGCTCGATGGTAGTTTCTGCGGTTTCGGGCTCGAACCCACCGGCTGCGATGATCTTCCCCGCAAAAACTTTCCGAAGTTGCTCGGCAGCGATCGGGCCCTGTCCCTTATCGATGGTCACGTTTCCTTTTACACGTGGCTCGATGATGTGCAGGTAGGCAAGGCCGAATCGGTTCAACTGCTCTGCGACGTATGTGAATAGAGCGGCAGGATTGCTATCGCGCATGTGGTTCCAGGTGCCGGCGGGTGCGATGCGCACTGCGACGCAATCGCCGCCCCAAACCGATGTCATCGCTTCTACGACTTTCAGCAGGAACCGCGAACGGTTCTCGATGGAACCACCGTAGGAGTCCGTCCGCTTGTTGCTGCCATCTTGAAGAAACTGGTCCGGTAGATAGCCGTTGCCGGCGTGCAGTTCAACCCCGTCGAAACCCGCTGCCTTGGCGCGCACAGCCGCCTTGCGGTAGTCCTCGACGATTTCCGGAATTTCGGAGATATCCAGCGCCCGATGTGGCGACGATTGGACCCACCCGCCGGGAGCGGAGACCAGGTGGTTTGGATCTTCCCAGTAGGATGCGTCCACGGAGGCTGAGACCGGTGTGTTGCCGTCCTGATTGTCGGAGTGAGAAGAGCGACCGGTATGCCACAACTGCGCGAAGACGAAACCCTTCTTTGCGTGGATGGCCCCCACAATGCGCCTCCATCCTTCAACTTGCTGATCCGTATAAAGGCCGGGTGCGCCATACCATCCTCGGGCAGTCGGTGAGATGCTGGTCGCTTCGCCGATGATGAGACCTCCTTCCGAAGCGCGGTCTGAATAATACCGAACCATCATGTCACCGGGGATGCCTCCCGGCTGCTCGGAACGGGAACGGGTCAATGGCGCCATCACGACGCGATGCTTCAATTTCAACGATCCAAGCTGTACGGGCGTAAATAGCTTTAGGCCCTTTTTCTTATTCATAAAATCCTCTCGAGATGCGTATTTGGTTGGAGTTTCGCTTGAGGTGCGTGAGCCGGGCGCCAATCAACTCCCCTTCAGCGACTATGTGGCACGGAAGCTTATGCTTACGGGATTATCCGGAGCTCTCGAAGCTTCGTGAGTTGCCGTCTGAAACTCTCATGCGTATCGATGCAATCAGCGAAGCCTGCCTTGCGGATCTTGATTGTGCTCAGGATTGTTTCCTCGCCGAAGTTAAGCATCCAGTCCACAAAGGACCAGTTCGCAATCTGTTCGTATGGCGTTGCATGCAGTCCATAACGAGCCACTATCGAATCCCACAGCGGGCCCTTCTCACTCATCTCCGAAACAGTGGACATCGCCAGAGGCTCGGCGACGGGAAGATCATAGAAAGCAGCCAATTCGTTCCAAAGCTGCCGCCAGCGATAGACGTCCCCATTCGACACATTGAAGATCTCGTTGCGCGCCTTATCCTCGCCGAGCGCCCACAGGGTGGCACGCCCAAACAGTTCTGCATCGGTGGTTTCCTGAAGTGTGTTCCACCCTTCGCGTCGGCCTGGAAACCGCAACGGCAGTCCGAGTTCGCGGCTCATCGCAGCGTACGCAGCGAGGCTTGTCACAAGATTCATCGGCGAATTCAAGCTCGGCCCCATCACGAGATGCGGACGCAAAACAGTCCAGCTCGCTCCATGCTTGCTCGACCAATCGGCAACGATGTCCTCCTGTTGGTGATAATGGATCGGCGCGATGAGACGGGGTTCTGTTTCTTTCGCTGGAGCGTTGAACGCGCCTAAGTTAAATCCATAGGATTTAGCTCCGCCTGACAGGACGATGCGCCTGAGAGGGACATTCCGCGCCGCAAGGGCTTCAAGTGTATTTGTCAGCATCCTGGCATTGGGCTCTACGGTTTCGGCCATGGTCGGCTTCTCAACGTAGGCGGCATAAACCAGGTCGGTCACAGTATCCAGATTCGAGAAAGCCTTGATCGTGCCTTCACGATCCATGAGGTCGACACTAATGTGGCGGGGCGGAGTTTGGGTGCGATATGTCGGCGCAGGCCGGCGCGCTGCTGTTGTAACGCGCCATGCAGAGTTAGCCGCAACAGCGTCGATCACTCCCGTGCCAAGCACACCATAAGGACCAACGAGCAGGATCTCACGGTCCGAAGCAGACTCTTTATAAGTCGGAGTCATCGATGTTCCTTTCCATTTCTGCTGAGTAGTCATAGCCAACATGAATCGTTACGAGGGGAAGCGATCACCAAACATGGGAAGGCCGCTGACGGACTCTTCCTGTGTGGCTTCGTCTTGCAATACATCCCAGTGCTCTGCCAGGAGACCGTCTTCGAATCGGACAATGTCGGCGGCAATCCAAGCCGCGGGCCTTCCGTTTCCTGAGAAACGGCCGTGCGCGATGACGTAATCGCCTTCTGCGACGATGCGCTGGTTTTCATAGCGCAACGTATCTGGCGCTGAGCGGATCAGAGCGAACAGTCCTTTGCGTCCTGGCGCGATGTGCGCGCTGTGCTGGATGTACTTCGGCGACCAGAAGCGTTCTGCTGCCGCGTAGTCGCGTTTGTTGAAGAGAGTATCGAAGGCTTTGAGAACGATCGCCTTGTTCTGTTCGGGTGTTGTCTTTGGCATGTTCAGCTCCTGGGGCTTTCTTACGATGATTGGTAGGTTGGGTAATCGGAATAGCCGTGCGGCCCCGAGGCATACACGGTTTCCCAATCAACCTCAGCAAGAGGGACATTCTCGGCAAACCTCTCGACGAGGTCGGGATTTGCGATATAAGGACGGCCGAACGCGATCAGATCTGCCAGACCTTCCGCGATAAGGCGATTGCCGCGATCACGGTCCATCTTCACATTCGCGATGAGTGTGCCTCTGTAGAGAGGACGGAAATGCCGGAAGATGCCATCATTGGCCAATTTCTCGAGTGGAGTACCGGAAAAGTCGGTGGTATTGCCCATGAGCAACAGGTGTGAAAGGTTGTAGGAGTTCAGCTTCTCAATTGCATATTCGGTGACGGGCAAAGTTTCGTCGTTGGCTTGAAATGCACCGCCTTCGTGCATCGGGCTGATCTTGACTCCAACCCGTTGTGCGTCGACCTCACCCAGGACCGACTCGACTACCTCAGAAAGAAAGCGGGAGCGATTTTCCAGGCTTCCGCCGTACTCGTCTTTGCGCAGGTTGGTGGCGGCATTCAGAAACTGCGAGATCAAATAGAGATAGTTGGCGAGGATCTGGACACCATCGAAGCCGGCTTCCATCGCGTTTCGAGCAGCTCGCGCGAAGTCCGCAACCGTGACTTGAATCTCCTGCTTCGTCAGAGGCCGCGGTGTTACCGTGGGCTTCCTTCCTGTCCACGTGACCGAGATCTGGCCTGGATCGACGTTCGATGCGGATACGGGCTGCGCGCCGTCCAGTAGTTCTGGATGCGAGATTGCGCCGGTGTGCCAGAGTTGTGCAATGATGCGACCGCCTGCCGCATGGACGGCATCCGTCACGCGTCGCCATCCGCGGACCTGCTCTTCCGTCCACAGTCCTGGCGTATCGGCCCAGCCGAATCCTTCCGGGCTAATCGCGGTGGCCTCGGTGATGATTAGTCCGGCCGAAGCACGTTGCGCGTAATACTCCGCTTGCAAGGCCGTGGGCACATGATCGTGCGATTGCGCGCGCATCCGGGTGAGAGGCGCCATGACGATGCGGTTAGGAAGGTCGAGGTCTCCCATCCGATATGGTGTGAACAGCGGCTGATTTGACATCACGTAAACTCCTGCATAGATCGACTGAACGTGCTTAAGAGATCACTTCGATTGCATCGACCCGCGTGGGATAAAACGCCAAGTACTCCTTAATGTCGGCGACTGCCTCATAAGGTTTTTCGTAGGTCCAAACGGCATATTCCGATTTCGCTCCACCAATGGGAATGCTGTAGTACGTGCATCGCCCTTGTAGGGACAATAGGTGTAATGCGTTGTCCGTTCGAGCAACGACATGTCCGCATCGCTGCGCGGCAAGTAGTAGACGGGTGGATATCCCTTCTCCTCTAGCCGAAGAGCTTGCGTCGATTCAGCAACGATCCTTCGAGCGACCGTGACCCGGAGCTTCCCCTCAGCTGGTGAAATCGTGATGGGATGGTCATGGCCAGGTATCTTGATCTCTTTACCTTTGCTCGAAGTGTTATTCATTGCGTTCCTCACGTTGCCTGCTAGAGCTTCGAACCGCCATCGACGGGAATACTGGCACCCGTGATCCAGCGCGCCGCATCGGACGCAACGAAAGCGACTACATCGGCAACATCCTCAGGTTTGCCGAGCCGCTTCAATGCCAGCATTCCTAACGCGACCTCGCGTCCCGCTTCTGTTTTCGTGAAATTCGACATATCCGTGTCGATGACGCCAGGAGCGACAGCGTTTACGCGTATACCGCTCGGCCCGAGTATGGCGGCCCAGTTCCGGACCAGAGTCTCAAGTGCCCCTTTGGTAGAGGCGTAGGCAAGAATCGAAGGATTTTCCAAACCAGGCTTGCCGGTCCGGAATCCTCGTACATTACAGGGGCGAATCTTACAGTGAATGGTCCCCTTAACAAGGGAGAACAGCAGGGGTGTTTTTCCGTCAATTCTATGCGGGAGTTCGCTATCCTTCCGGATGAGGCTTATGGAGTCGTGACGGAGAATCGGGCGCTGTTGCAGCGTCTTCTCGCCATGAATATCGAGGCCGAGAAACCCCATTGAGCGTAACCTTAAATCCGGCAAAACCTCGTCGAACCGCAAGATCGAAAACTTTATGACAGCCCTTCGAAGTCTCTAATCGAACGTCTATTTTTTCTGCGGGTTTGGGTTCGATAGCCGCTCCTAATCGTTCCTTAGAAGCCATCCCTAACGCATGTTTTCTGCAATTTACGCCTTTCCTTTTGGCTGTCACGGCAGAGGTCGGCCAGATTACTCCCGGAAAACGCCGTTGCGGTCAGCGATGGCGCCAGCTGGCAGCTCACCTTCAGCAAAGTTCAATCGATGAATTCAAACTGACCAACTGCCGGGTGTGAGCTCGCGTGCAGCGGGGCGAGGGGTCGGGCTTGCGTGCGATTGCCGACTTCATCGCGGTGAGGCTGCCGAGAGTTTCGGACGCACCTGGAGGGTGCCGAGGGCCTCGATCGCCGAGGGGGTCTGGTCGCGGAGTCGGAAGACGAGGACGCCGGGCTGGACCTCTTTGGCAGAGAGCAGGTTGAAGCCGCCGGTCTGCCGGCGCAGCTCGATCTGTGCAGCGGCCGCGGAGGCGAGCGCGACATTGGGCAGAGCGTTGCCAAGCGCGGGGTAGCTTGCCTGGTTGAAGGCGGCGAGCCAGCCGTAGAGGAGACGGCCGGCGGGGGTGTCGGGAATGAGGCCTACCTGGTCGCCGAAGCGGGGCAGGTGAACGAGGATGGTGGGGTGAACGGGGCTGACGTGGTCTCCCGGGCGGGCGGGCACAGGAGCGTCGGCGGGATCACCGAGGACGATGGTGTCGATCTGGGATGGATCATCTTTCTCGTCGGCAGCCGAGGCGGTTCCGGTTGTGGCGCTGGCGGAACGGGCAGCGCCGGAGCTGCCGGAGGTGAGATGTGCATGTCCGGTGTGACGCAGGGCATAGAGGACCGAGGAGAGCGCAGCGACGGCGGCTACGGTAGCGAGCAGGATGGCTCCGGGGCGGAGCGGCTGGCGGCTGGTGATATAGAAGCGGGGAGCGGTGAGGGTGGGGACGCCGGTGGGGAGGGGCTGCTGCATGGGTGGTCCTTGGGTGTTCCGGGGGCGAGCCGGGTCGGAGGAGGTCCGGCGGGGTTGGCCGCCACTGGTATTGTAAACGGGCTGCCAAAGGGTGGCGTGAGCTGATGGTGGGATCGGCAACGGAAGGGAGACAGGTATTGCTCTCCCAGGAGTGACACCGATTCGCCTTGCGTGATCAGTCCCGACAAACGCGCATTGCTCCAGACATTCACCCAGGCTGGTTTACAGACTCCAGTCGCGATGCCGACACTTCGTTACTAATCCGGGGGTTCACATCCGCCGTCGACCTCTCAACGCGTTCCTCTGAGCTAGCCGTTTTCTACGCGCGCCTTTATGTCCGAGTAAGCCGTCTCGATGAGCCTCCTGAGCGATGCGGCGTCCGTGGCCGTTCCCGGTCTCAGCTTCACATGGCGCATGAACTTGCCGGTGCCTTGCAACAAGCGGGCCGGATCCGGCAGCGCTGCGCCGTCAAAGAACCCCACGTTTACGTGCGAAGTGAATACATTGACGTAGCCGAATGGCGTATCGCCCAGACATGCAACCGGACAGCCGTCATGCAAAAGCTCCCGGACTTCGTCCCCGCATTTTCGCATCACCTCAAACCACTCACGCGCGATGGCCCCCAGTTCGCCTCTATGCTCTTTCATCCACGCATCGATGGCGGGATCGCGTTCGACAGCACCGTTGAATCGCAGCAATTCCGTTCTCATCGTCGCTCCATCTTCGCTTTTGGGATCTATGTTACGGGGCCCCCTACACGAGGAACGAAAGAAATAGGTCCTCAGAAACGCCGATGTTGCCGGGAATGCTTCTGAATTTATGCCAAATCGCCAAAGCGCTCATCGAGAAATCGATTGGTACCGATATGCCGACTTCGCGGTACCAATCGACACTCTTACGGGCGGGCCACTGTTTTCCTGAAGGCTGATGGGACAGGTGGCAAGGAATTCCAGCCACGTAAAGCTATAAACATCTGGACACGGCATGCAATTAGAGATACATTGCAGAGGTAATGGCGATCGGTGAATTTGAATACCTGTTATTGGCAGTTGCAAGTTCCCTGGAAGACGGGGCTTATGGCGCTTCGATACGAAAGCGTCTTCTAGAAGACGGGCAGGCTCGCTCCATAGGGGCTATCCACACCGGCTTAGACCGTTTGGAGGCGAAGGGTCTGATCGTGACACGAATGGGCGAGCCTACGGCAGAGCGCGGAGGTCGCGCGAAGAGAATGGTGAAAGTAACCGCTGCAGGTGCTCAGGCAGCTGCTGACTTCTACAAGATGATTTACGTAGCCAGCCGCGGTGTGCAGTGGGCAGAGATCTCACGATGACACGCCCTCTGGAGGCGTTCGCACGACTTCTTCCCCGCGAAGATCGCGAAGCCATACTTGGTGACATTTGCGAGAGCGGATTATCGAATCTCAGCGCCTATTTCGACCTTTCAGCATTGATTTGGCGGCGCTGTCTTCCTCCATACGCTGGTCCTGGTGATTGGGTATGTATCGCCGTCGCAGCCCTCATCAGCCCTCTGCTGGTCGGCCTAAGCGTGGCCCTGTCCGCTCAGGCTTCTCGCGAAATCCATGCCAGTTCGTTTTTGGGCATTGCCGAGCTTCTGCGACTAAGCGCTCTACTCTGGGCCGCTTCTCTCGGCGTTGGCATCGCCGCAATGTCCCGCGCCCGGATTATGGCTGTGCTAACGACAATCGCGATGTTGGCACCAGCGATCGCCTGTGCCCTTCGGTATCACGGCTCAGGCTCACAGATGGTATCCCTCTTCCTTTTCGCGATACCCACAATCTACGGAGCATGGATGGGATACCGGAAGAGACATTACCAGCGTGTCTGGCTTATCTCCATGCTGCTGTTGACGCTGATCCTGGGGCCGCCCATTCTCACCGATGGCTACACAATGCTGAACGCTTCTCTCCTGGCAGCGCCTGCGCTGTACTGCTGGTCGATCAAATCCTTCGGAGCCCGTCATGCCCATTCATAAGCGCGTCTCTTATGTGGTTGCCGCATTCATCGCTCTCACGCTGATTAGCCGGGAGGCCCCAGCCTTCGACAACGGATCTGTCGTTGAGCGTGAAATTCATGCCGAGAGCCTTCGGCATAGCAAGATCGGAACGGACAGTCTGAGGAGGCTGTCGGTTTACCTACCGGCCGGCTACGCGATGTCTCATCAGCAATACCCAGTGGTATACATGCTGCCCAATCCCATCGGGGATTTTCGCGAGGACTTCACTCGGCGTAGTGCAGCAAAGGTCTTCGATCAAGCGATCGCAGCTAAGATCATTCCACCATGCATCTTCGTTGTTGCTGACTTCTCAACGCCACTCGGGCCATCCTGGTACGTCAACTCTCCCGTTACAGGCCATTGGGATGACTTCGCTGTGAAGGAGCTTGTACCCTACATCGACACAAACTTCCGCACTCTGGCCAGAAGCTCTTCACGCGCGATTATTGGTAACTTCATCGGCGCCTACGGCGCACTCCGGCTGGGAATCCTGCATCCGGACGTGTTTGGAACCGTCTATGCGATGCAGCCAGTGGGTACTGGATCCGGTGTGCAGGTATTCACATCTAGGCCTGACTGGGCTCTGCTCGAGCGTGCGAGCTCCTTAGCCCAAGTGCAGAATGCGGGCTTCTCGACGCTTTTTCTGTCCATGTTCCAGGCCTTTCTGCCAAATACAGCGAAGGCGCCGCTCTATGTGGATCTGCCGGTGGAGGAAACGTCCGGCAATTTTCCGGTCAATGCAGAGCGGATCGCGCAGCTGCGTTCCCGCTTTTTCATCGCTGAGCTTGTCCCACAATATTTGGAACAGATCAAACATCTCCGGGCACTCAAGATCGATTGGTCACGCAACGACTCCATCTATGACCACGTCTACTCCAACCAAGCGTTGACGCATCTCTTGAATGAATACGGGATCGAGCATGAAGCCGACGAGTTCAACGGTCTTGGCGACGCCTACTGGGGTAAAAGCTCGCGAATGACCAAAGAGGTTCTGCCCTTTTTAGCCGAGCATTTGGAAACAGGACAGCAGTAGGTGCTCTCAACGCCAGTCCTCAGAAACGCGCTTCTGTTGACCGATCCAGTTCGTCGGGCAATCACTCAATGAGTGACTTGCCCTGAATGTGCCAATTGAGAACCGGGAAAGGTTCGATGGAGAAAAGCCGACATTTCCGTCCACATCTACTGTGGCTCATCGTCAAGTGTCAATAGATAACGTGCCAGGGGGCTCATGCGGGTGCGGGCCGCAGAGAGCAGGCGATTGCGAAAGTCGAATCCTGACCGCGCGCTCCGTCGAACGAAGTAGCCCTGAATGGACCGGCGCGCGTCTGGAGTGACATTTGCGGTATGGCCATGCCAGATTGCGCCATTGAAGATGATCATGGTACCGCGTTCTCCGCAGCCCAAGACTTCGCCAGAGTATCTTGCCCGTGTGTCAGAAAGTCGATCACACGGAAGATCGGTCCAGTTGTGCGATGTGGGCACAAAGCGGGTCGCACCATTCTCTTGCCGGAACGAATCGATCATGAGAATAAATCCAAGTAAAGGCGCGTCCTCAGAGTCCCGAGCCAAGTCCGAGTGCAGCTCTTGTGCGGGCGTTCCCGCTCTGAGAGTTCTGGCCAAAAACGAACTGAGTTTGAAGGGCTCTCCTATGATGTGACTGCAAGCCTCAAGGAGAGGTGGATAGAGATAGATGTCGTCAAATACGGGCCCATAATGGAGCAAATCTAACATACGGGTAGTGGTGCTTGCGATCTTGAAATCTGGTCCGGACGCTACTGCCATCACTTCGTCATATGCCGCAGTCAGCTCGTTGAATGGATCACCTGAGGTCGGCCCAGGAATAATCACGAAACCTGATTCGACAAGTTGCCGAACTGATTGGCTTGGCAGCGCACTGCCGGAGCGGATCTGTTGGAAGTGGTCATCCACTGCATCAGTGTAACGATTCGAGATCATCTCAACAGATCGGTCCTGGAAAACGGGCTTCTCCCTAACGATCGCCATCAGCACGAATCAACGAGTACACCATCGCCGAAGCGCGTTTCGAGAGCTGACGGCACCTGGAAACGCGCATTGCCCTGTTCCCGTCAACTGGGACTCAACTTCCGGGTTGTCCGTAACTGGGCGGGACACGCCAGTTTGCGATAGATTGCCATTAGAATAACGATCTTAGGAAACACCTATCTGAGGTCGCCGCCATTGTCGGTTATGCGGATTAGCTTGAAGATGCGAATCATCCATTAGCGAGAGGCAGCAATGAAAAGTCAACTTCCGACCCTCCTGATCATTGATATGCAAAAGGGGATGGCCGACCCGAAAGCAGGAATTAGGAACAATCCCCAGGCTGAATCAAATATCGCCAAATTACTACTTGGCTTTCGGATCAGTGGCGCGACTGTTGTCCATGTTCGCCATATATCGAGAACTCTCGGTTCAGCATTTTGGCCGGGCCACGCTGGAGCGGAATTTCAAGAAGAACTGAAGCCGCTAAATAATGAGCATGTGGTTGAAAAGAACGTTCCTGACGCGTTCATCAATACGGGGCTCGAGCGTTGGTTGAGAGTGCGCGATGTCGGCGAGTTAGTCATCGTGGGCGTCAGCACTAACAACTCCGTCGAGGCGACTGCGCGTACTGCGGGCAATCTTGGCTTCCTAGCAAATGTGGTTTCGGATGCCACTTTCGCTTTCGACAAAATTGACTATGCAGGAACACTTCGAGTTGCTGCCGAGGTTCATGCGATGTCTCTCGCCAATCTTGAGGGAGAGTACGCGCAGGTTATTAGCAGTCAGGAAATACTGGATCGCCTTTAGTAACCAGCATGGCGGGTCTTTCACGGGGGCCACTGGCATATACCGAGCGATTTATAGCTATCCGGAAGTCGGACTGCGTCCGAGTTTCGGTAAGTGATAAATCGCGTGGCTGTTGAAAAACTCGTCTGCTGGAAGAGGTCCCGAATTGCGTCGCGTCAGGATGCCCTACAAACGATTTTCTCGGGTCGCCCAGGCATTTTCTATCCCCCAAAATCACGCCGTTTTTGTGGATATCGACTTTTTCAACACCCACTCGCCAACTCACTCACCGAACAGTGCGGATGCATGGCTTTCCTGATTTCTGCGTTCTGGGCGGATTACGGGCAATACGAACCTTACACCCCTTTTGCCGACCCACATCATCCGGAGGGGCCGAACTCCGATCGTAGCTATTGACGAGTAGCCGACAATCCTCGTAAACACAGAAGAAAACTTTCTTTTGGCAGCTCCAGGAGCGCATTGGCCTTTCTCGTCAACTGAAGCCCAGTACCGGTCTTTCATAAACAGGGGCTCGCCATGCTGTACGGGTTACGTAACAGCGCTCCTTGTCCAGCATCTCCTGCGGTTCCTCTGATATTCTCTCCCTGAATTTGGGGTGTCTCATGGTTCAACTCAGCGGTGGCATCGGCAATGTAACGACGAATACAGGGCTCGTAGAGATGGCAATGGCGTATTCCCGCAGCCGTATGCTTTGCGCGGCTGCACGCCTAGGCATTGCCGATGCACTTGGAGACGAGGTACGTAGCGTTGGTTTCTTGGCCGAAAACTGTCAGGCAGATGCCGATGCTCTGTATCGTCTGCTGCGCGCCCTCGCCAGCATCGGCGTGACAGAGGAGACAACGCCCGAACACTTTCGGCTGACTCCGTTTGGCAAACCGCTGCGGAGGGATGTGCCTCAGTCCGTCTGGGCAGCCGTCATCTTCTGGGCGGATCTACTCGCCGATAGCTGGTCCCTGCTTACCGACTGTGTTCGAACGGGCAAACCGGCCTCACAGGTGCGCGATCCGAAGATACCTTCTCGCTGGTCGCAGGACGCCGAAGCTGACTTGATTTTTCGTGCAGTGATGGGCACGGCTCCGGCAGAAGATTACGCTCCCATCGCAGAGGCATGGGATTTTTCCCGCGCGAAGGTGGTCGCTGACCTCGGCGGGGGTGGTGGGTCGCTCATTCTTGCAGTACTGGCACTCAACTCCCAGCTCCAAGGCATGCTTGTCGACCGCGAGGCTAGCCTGGATGCAGCTAAATCGCGCTTTGCGGATGAAGATCTTTCCTCCCGATGCAAACTGATCGCCGCAGACCTGACCCAATCGGTCCCGGCCGGCGCCGATGTGTACATGCTCAAACATGTCCTGCACGGGTATCGGGACGCGGAAGCTGTTACTGTTCTCAGGAACTGCCGCGCAGTCATTCCGCAGAACGGCAGTTTGCTGGTCATTGAATTCGTACTGCCTCCGCTCGTCTCTCATGCAGATCCGCAACTGGAAGGCCGCCTGATGAGCGATCTCAACATGCTTGCTGTTACCGGCGGTAGAGAGCGTAGCGAGCGTGAGTGGAGAGCACTTCTTGAGGCAGCGGGATTCATTCTGACCCGGGTGTGCCCGGTCGGGGGCGACACTCTTATGGTTCGGAACGTCGGGATTCTCGAAGCGAAGCCAGCTCAGGGATGAACCCAAGTTGTTCCGAACGTTGGACAGTTTTGTTTGGGATGACATCCACACGGCGTTGTTCCCGCCACGTACGGAGGTCCGCATGTGCACCGATCCCAAAATCGCAAAACGTTGTTTTCGACGATTCCCAAAGCGCTAGTACACCCATTGAGTGTGGTGAAGGGTTCCAAATTTCCGGTTGTTGGCGGATGACGGGCAATCCGGATGCGCCTGGCCGTTGTGCTCGATAAGCAGCTCGACGCATTCGCTGACCGGTACGAGCCAGTTCCAGAACTTACTCCCGACGAGAAAGCGGAACGAGAAGCAGAGAAAGCCGAAGCAGAATTTTCAGGAATTGGGGACGTTAGTATGAGCGTCATATTCTCATACACTTAGCTATCGCGACGCTGACTCGGGGCGCCCAGTCCTCTAATTTGTGATAATCTCGCTGTCCGAATGCTCAGATCTTTGGTGAGGCCAACTGTCATGAGCAACTCCGCTGCGAATCGGCGCTCTGCGGGTATTCTGCAGATCGCGTGAGAAGGCTGAGCGGGCTTTCGCCATCCAGATAAGGATCCAGTCATGGAGAAGACAATAGAATTCACGCACGAGGACCGAGCCCGTCTTGCACGCCTATATGAGGAAGCTGCCG
>WNGJ01005945.1_pt1 | contig 15246 bp, 20 predicted proteins | sample 5400611 | NCBI WGS metagenome assembly WNGJ01 (sample SAMN13153375, study PRJNA577476) | soil metagenome | isolation source: 40 cm soil or saprolite under Garry oak tree replicate 1 | place: USA:California | collected 2016-06-15
TACTCACGATCACCTGCGCGCCACCCCCTCGCCCGTACTGTGCAGAATAGGAATTGGCCAGGACCTTGAATTCTTGGATGGCATCCAGAATCGGACGCAGTGTGAAATTGTTGATAGCGGGATCGTTGTTATCGCTCGGTAATTAGCCCTTCTCATCTTCCCAAGGCTTTCCAGGCCGCCCAGCGATCTGTTCCAGGCTGGCTGGCTTGGGCCGCCAGGGCTGCCCGAAGTGCTGTCGACTTCATCGCGGTAGCTCATCTGCGGGCCGGGATAGCCGCCTAATTGCCAGCCGATCAGGCCGGCGTTGCCGCCGTGTATGGGGTCGCAGAACATGCCTTCGATGACTCTCACGGCTTGATCGCATTCACGTCGAATCCAACCACGTGAGGGCCGATGATGGTATTCCAGACCGGTCTTCGTCCCTGTGGATCTGCCGCACTCCACGTGGAGTATCATGGCTATATGTGCATCCGGGCACACGCATTGTTAGTCTGCACGCTCCTGTTTGCGCAGCCGCTCGCAGCGGAGTCCATCACATTCGAGATTTGCGCCGAGTCCACGACCTGGACGCGGCCCACGCCGGAAGTGCAGGCCAAGATCTGGAATGATGGCAGGTATAAAGACGTTGCTGATACTGCTTATGCGTGGACACACCATTTCATTGTCATCGACGAGCCGATGAGCGCCAGCATTCCTTACCACTTGATGAACACGTCGGGAGTTTGGACAGCGACATCAGCAGCGTTCGCCCAGTGCTATTCAGATGACAAGACGCCGAGAAGCGGATACGAATGGATTGAAGTGTGGTCACTGCTGCATCGCGTCACGCAAGTCACACATGACGACAATACCTACACCATTACCGTCGAGCCGACCGGCAGGGGTTTCCAGTTCATCTTCATCCGCCGTCTGAATCCGACCGCGGTGCTGCGCTTCGTCACACCCGATGGCAGGGAATTGGAGAAGTGGGACGAGTCCGCACCGCCCGACCGTATCCAGCAGACGGTGCCGCCCCGTACGCGCATCATCGGCCCAAATGGCAAAATTATCCGCAAGTAGTCCAGCGGCCTCGACCAGACCCTTTAATATGCCGCGTGATACTCGCCTTCCATCGATAATTCACTAAAAATGCGTTCTTGACGCTCGCCCTTACCGAAGACATCATCGTGCCTCAGCGTATCTTGGATACGCATAGGTGTGCTTGCATCGGCGACCCCGGTCTTCACGTTCTTTTTGGCAAACCCTTCGCGGCAGAAGAGGTCTATTCGATTTTCCACCGAGTCCAACGAATTTGGGTGCGGCCCGAATCGCAATGAGCTTGCATCGTGGGCAACGCATGAACGTGGCGAAACAACCTATAGAGAGGAGTGGTTATGAAAAGGTTTCTATTCGTCTGTGCAGGATTTTTTGTTGCTTCCGTGTCGGCAACAGCTCAAGCGCCGGATTCCAGATGGAACGCTTACGCATTCCTCGCTCCGGGTACGAGTACGAATGTCGGGAGCGGAAGAGCCACTATTCACATTGGCGGAGGCGCAGAGGGATTTATTTACCAGGGACTCAGCTTAGGTGCGGAAATTGGACCTGTCATTGGATGGTCAGCGCCTGGCAGGACCTTATTCCCTTATTTTTACAACGACTGCGTGCACTGGTTGGGCTCACCAAATATCGCGTACCACTTTCTGTCGAATACGGCGGACCGCACGCTGGACCCATTCCTAACTGGAGGCTACACCCTGTTCTTCGGCACTCTACACACATATATATATTTGGTGACAACCGGCTTATCTCCACGCAGTGGGTTGGCTGCCACCACACGCCCATGGTGACAGCGAGGCGGCAACGCGTAAGCGTGGCTTCCGCAGCCCAATCACGCAGTCCGGCCACTTCGGTCGACTGATCCGAAGAGAGACTTCAAAGCACGCCAGGCACCGAATACGACAAACCCATAGAGCGCCGCATTTGTAACAAATGTGATAACCCATAGCAGCAGGAATGCCGAGTCGTGAGCACCTACACCTGGAAGCATTCTCACCGCCACCGCGAAACGTAGGCCGGGAGTGAATATCGCCTTACCTATACCAGGAGTTTCCGAGAGGACTATCTCTGCCAACGTTGCAATGCCGCAGGAGATTGCATACTGGCGTGCACCTTGGCGTCGGCCTGGTTTCATTCTGTTTGCGACTGGAAGGTATGAATCCTTCAACGTGCCGCTCACAAAGTCATAGCCACAATCGCAGCGAACTGCACCGTCTGGATTGACGAGTCCGCAATGTTGACACTTCATTTCGCTAAATTCACTGCTTATCAAACACGCCGACCACATCCACGGACCGCCGTTGCGGTGTGAATGCGCCTCTAACTGAGAGGCCATGAGCGACGCCAGCTGTCAACGTTCCGGACCCTCACTGATCTTCTCAACAAGAGTGACGAAAGTTAAACTCTTGTCCCCTATCCGTCCAGTGACTTCCCAACAACCAGGAGTCGGGAAAACAAGACCACTAGCCTGAAATCCAATCTCCCCGTAGCCGTCCGGGATGATGGACAGGCGGCGACCTTCTATTGTCAGCCGTCCCTTGACAAGACGCCACCACCAAAACTTCATCTCTATCTATTGTCACGCTTCGCTTGGACGCCGGTCAATTCTCACCGCAGCATCATGCGGACTGGCTTACTGCTCGTGGCTTCCTGCAAGATCGAAGATGACTTCGCGCTCATCGTGCTTATTGCCCGGCCCCGTGATGTCGTGTTTGTAGATGAGGCGGTCGCCCTCGACGCGGACGCGCTCGACAATCGTCAGTTCGTGGCCTTTGTGATTCCGCAACGTCTCCTGGACGAAAGTGTCACCATCCCAGTGCTGAAAGCTGGAAGATCCCGCACCTTTCGTCGGATCATAGCCACCACTACCACCAAATCCGGCAGTCGTGCCGGGTTTCAGTCCTTGCCTCATTTCGAGCCGCCGCACTTCCATCCTCTTCCGCATTTCCTGAAGATCAGGTGGCGGAGCTGGCGGCCACACTTGCAGGTTTGACAAGATCCGATGCGCCGCTTCGATTGCTCCATCGGGCAGCGTATCGACCAGGGCGTGCAATTCTTGGCGTGTTGGCATGCCGCTATTTTAATTCGAGCAGTGAGGTGCAGGCGCTATTGGAGCGGTGTACGCATTCTGCGGTATAACCCATTCATGCAGAGCTTCAACATCAGGCAGGCGGCAGAGACGGATCTTCCGACCTTGGGCAAACTTGGCGCATCGCTGGTGCAAGCCCATTTTGCTCTTGATCCGCAAAGATTCATGGCACCGGGACATGGACTCGAAGAAGGTTATGCGTGGTTTCTCGGCAAGCAGATGAAAGAAGCCGATGTCGTGATTTTTGTGGCAGAGCGAGATAAAACGGTTGTCGGATATGTTTACGCCGAGCTTGAGCCGCGCAGTTGGAAGGAATTACGAGAGGCAGCAGGATTCATCCACGATGTTGTGGTGAACGAGTCACACCAGCGTAACGGGATTGGCGCAGCCCTGATCGAAGCTGCGAGTCATTGGCTTCGCGACCACGGAGCACCACGCATCATATTGTGGACGGCAGAGCAAAATAGCGCCGCGCAGCGCTTGTTTTCCCGCCTTGGGTTTAGGCGCACCATGATTGAAATGACTCGGGAGCTTGCCAACGACCCATAAACTGGGCTGGTTGGGCCGACTGGAGCGGCGCTGGATATAAGGGTCCGCCGTTGCGTGGTATAAGATAAGACCAGGCGCAAAATGAAATCATTCACGACATTGGTGCTTGCATTTGTGGTGATGTCCTTCGGCCAGTCACTAGAGTCGTGGATCGTGCGGCTCTCACCCACTGCATTCCCTGAACTTCCAGCCAATCTGGTCCAGGAGCTTCAACGCAGGCAATGTACGATCCCGCAGGAGGCGTACTCGAAAACTAAGCCGAATAACGTCATCAAGGGCGAGTTTGCGCGACCCGGCCAGACCGACTGGGCCGTGTTGTGCTCGGTCAAAGGCGTGTCCACAATTCTTGTATTCTGGAATGGCTCCGAGAATAATCTCGACGCTCTTGTACCAGCGGCAGACAGCGGTTACGTCCAAGGAAGTGGTAACGGTCAGTGGGCCTATTCACGAGGAATAGAGCCGATGGGCATAGACGACATCTTCCGCTACCATGACCAGGAGCATCTTGGCATCCCTCTGCCGCCCATTTACCATCAGGGGATTAACGATTTTTTCGAGGGAAAAGCATTCTTGGTTTGGTATTACTACGACGGCCAATGGTTAAAAGTGGCTGGCGGAGATTGAAGCCACCTCTATTTCCACAAGCCCAACCGTCCCGCCCCATCCTTGCGGGCCGAGCCTGCCGTGGGCCATCACCTGTTTGTTTCAGAAGCGAGTGAATAGTCCGAGTGACAGTTCCATATTGTTCACTGTGCTCTGATCGAATTTGTTGATGTGATCGCGGAAGTCCAACCTTGCTCCCAATCCGTGCGGCAGGTATTTCTTGAATCCGGCTCCGAGCACGAGCGTCATATCGGTTCGAGTGGTCGCTGGAACAATTGTGGGCGAGAAAACAGCAAACACGGGCGTTCCTACAGGAACAGGCATTACGGTATTTCGAACAAACTCGATTTTAGCTGTTCTCGTAATGCCTCCCGCTCCCGCGGTGAAGAACGGCCTCCAGGTTCCCTGTCGATTGAGATAGGTCAGCAGAGTACCGCTATACAAGTACACATTGCCATCCCGCAATACTGGGGCACTGATAGCAATAAGGACAGGTGCGGTGGGTTGAACCTGCACAATGCTGGTGGGGATCCCGCCGAGAAAATTTTGGATCCGTCCCGCAGGACTGAAGCCGAACGTTCCTTCAGCTTCCAGCTGTGGCACAAAGCGGTAACTACTTCTCAATCCGAAGATACCGCTGTTCGCCTCGCTGACAGGTTTGAAAGTGCCAACCTGTGCGCCTGTGGTGGGATTCAGAACCTTGAATGATTGAAAGCCACTGTTGAAGTATCCTCCAGCAAACACGCCAATCTCTGTTTTTCCGTCCTGCGCAAACGCGAAGGAACCGGTCAAAACGAACCAAATGACGATTATTAAACGCGTGCGTTTCATGTGATTATTTTTATCATCCACACGTGGTAAAGCGAAAGACGCGCCGAATCGCGGCCAGCAATATGAAGGACACTGGTTCCGGGCAACAACGGCGTGGGATAACTTTGTCCAGCCAATCATCACGAGAGCGGTTGCGCGTTAAGGGCGGCGCAGAAAACCATGTCCGCCCTCTATATAACCGGCCCAGTCAGCCCAATCGTCCGATCTTGCTTTCATCTACCAGGTTGTGCAGTTCGTCATGCACGGCTTGGCTGGATGCAATCAGCCATGCGCGAGTTTGAAGGCCCCATTTGTAATCAGTATCCAAGTCAGTGACCGTGGCTCCAGCTTCGGCAGCAACGAAGCACCCTGCCGCTACGCAGTTCGATCTTCGTTTTCGTCCAGACTCTTCGCGTAAGAAAAAAACAACCGGAACCATTCACCGACAATCGGTGTCTACAAACTCACAACGCGCAAAAATTGGGAGGCAGCATGACTCGGTTTTTCGGCTTCGTTCTACTGACGGCGACGATGTCATTGGGAACGGAATTGCCCTTCACTCCCGCTCCCGTCGATGAGACCCAACCCGTAACATTCAGTAAGGACGTCTTACCCATACTTCAGAACAATTGCCAGGTTTGTCATCGGCCACGTGGCATCGGTCCGATGTCTTTCCTGACGTACGAGAGTACTCGTCCTTGGGCAAAGGCGATCAAGACCGCCATTCTCAACAAACAAATGCCGCCGTGGTTTGCGGACCCACATTACGGAAAATTCAGGAATGCTCCCAAGTTGACGCAGGCGGATATCCACACCCTCGTTGCATGGGCGGACAGCGGAGCGCGTGAAGGTGATACTGGAGACCGTCCGCCGGATCGGCAATGGCCCGATGGTTGGCGGATACGACCCGATGTCGTCGTATCAACTCCCGAGCCGTACTATGTCCCGGCTAAAGGCGCAGGAGAGATCCACGAGTTTTCCGTTCCCAATCCGTTCAAGGAGGATACATGGGTCACAGGGATCGAGGTACGTCCGGGCAATCCTTCCGTTGTTCATCACGTGATCGTAAGAATTCAGGAGCCGATTCTTACAGTGGACGGTGGTTTCAAATGCCTAGATTGTATCGCGAGGGCGGAAACCGCCGCATTCGTTACCGATGTCAATAGAGCTAATGATGGCATTTCTCAGGGCGGCGGATCTTATTCCGATTTTGTAACCCGACTCCGCGAACGTCAAACCGGCCTCGGTGCATTCACGACAATGGAAGCTGTCTATGCACCGGGAAGTCCTCCGATCGATTTCCGGTTTACGAATTCCGCCAAACTTGTTCCAGCAAGAAAGCCAATCCGTATCGAGGTCCATTACACGCCCAACGGCAAGGCGACCACGGATCAAACGCGAGTCGCGTTCACTCTAGCAAAAGGTCCAGCCCAGCGGCGGTTCGTGATCATGGCACCCGAGCATCTTGTCGATACACGAAAACCAATTCCCGCCGGCGAAGCGAATTGGGAGATCAACGGTGAACTGACATTTACGCGGGATGCCGATCTGGTCTGGTTCATGCCGCATATGCACCTGCGCGGCAAAGATATGACCTATCGCTTGATCTATCCGAATGGCCGCGAAGAGACGGTGCTCAGCGCGAAATTCAATTTCTATTGGCAGCTGGGTTACGAAGTCGAGAAACCCATCAAAGTGCCAAAAGGGACGCGCATGATCGTGACGGCGCATCACGATAATTCGGCAAACAATCCATTGAATCCTGAGCCGACCAAAAGCGTCAGTTGGGGTGAGATGACGGCTCAAGAAATGATGCTTCCGTGGTTCGGAGTTGTGGTGGATGGTGACGCGCAACCCGACTCGATCGCCTCGTACCGTCCTGGCGACTTCGAGGGAGCTGCGCCGTTTGGAACCAGAGCCGTTCTCCGCGTGACGACGCCGCCGGTAACTGTCGTTGCGCAGTAAGGGAGCATGGAGGGGCTCGACGCCGGCTGCGAAGCGTGGCATGACTGATGCCGCTCACGCACGCTACGCGGCGTCGTCTTCGGAGTCGGACGACGGCGTAGTCTGCTGATTTAAGTAAACAAAGATGCCCTGACAAACTCGGCATCCATGAAGGTGGTCTTGCTCCCACTCCTCTGCTTTGGTACGCCCGCCCGCGAGATCCCACAACCGGCGATACTCAATGTGCGTCACGAAGTGTTGCCAGATCGTGATACGACGCGGATGGTTGGGGCAATCAGGGAAGGTTGCACCTTGACTGATGACAATCTCTGCACCACAGCAGACGGCCTTATACACTCCGAACCTCGTATTCACTTCGCCATTCTGCGGCACGGTCTGTGACACCCCCTACCATTTAGGATTCCGCTAAAACCGTGACAATCCTGCCGCGTTTGTCGCGACAACGCGGACTTCCTGCAGCGCGTTGCGCAACCAACGGCCGAGGCCGTCCGAATCACAGGAAACGCAGTGGTACACTTACCAGGGATGAAAACGAAACAAATCAAAATGGACCCGGAATTGGCTCGCGATGATTCTCATCGCACCGCCGCAGATCTCGCATGCAGGACATCCACCAGGAAAACTCTGGAACTAGTTTGCGGTGCACGCGCCGAAGGCGACGATGCGAGCGCCGTCGTTTCCTCTGGAGGATCTCGCAACCGGCAAAATCGTGGAAATGAAAGATCTCTGGAAAACACAGATCCTGGTTATGGAGTTCGGGTCCTTTACATGACCAGACGTACGGGAGGTACTGGAAGGCGTTTTGGATTTCCAAGCAAATATCGAACCGAAGAGGAGTCTTGAGGCAATCGCCGGATAACTGTTTTGCCGAACTCATGAGGGCTGCCCAAGCGGGCGACGCCCTCGCATACGCGCGGCTTCTCGAGCAAATTACGCCGCGGATACGACAGATTGTTCGCGGACAGCGTAGATTTCTTCAGGCGGAAGATATCGAAGATCTCGTTCAGGACATCCTGCTCTCCGTGCATGCGGTTCGTGCTACATACGATCCGCAACGGCCGTTCATGCCATGGCTGGTAGCGATTTGTCGAAATCGCCTCGCGGACGGAGCCCGCCGGTATGCCCGGAGTGCGGCTCACGAAATCCATGTCGAAAACATGGCCGTAACCTTTGTCGCCAATCCAGCGAATAACACTATGGATAACTATGGTGATGTGGACGAGTTAAAGGAGGCCATCGCGACCTTGCCGCCAATGCAACGCGATGCGATCCGGATGTTGAAGCTGGGAGAGATGTCACTGAAAGAAGCGGCAGTCGCCCGCAACATGACCATCGGCGCTTTGAAGGTGGCGACCCACCGGGCCATGACGGCCCTTCGTAAAATGCTGGCAAAAGAAAGATGACCACAGACACAAAACAACTTATTCGCCGGTTGACGGAGAATGCAGATCCAGTGCGGCCGCTTCGACGTCCATCGACTCGAGCCGCCGCGTGGCTTGTTTTTTCGGCCGCGTACATTGTGCTTGTGCTTCTGATCATGCCTTTGCAACACGACATTTCACCGAAGCTGCACGACAAGTTATTCATCATCGAACAAATCGCCACATTGGCGACGGGGTTAGCCGCTGCGATAGCTGCTCTTGCGAGCATCATTCCAGGATACGGCCGCCGATGGATTATGCTGCCGCTGCCGCCGCTTATGATTTGGTTGGCGACCCTGGGTCCCGGTTGCGTTCGGGAATTAAATCAGTCCGGTTTCGAACACTTACCCTTACGACATGATCTATGGTGTTTTCCCTTTATTGTTTTACTCGGTGCCATACCTGCGATCGGCATGGCAGTAATGCTTCGTCGCGGTGCACCTTTGACTCCTCAACTCACGGCAGCGCTCGGCGGTCTTGCAGCCGCCGGTCTGGCTAACGCCGGCGTGCGAATCATTCATCCGGAAGACGTTAGTGTGATGCTGCTCGTATGGCATGTCGGCTCCGTCATGGCGCTTTCGGCCCTTGCAGGCAGCATCGGCCACTACGTTCTCGACTGGCGGTCTATTTTAAAATTTGATGCGTAACCTTTTTATCTCATTCTCCGAATCTATAGGATGAACTTAAAACCCAAACGGAGGATTGAATGAAAAGACGTATCTTTATCGCAACAGCATTTGCCTCGGTGGTCGCGCCTGTCGTTCTCTCAGCCCAGAAACCGGCTCCACCACCTAGCTTCAAGGCCGAAAAGTGTTATGGAATTGCCAAAGCCGGAAGAAACGACTGCGCGTCAACCGGAAACAACTCCTGCGGCGGAACATCCAAGCTAAATAGCGACCCGAAGGCATGGATCTATGTGCCGGAAGGATATTGCGAACGCATTGTGGGCGGCAGCAAGACTCCCAAATAGAAGCTTTCACGGGTTATCGGGTGGCCATCTCAATTACCTCGAATCCCAACACTCCGGGAATTGGTCTCCGTCTTGCGCATTTGGCGGAGATGGTGGCCACCCGGCCAGCTGCCGGCTGGCTGGAGGTGCATCCCGAAAACTTTCTTGCGAATCCACATGCTGCCGAACTGCTGACCGAAGTATCACTGCACTATCCAATCTCTCTGCATACTGTCGGCATTTCGGTAGGCAGCGCAAACGGGATTGATCACTTGCATTTGAAGCGAGTCCGCGGCCTGGCCGACAGGCTTAAGCCGATTTTCGTCTCAGGCCATCTGGCATGGTCGACCTACGGTAACGAATACCTCAATGATCTTTTGCCGCTACCCTACAACGAAGAAAGTTTGCAGCTTGTCTCAACACACATAAGTTACGTTCAGGATACATTGGGGCAGCCGTATCTGATCGAGAACCCATCCAGTTATGTGGGTTTCCGTTCTTCCACGATGAAAGAGACCGATTTTCTCTCTGAGATCGTGCGGCGTACAGGCTGTCAACTGTTGTGCGACGTCAGCAACGTCGTTGTTAGCGCGCACAACATGGTTTACGACGCTTACCAGTACATCGACAATTTTCCTGCCGATGCAATCCGTGAGATCCATTTGGGAGGCTACACACCCGAAAAGGACGAAGCGACTCCTGGCGCCGAGTTATTGATCGACACGCACGCGGCTGCGATTGCCGACCCATCGTGGGATTTATACGCTTATGCGCTTCGCCGCTTCGGGCCGAAGCCAACTTTGATCGAATGGGACAATGAGATCCCACCGCTTGCGACGTTACTTGATGAAGCCGCACATGCCGGCGAGATCGCGCAGGCGATAGACGCTAGCGCGGAGGCGAACCGTGTCGCGGCTCGCTGAGATTCAATCATATTTCCGCAAAGCCGTAGTGGACGGCGATACCAGGAGTGTCGCACATGTGCTCATCGGCGGGTGTGACCCCGAAAAGCGCCTCACCGTCCATCAACGGAATTATCAGGCAAGCCTTATCGACTCTCTACTAGTTAAGTTTCCGGCAACGGGATGGTTGATCGGTACACCGCTCCTAACGGAAGCTGCCAAACATTTTGCTCGTGAGCATCCACCACAGGCTCCATGCATCGCCGAATATGGTGCTGCGTTTCCGGATTTCCTCGCGCGGTGTCCCGAAACCCAACGCCTGCCGTACCTGCGTAAATTCGCGCAGCTCGAATGGTACGTCGGCCAGGTGTCGATTGCTGTCGACCACGCGCCAGTAACGGGAAAAGATTTTTCAATAATCGACGCAGGTGCTCTGCCGGAGACGGTGCTCATGCTGCAGTCCGGATTGCATTACATAGAGGCATCGTGGCCGGTCGATGAGTTAATGAAACTCTACCTGACGGAGAAGGTCCCCGATTACTTTGAGCTTTCGCCCGATGATGTGTGGATCGAAGTACGCGGCGCGCGCGGTGAGTTTCAACTTAATCGCTTGGATGCCGCCAGCTTCACCTTCCGAAAATCTGTTTTAGGAGGCCGCTCAATCGGCGATGCAGCCGACGGCGCGCTCGACATCAATCCTGGCTTTGATCCGGGTCAAGCCCTCGCAGCCCTCATTGCCGAGGGTTTGATCACTGCTATCGGACGAAACAGTACAGGAGAAAACTCATGACAACTCCTGAAGAAGCCATTCCACGAAGTCTCAATCTAACCGGCTGGATCACTTCGACACGGGAATGGCTCGGGCGTTTCCCACTCTCGATTCTTCAACTTGGAATGCGGATCGGCGTTGGAATGGTTTTCTTCAATGCGGGTTTATTGAAGTACAGGTCTTTCGAGTTTGCGATCAAGCTGTTCGAAGATGAATACAAAGTGCCGATACTCGCTCCAGCTGTCGCCGCGCGCATTGCGATGATCAATGAACTCACAACCTCGACGCTCCTTTTCCTTGGCCTGGTTACTCGGCTGGCCACACTGCCACTACTCGGAATGATGTCGGTGATTCAAATCTTCGTTTACCCCAGCGCGTGGCCCGATCATGTGCTTTGGGGATCGATCCTCATTTTTATCCTGACGCGTGGACCTGGACCGTTCTCGATCGACTATCTGATCGAGCGGTATCTTCTGAAGCGCCGCTAATGGCGGGAGTCAACTGTAATCCACATTACTGCGAAGTGACATTAGTCCCAGTGCGTTTTTTGATTTGGATTCTGGGATTAATGTTGCTCTCGCGGTCCGGCTTTGCGCAGCCGCGCGGAGAACCTTCTCCGTCAACGGCGCCGCGTGTCATCCGAGTTGCGGGTTGGACGATTAACGGCAGCCTCAGGCTTCGATTCGAGGATTGGGATTTCTTCAAAGCGCCGCCTGCCGACAATAGCTACGGATATGGGGCGTCGTTGCTTCGTGTCTCCGCCGGCCGGCAATTCCGTTCTAACGGCTGGCTTTTTGAATTCGCTCAGCCTTGGTTGATCGGTTTGCCCGCGGATGCGATTGCCCCGGCTCCTCAAGGACAATTGGGTTTCGGAGCTACGTACCACGCGGCGAATCCGGACCGTACCGCCGGCATCTTCCTGAAACAGGCGTTCGTCCGCTTCAAAGGCCTCGCTGGAGATCAGGCGAGTTCGCTGCGCATCGGCCGGTTCGAATTCGGAGACGGCCTTGAATTGAATCCGGAAGGCTCGCTCGGTGCTGTTGTTCGAGACCGAGTGGCGAACCGTATCATTGGAAACTTTGGTTTTACACACGTGATGCGTAGTTTGGATGGAATCCATTTCTCGCGCGGCGCCGCGAGCTCGAACTTTACCTTCCTCGCTGTACGCCCAACCGAAGGTGTTTTTCAGGTCAAAGGAACGAAGGAGTTGAACATCGAGATGGTCTATGGCGCGTGGTCGAAGATCCATCGATCGGTTGGCGAAGGTGAAGGGCGGATCTTTGGCACTTATTATCACGATGGCCGTGATGTGCTGAAGACAGATGCGCGGCCGCTCCAGTCTCGTGCGCAGGACCACGAGGCGATCCATATCGCGACGATTGGCGGCAACTACGTCAACGTTTTTAATCTTGTAAACGGCAAAGCCGACGTCTTGTTCTGGGGAGCGATCCAAACTGGAACATGGGGAACAATAGCTCATCGCGCAAACGCGTTCGCCGCCGAAGCCGGTTACCAATGGAATAATGCGCGATTAAAACCATGGTTGCGCGGCGGCTACTTTCGCGGAAGCGGAGATGACGCTTCCGGCCGCGTACATGGCACGTTCTTTCAAGAACTGCCGACACCACGCCCGTTTGCCCGTTTTCCTCTCTACAACTTGATGAACAATGAAGACAGTTTCCTTCAGTTAACTGTTACTCCTCATCCAAAGGTGATTCTTCGAACCGAAGCTCATTCACTCAATCTCGCGAGCGCCAGGGATCTTTGGTACATCGGCGGCGGGGCTTTTCAGAAAGAGACTTTTGGCTTCACCGGGCGTCCTTCCAGCGGCCAAAAGCGATTTGCCGATGTATTCGATCTGAGCGCAGATTACCAGTTCGATGCGCAGACAACATTCACGTTTTATGTCGCACACGCTTCCGGCAAGGCGGTTATTCGAAGCATTTATCCCGGCGGTCCACAGGCGAACTTCGTCTACGCCGAACTGAACCGCCGATTTTGATTAGCAGATGCTGTCATGGGAGCAGGTACAGCATCAGGTGTGTGACCCAAGTATGGAAGATGACGGCGCCTGCGAAGAAGCCTGCGAGGTAAGCAATGGCTGTCGTCACGCCTTGCGCCGCGAGGACGTGCTGACGAAAGGGACAGCCGTTTGCCAAAGTCGAGACGTAGCCCACACCAAATCCGCCGATAATAGTGAGGACTACCGCTACAGCATCCGAACTATTCAAAGATGCAGGGCGTGAGCCAACGAGAAGACCGACGAGTGGAAATCCCAACCAGGCGGTAAGTCCGAAAGTAATCAGGCCACGGAGTAAGTAGGTATCGCGCACATACACAAATGCCTTCCATGAACTTTCGGGATTTTGCCAGCGGAACTCACGGTTGATCGTCGCTGCAATTAACGCCCCCAATAACACGCCGATAGGCGTGAGGACGGGAAACACCAGCGACGCCGGCGCGACTTCCAGATGTGTGCGTCCAAACAGATTCCATGTCCAGTTCACAAGATCCCGCGCGTGGCAGGCCATGCAGATGCCGTATGCCTCGTGCGCGCCATGATTTCAAATTGTTCATCGAGAATCAGGCCGACTTCCGAGGGCATAGCGCCATCAATATTGAATGACACGACGCCGCACTGCAGCGCCGCGTCGCGAGGACCGTAAATCGTGAGGCCGGAAATCTCACGCGCACCGGCCGTGAATTGAGAAACCAGTTTCTGTTCATGGGCACGTACGGTCTCGACACGGATGTCTTGAAGGAAGCGTATGCCTGCCCCCAGTCCCGCGATACCCGCGACGTTCAGCGTTCCGCTTTCGTGCATATCCGGGAAGAACCCGGGCTGCGTCTCGTATGCCGAGTCGCTCCCCGTGCCGCCGCGCATGAGCGGCTCTAGTGGTACGCCTTCACGAATGTAGAGCCCGCCCGTGCCCGTAGGACCGAGCAGGCCTTTATGCCCGCTGAACGCGATCAAGTCCACGTCGGTTTTGAGGATATCGATCGGGACGGAACCTGCGGTCTGTGCAGCATCGACGAGATACAGAATGCCCCGGCTGCGTGCCAGGGAAGCGGCCGCTCGGATTGGGACAAGCGCTCCCGTGACGTTCGATCCGTGTGTCGTCACAAGAAGGCGTGTACCGGGATGTAGAACGTCGTTCAGACGATTGATGTCCAGAGTTCCATCGCGCCCGGACCGAACAACGGTCAGTTCAACACCCATCGATTCGAGATGGCGCAGGGGACGCATCACCGAATTGTGTTCGATGCACTGGCCGAGTCCAAGGCGCGTTTGTCCGCCGAAGTCGAGTTGGACGGCCCGCACTTCCGGAAATTCGGTCAAGGTGGCGATCAAACCCAGGAGCACGGTTCGCATCCGCTCGGGTCTCTCGATCGCCGCCGCGCGGAGTGAGGGCGTGTAGGAAAACTTCAATGTGAGTAGTCCGTCGGCGGAGTCGTACTCATGCGCTAGTAGCTGGACGTCCGGCGGCAGCCCTGTCAGATCCGGCGCAGGAGGGCCAGCGAGATATCTTTCGAGCGCTTCGCGCGGCTTCGCGGCGGTTGTCGGGATTGCAACGAGGCCCTTCGCTGAAGCGAAATAGATGAGAGGAATGCGCGTGACGGAATGCCCTCGCGACTGGCCGTCGACGCCGAGCTCGACCGAGCCGATGCCCCGCAACGCAGTCATCGTTTCTATGATGGCCGTCTGAGCGGCGTCACTTGGGATCCAGGACAGATTGATGAGCGACACCTCCCTGGATCTTTAACGAACGAATTTGAACGCCGGACGGAATCGAGTTCCTCAGTCCGGTGCCTGGACGCGGACCGTCAAGCAGAGATTGAAGCGTCGCCTGAGCGAGACCATCGCTGGAGGAGACGCGCCGCGATACCGGAAAAAGAAAACGGCCGTCATCGAAATACAACGTCACGGCCGGTGATTCCGCCCACGGCCGCCATTCGGCCTGGCCATTCGCGATCCTCGTCTGCAGATTCCGCAACCAAAGACCTGCGGCAAAAAGCGCGGCCAGGAAAAGAAGCTGTGCCAGGAAACGGGGATGTTCCCTCAGTGTCATAAACCGGCCGAATTATATCAGTTTAACCGGTGCGAACATCCTCCGGTTCCTTAGAACCATTGTGGTTGGTGTTTGTTAATTCCT
>WNGJ01004013.1_pt1 | contig 15245 bp, 11 predicted proteins | sample 5400611 | NCBI WGS metagenome assembly WNGJ01 (sample SAMN13153375, study PRJNA577476) | soil metagenome | isolation source: 40 cm soil or saprolite under Garry oak tree replicate 1 | place: USA:California | collected 2016-06-15
CCCCGGCCGCGAGCAGTGCTCCGACGTCGCTGGCGCCGATTTCGATCGCCAGGTCACCGTCGATCCGGACTGCGCTGGTCCCGGATGCCGTCCTGATCGTCCCCAGCCTCATCGGCGGCCGACCTGCGCGCGGTACTGACCCAGCGCCTCGAAGATCGGGGCATCGCTGAAACGGAACAGATCCATACCTTCTCCGCCGGTCAGCTCGTACTCGGCCCAGGACGGGACGGCGAACAGGTCGCCGCGCTCGAGGCAGTGCTCGGTACCGCCCAACCACACCGATCCGCTCCCGGCAAAGACCTGCCACACGCTGGAACCGACCTCGCGCTGGGGCTCGCTGACCGCGCCGGCCCGCAACCGGTGGAACTCGGCCCGGATCGTCGGCATGACATCGCCGCCCGTGGTGGGATTGCTGAACCGCACCGCCGCATGACCGGCGCCCATCGTGGCCGGGTGCCCCTCACCTTCGATCTCCAACTGCTCGGCAAGAGCCTGATCGGTGTGTTGCCACCGGTACGCCGCGATCGGCGAACTCTGCTGTTCACCCAGCAGTGCGACGGGCTGCAAGCCAGGATGAGCCCACAGCCGTTCTGCGCGGGATCGGCCGGGCGTGCTTGTATCGGTCAGCGTGTCGGAGCCGTAGGCGAAGAACCCGCTGTCGGTCTGATGGACGAAGGGGATGTCAAGGCCGTCCAGCCACGCCATGGGTGAGTCAGCGACGTTCTGATGGCCGTGGAAATGCCAGCCCGGCGTGAGCAGAAGGTCCCCACGTTGCATCGACACCGGGTCGCCGTCGACGACGGTCCACACCCCCTGGCCTTCCACCACGAAGCGGAACGCGTTCTGGGTGTGCCGATGCTCAGGCGCGGTCTCGCCGGGGGCCAGGTACTGAATCGCCGCCCACAGAGTCGGGGTGGCGTAGGGAAGCCCGCCGAGCCCGGGGTTGGCCAGCGCGATCGCCCGGCGCTCGCCGCCCCGGTCGACAGGGACCAGCTGTCCGGCACGCTCGGCGAGGTTGAAGAGCGTCTTCCACCGCCAGACATGCGGGCGCGCGCTGGGCGTCGGCTGCCCGGGCATCAACTCTCCGACCTGGGTCCACAACGGCGCTAGCTGTTCCTTGCTGAACGCCTGGTACAGATCGTCGAGCTCCGTGACCCCTTCGGAGTCCGCTGGGTCCGGTGACCGTAGGGCGCTGCCCCCCGGCCGGGTGTCCGCCAACGCGGGTGCGGAGGGACGAATGTCAGAAGGCAACGTTGTACTCCAGAGCTTGGGACTAACCTGAGGCCGCCTGCGCTGAGGGATCTTGCTCTTGAACCAGCGCCGTTGCGTTCCTACGATGCGCCGCCGGCGATCGCATGTCAACGCTATTCCAGAAAATTATTCTGTTGATCTTGGCGGTTCCAGAAATAAGTTCTTGCGATCGCCGACGAGTTGCGGCGGCCAGCTCGCGCCTCGCTGCGTACCTGCGTAATTGGACCTGCATGACTGCCGGCGCAAGTCAGTGGTCCGTTAAGGCCCGCTGCACGTCGGCGTACGCGTCGTCGTACGACTGGTGGCTTCCCCTGCCTGGCGAACGATGGTCGAGGAGGTCGAAAGCAAGATCGCCGCTGACGTCGGGCCCCACCGGACAAGGAACAGACGAGCGAACGGAATCCTGGCGACCGGCAAGCGCTGGAGTACATGCGCGGGGTTCTCCAGCACCTCGCCAGCGGTCAATAGGAGGACGCGGGGCCCGGCGGGCGAGCGCTCAGCCGGGCGCGGACAGCCGCACCGGCAGCGACTCGAGGCCGTGGATGAGCGAGCTCGGCCGCCAGCGCAGCGAGTCCGCCGGCACCGCCACGAAATAGCGGATCAGCGCGGTGGCGTGCGCCCGGGACAGCTCGGGCGGGGCCGTGTCCGAGACGGCAGTGGCCGACCAGGTACGGAAGTCGTCCTGGTCGGGGACCGGCACGCCGAGGAGCTCGCAGATCACCGTGATCGGCAGCGGGCGAACGACGTGAGCAGGTCCACCTCGGCCTGGGTCGACATGTCGTCAAGCAGCCTAACTTATACGTTGTAAAGGAGGCACCCTCGGTCCCGGCGGGCGGCAGGCCGGCCGGCCGCGCTCGGCTCAGCGCGGACGGCCACCAGTTCCACCGCCCGATCAGCACCGCCGCCGCCGGTACCAGCAGCGTCCGGACCAGGAAGGTGTCCATCAGCACGCCGAGCGCGAGGCCGACGCCCACGTCCACGATCGTCCGGACGTTCTGCGCCCCGGCGCTGCGCGAACCCACGACTGCCAGCACCCCGAACGTCCCGGCCAGCACCAGTCCGGCCGAGGTCACCGTCGTCCCGGTAACGCTCAGCGCCCGGCCCACCGCCTCGCGCAGCGGCAGGTGGTGAGCCTCTTCCCTGATCCGCGTCATGACCAGGATGTTGTAGTCCTCCCCCAGCGCCAGCAGGAACATGAACAGCAGGAACGGCAGGATGAACGTCAGCCCCGGCTGGCCGGCGGCCTTGATGAACACCAGCACGGTCAGCCCGAGGGCGGAGAAGTAGGAAAGCACCACCGAGACGATCAGGTACAGCGGCGCGATCAGGCTCCGCATCACCAGCGCGAGCAGCACAGCGATGACAGCGATGGCGATCGGGATGACGGTGCGCAAGTCGCTGTCGGACAGCCGGGCGACATCGTAGGTGAACGCCGCCTGCCCGGTGACCCCGGAGGCGGAGGCGCCGGCGGCCCGCGCCGCGCGGGCGGCCGCGGCCCGGACGGCTGGCACCGCCTGCGCCGCCGGGGTGGTGGTCGCGCTTCCCGCCGCAAGCGACGTAGCGAACGAGATCGTGTACCCGTCCGCGCTCACGTACGACCCGCTGGCCCGGTAGGACTGGTACGCGGCCAGTTCCGCCCGCGGGACCCGGGCCGCGGCCGAGGTGGACATCGCCCGCGGCGAGCCGTAGGTGGCGTACAGCGCGGCGTACTTGGCCGCGGTCAGCGGCGTACCGTTAGCGTTCAGCGGCCCGGACACCGAGGTGAACACGGGGTCGGCGGCCAGCTGCCGCCCGGCGGCGGCCACCGACGCGGCGGCCGCCCAGGCGGGCTGCCGCAGCCGCAGCACGATGACCGTCGGGTTGGCCGCTGTCTGGGGGAAGTGCCTGGTCAGCAGCGCGTCACCGGCCGCGGAATCGCTGCCCGCCGGTCCGGTCGCCGCGCCGCCGAACCCCGCGGCCAGGTAACCCGCCGAGGCCACTGCGAGCGCGCCGAAGACGGCGAGGCCGATGACCAGCGTCGCCAGCGGCCGCCGGACGATCCGCGAGCAGGCCGGCCCCCACCACCCGGCGCGTCCCGCGCCCGGCCGGACCGAGGACGGCCAGAACGCGACCGGGCCGCAGATCGCGAGCAGGGCCGGCAGCAGGGTGAGCCCGGCGACGAGCATCAGCCCGATCGCGATGGCCAGCGGCGCCGCCAGCCCGGAGTACAGGCTGAAGGTGGCGCTGGCCAGTGACAGCAGCGCCGCGATGAGAATGCCCGCGGAGAAAGTGATCGTCTCGCCGACCCGGGCCACCGAGAGCACGATCGCCTCGTGGCAGCGTTGCCTCGGGGGGACGGCTGTGCTGGCCTTGCCACCTGCGGCGGGCCCGGACCCCCCCGAGGCCAGCCCGGCCCGCATCTCCTCCCGTACCCGGAACATCAGGAACAGCGCGTAATCCGTGCCCGCGCCGAGCACCAGCACGATCAGCAGTAGCGAGGCGATCTGCGAGACGCCCAGGCCGTGCACCGCGGCCTCGGCGGTGAGCCGTTCGGCGACCAGCACCACCACCACCGCGGGCAGCACCGCGATCAGCGGCGCCAGCGCCGACCGGAACACCGCGACGAGCAGCGCGATCACGAAGATGATGGAGAACCACTGGACCTGGCCGCCGGTCTTGCCGGAGGTGGCGTTGGTGTCCACCCGGGTGGCCACCGTGCCCGCCGTGTGCGCCGAGAACCCGGGCGGCGGCCCCGCCGCCCGGATCGCGTCACGCACCTCCGCCACCAGGGTGGCCTGCTGGGACGCGGCGAGGCCGCCGGACTGCGCCAGCCTGGCCAGGGCCGTGAGCTGCTCGGCCTGCCCGTCGGCCGACTGCCCGGCGTCCCGCACCGCGACCACCCTGGCGACCCGGGACAGTGAACCCGCCAGTCGCGCGACGAACGCCTGGTCCGCGCCGGACAGCGTCCCGTCGAACAGTGTTCCGTTCGATTGGGCGGCCACCACCGTGACCGCGGTCAGCGTGGCTCCCTGCAGCGGCGAGGCCAGCCGGGCCGCCTGCTGGCTGAGCGCGCTGGCCGGCAGGAACGAGGTGTTGTCGCTCTGCGTCACGCTCGACAGCGACGGCAGCAGCGCCATGGCCGCGACCGCGCCGGCCACCCAGGCCACCAGGATGGCCCACCGGAAGCGGACGGACAGCCGTCCGGCCGCGGCGAAGAAGGTACCCACGAAGGTCATCGTGGCCGGCCGGAGCACGGGCCCGTTAGACCCAGGGGAGCGTAAAGTTACTTCGTGGCAGATCCGCACGGCTACCGGCCGGCGCCGGGCGAGATTCCCGAATCCCCGGGGGTCTACAAATTCCGCGACCAGCGCGGCCGGGTGATCTACGTCGGCAAGGCCAAGTCGCTCCGGCAGCGGCTGAACTCCTACTTCGCCGACTTCGCCAGCCTGCATCCGCGCACCCAGATGATGCTGACGACCGCGGCGGGCGTCGAGTGGACCGTGGTCGGCACCGAGGTCGAGGCGCTGCAGCTCGAGTACTCCTGGATCAAGGAGTTCGATCCCCGGTTCAATATCAAGTACCGGGATGACAAGAGCTACCCCTACCTGGCCGTCACCATGGGCGAGGAGTACCCGCGGGTCATGGTCATGCGCGGCGCCAAGCGCAAGGGCACCAAGTACTTCGGCCCGTACAGTCACGCCTGGGCCATCCGTGACACGGTTGACACGCTGCTCCGGGTGTTCCCGGTACGCACCTGCTCGGCGGGCGTGTTCAAGCGGTCCGGGCAGATCGGCCGCCCCTGCCTGCTCGGCTACATCGGCAAGTGCTCCGCGCCGTGCGTCAAGCGGATCAGCGCCGAGGACCACCGCCGGCTGGCCGAAGACTTCTGCGACTTCATGGCCGGGCAGACCACCCGGTTCGCCAGCCGTCTCGAGGCCGAGATGAAACAGGCCGCCGCCGAGGAGGAGTTCGAGCGCGCCGCCCGGCTCCGCGACGACCTGCGGGCACTGGAGCGTGCGATCGAGAAGCAGGCGGTGGTGCTCGGCGACGGCACCGACTGCGACGTGATCGCGCTGGCCGAGGATCAGCTCGAGGCGGCTGTCCAGGTGTTCTACGTGCGCGGCGGCCGGGTCCGGGGCCAGCGCGGCTGGGTCTTGGACAAGATCGAGGAAGTGACGCCGGCCGGCCTGGTGGAGCAGTTCCTCGGCCAGGTCTACGCGGATACCCCGGCCGACGCCGAGGCGGTCAATGCTGGCATCCCGCGCGAGGTCCTGGTGCCGGAACTGCCGCCGGACCCGGCCACCATGACCCAGTGGCTGACCGAACGCCGAGGTGGTCCGGTCAGCCTGCGGGTGCCGCGGCGCGGGGACAAGAAGGCCCTGCTCGAGACCGTGGCCCGGAACGCCGGCCAGTCGCTCGCCCTGCACAAGACCCGCCGCGCCAGCGACCTGACCACCCGGAGCAAGGCGCTCAACGAGATCCAGGAGGGGCTCGGCCTGGACGATGCGCCGCTGCGGATCGAATGCTATGACGTTTCGAACCTGCAGGGCACGCACGTGGTCGCGTCGATGGTCGTGTTCGAGGATGGCCTGGCCCGCAAGAGCGAGTACCGCCGGTTCGCGATCAAGGGCACCGACGGCACCGACGACATCTCCGCGATCCACGAGGTGATCACCAGGCGGTTCCGTCGCTACCTGGCAGAACGCGAGAAGACCGGCGAGCTGGATACCCTCGGCGACCCCGACCCGGAGGAAGACGTAACCGCCCAGAAGAAATTCTCGTATCCGCCTAACCTGGTGGTCGTCGACGGCGGCCCGCTGCAAGCCGACGCGGCGGCCCGGGCCCTGACCGAGCTGGGCATCGACGACGTAGCCGTCTGCGGCCTGGCCAAGCGCCTGGAGGAGGTCTGGCAGCCGGGCGAGGAGTACCCGGTCATCCTGCCCCGCAGCAGTGAGGGGCTCTACCTGCTGCAGCGGGTGCGGGACGAGGCGCACCGGTTCGCGATCACCTATCACCGGCAGAAGCGCGGCAAGGCCGCCACCACCAGCGCGCTCGACGACGTGCCCGGGCTCGGCCCGGCCCGGCGCAAGGCCCTGCTCAAGCACTTCGGCTCGGTGCGTAAGCTCAGCGCGGGGAGCATCGAGGAGATCGCGGCGGTGCCGGGCATCGGCCCCCGGCTGGCCGCCACCATCTCCGCCGCCCTGGGCTCGAACCAGGCCGAAACCACCGACGCAGGGGAGAAGGCATGAGGACGGCTGACGATCCGGCGGACATCGTCGTCATCACCGGCTTGTCCGGGGCGGGGCGGTCCACCGCGGCCAAGTCGCTCGAGGATCTGGGCTGGTTCGTGGTCGACAACCTGCCCCCGGGCCTGCTGCCGACCATGGTCGACCTCGCGGCCAGGTCCAACGGTGCGGTCAGCCGGATGGCCGCGGTGGTCGACGTGCGCAGCCGCGCCTTCAGCACCGACCTGAAGTCGGCCGTCAGCGATCTCGGCGCGCGCGGCGCGACCGCCCGCGTCGTCTACCTCGAGGCCGCCGAGGACACGCTGGTGCGCCGGTTCGACAGCGAGCGGCGGCCGCACCCGCTGCAGGGCAACGGCCGGGTCACCGACGGCATCGCGGCCGAGCGCGAACTGCTCAGGGAGGTGCGCGGTGACGCCGACCTGGTCCTGGACACGACCCGGCTCAACGTGCATGAGCTGCGGGCCAGGATGCGCGACTTCTTCGGCGGCGGCACGGCGGCTGGACTGAGGCTCAGTGTCGTCTCGTTCGGCTACAAATACGGTCTCCCGGTGGACGCCGACCTGGTGGCTGACTGCCGGTTCCTGCCCAACCCGCACTGGATCCCCGAGCTTGCCCCGATGACGGGGCAGGACGAGCCGGTCCGCGAGTATATTCTTGCCCAGCCTGGTGCCAAGGAGTTCCTACGTCATTACGCTGAGTTGCTCCACGTGGTGCTGCCCGGGTATGAACGAGAGGGCAAGCGGTTCGTCACCCTCGCCGTGGGCTGCACCGGCGGCAAGCACCGCAGCGTGGCGATAGCCGACGAGCTGGCGGCGCGCGTGGCCGGCGCGCTCGGTGATTCCGCCGTGGGGGCTGACGTGCAGGTGACACACCGGGATCTGGGTCGGGAGTGAGCAGTTGGGGACTGGCCTCAGGGCGGTAGCGCTCGGTGGCGGCCACGGGCTGGCGACGTCGCTGTCGGCCCTGCGCCGCGTGACCGATGATCTCACCGCGATCGTGACGGTCGCGGATGACGGCGGGTCGAGCGGCCGCCTGCGCCGCGACTTCGGCGTCCTGCCGCCCGGTGACCTGCGGATGGCGCTGGCCGCGCTGTGCGGCGACGACGAGTGGGGCACCACCTGGAGCAAGGTGGTGCAGCACCGGTTCGACGGCGACCGCGAGCTGGCCGGCCATGCCGTCGGCAACCTGCTCATCGTGGCGCTGTGGGACCTGCTCGGTGATACGGTCACGGGCCTGGAGTGGGTGGGAAGGCTGCTCGGCACCGGCGGCCGGGTGCTGCCCATGGCCGCCGTGCCGCTGGACATCGTCGCGGAAGTGGTCGGCGCCGACCCCGATCGGCCGGACGAGGTGAGCACGGTCCGGGGCCAGGTGGCGTGCGCCAGCACGCCGGGCCAGGTGCGGTCGATCACGCTGCTTCCCCCCGACCCGCCCGCCGTGCCCCAGGCGGTGCGCGCGGTGCTGGACGCGGAGTGGGTGGTGTTCGGCCCAGGTTCGTGGTTCACCAGCGTGCTACCGCACCTGCTGGTGCCCGAGCTCGCCTCGGCGCTGCACGTCAGCTCGGCGCGGCGGCTGCTCGTCCTCAACCTGGCGCCGCAGCCGGGGGAGACGGAGGGATTTTCGCCACACAAGCACCTCGAGGTCCTCGCCGGGCACGCGCCTGCGCTTACCTTGGACGTAGTCCTCGCCGACACCAAGGCCGCCGGAACCGGTAACCTGGCCGACCTGGAAAAGGCAGCCGCCGTGCTGGGGGCCCGGCTGGTGATGGCGGACGTGGCCGCGGCCGACGGCACGCCCAAGCATGACCCGAGGCTGCTGGCGGGGATGTACGCGCAGATCTTTGCGAGCTACCGGGCGGTGCCGGGACCTCGTGGGCCGGGACCTAGTGGGGGGAGTGACGCCGCATGGCGATGACCAGCGTGGTGAAGGATGAGCTCAGCCGGGTGCAGGTGATCAAGCCCTGCTGCCGCAAGGCCGAGGTCTCCACGCTGCTCAGATTCGCCGGCGGCCTGCACCTGTCCGAGGGCCGGGTGGTCATCGAGGCCGAACTCGACACTGGTGCGGCGGCCCGGCGGCTGCGCGCGAGCATCACCGAGGTGTTCGGGCACCCGGCCGAGTTCCTCGTGCTCTCGCCGAGCGGCCTGCGCAAGGGCAACCGCTACCTGGTGCGGGTAAGCAAGGGGCAGGCCGGCGAGAGCCTGGCCCGCCAGGCCGGGCTGATCGACAGCTACGGCCGCCCGGTGCGCGGCCTGCCCAGGCAGGTGGTGGCGGGTTCGGCCTGCGACTGCGTGGCCGCGTGGCGCGGCGCGTTCCTGGCCCACGGGTCGCTGACCGAGCCGGGCCGCTCGATGGCGCTCGAGATCACCTGCCCCGGGTCCGAGGCGGCGCTCGCCCTGGTCGGCGCGGCGCGGCGGCTGAAGGTGCACGCCAAGGCGCGTGACGTGCGCGGCGTGGACCGGGTGGTGATCAGGGACGGCGAGGCGATCAGCGCCATGCTGACCCGGCTCGGCGCGCACCAGGCCGTGCTGGCCTGGGAGGAGCGCCGGATGCGGCGCGAGGTCCGGGCCACCGCCAACCGCCTGGCCAACTTCGACGACGCCAACCTGCGCCGCAGTGCCCGCGCCGCGGTGGCGGCGGGCGCGCGGGTGGAGCGTGCCCTGGAGATCCTCGGCCCGGACGCGCCGCAGCACCTGACCATGGCGGGCCAGCTGCGGATGGCGCACCGGCAGGCCAGCCTGGAGGAACTCGGCCAGCTCGCCGACCCGCCGCTGACCAAGGACGCGATCGCCGGCCGCATCCGCCGCCTGCTGGCCATGGCCGACCGCCGGGCCACTGAGCAGGGCGTCCCGAGCACCGAATCCACCCTCACCGTCGACATGTTCCCCTAACCCCGCGCCCTCCCGTCGGCGCTCCCAGCCTGTCAACATCACCTCTCTGGCCCCACCCGGATCACATGCCTCCGAGTCTGGAGGTTCAGTCCTGATCGCGGGTCAAAAACCCTGTCATACGGCAATGCCGCTTTGCTTGTGGCCTGGCTGTCGGGAGTAGGTGTCAAGCTGCGCTGCGGGCGGCACTCGCCTGCCGCCCGGACAGGTAGGCGATCGCGGCGGCGGCCAGGCCGAGGAGGGCCAGCGTGGTCAGGCCGACACGCAGGCCGAATTCGCTGGCCAGGAAGCCGATCGCGGGCGGCCCGAGCAAGAACCCGCCGTAGCCCAGCGTCGAGGTCAGGGCGACTCCGCTGGATCCGGCCAGCAGGCCGGCCCGCGCGATCGCCACCGGGAACAGGTTGGCCAGGCCAAGGCCGGTCGCGGCGAACCCGGCCAGTGCTAGCCATACGTCAGGGGCGAGGGAGGCCAGAAGCATGCCCGCGCACGCGGTCAGGCCGCCCAGGATCAGCACAGGCGCGCGGCCGAGCCGTTCGAGCAGTGCCGTCCCGGAGAGCCGCCCGCTCGCTTCGGCCAGCGCGAAGGCCGCGTAGCCCGCGGCGGCCAGGCCCGCTCCCGCGCCGAGGTCCTGCCGCAGGTGCAGCGCGCCCCAGTCGCCGATCGCGCCCTCGTCGTAGGCGGCGCATAGCGCGATCAGGCCGAACAGCCCGACGGTACGCCCGGTCCGCAGCGCCCCGTGCCACGCCGAGCCGCGCACGCGCGACTGGCCCGTGCGACCGGAGGCGCCCCCGGCGGCGGGTCCGGCTGAGGCGGCCCCGGCTCCCTGACCCAGCACGGCGTCACGGGTCAGCAGCGCATGCCCGGCCACCGCGCTGACGAGCAGGCCGACTAGCCCACTGAGCACCAGGTGGCGCAGCGGGGACAGGTGCGGCGCGAGCAGGCCGCCGAGGCCGGCCCCGGCCAGCCCGCCGAAGCTCCACGCGGCGTGGAAGCCCGGCATCACCGGCCGCCGCAGCGCGGCCACGACGTCGACCGCGACGCTGTTCATGGCCACGTTGAGGCAGCCGTAGGCGGCGCCGAAGACGGCCAGCAGGAGCCCGAGCGCGATCGCGGACCTGGCCAGCGCCGGAAGCGCCAGGGTCACCGAGAGCAGCGCGCAGGAGATCACCGTCATCCGCGGGCTGCCGAACCGGCGGCACAGCGCGCCGGCCAGCAGCATGGTGGCCACGGCGCCGGCCGACAGGCCGAGCAGCGCGAGCCCGAGGGCGGCGGATGAGGCGCCGACCTGCTCCTTGATCGCCGGGACGCGGACCGCCCAGCTCGCGAAGATGAACCCGTGCGCCGCGAACACCGCGCAGAGCGCGACCCGGATCCGGCCGAGATCACCGGGCCGACGGCGGGCCGTGACCCGTACGTGCTTGACTTTGTTTACCAGCGACACAAAATAAGACTATGCATCCGCAACCGACCGCGGCAAGGGGCCTCAGGGGGACGGGGACCTCGCGAGGCCGCACTCAGCTCGGCCCGGCCCTGGCGCTGATCCATGGCGGACGGGCGCCGACGCGCGCGGCCCTGGGCGCGAGCCTGGGCGTCACCCGGGCCACCGCGGGCGCGGTCGCGGCCGAACTTCAGGCGCTGGGTTTGATCCAGGTGGACACCGACCCAGGTACCCCAGGCAGCGGCACCCTGGGCCGGCCCTCGCACCGGCTCACCATCGACCCCGATGGCCCGGTGGCCTTCGCCGCCCAGATACACCCAGACGGCTTTCAGGTCGCGCTGGTCGGGCTGGGCGGGCAGGTCGTCGCGGCCGACGGCGGATCCCTGGCGGTACCTGACGACCCGGCGCCGGTGCTGGCCGCCGCCGCCCGGGCGGGCGCCCGGCTGCTGCGGTGCGCAGGCCGGGCCTGCGTGGGCGCCGGCCTGGCGGTGCCTTCCGCGGTGGCCGAGCCGGGGGGCATCGCCGTCAGCCCGCTGCACGTCGGCTGGCCGGCCGGCGTCCGGATCAGGGACGTCTTCGCCGCGCAGGTCCAGCGAGCCGGTATCGCCGGTCCGCACGGAACGGTCCCGGCGGCCGCCAACGACATCAACCTCGCCGCGCTGGCCGAGCACCGGCACGGCGCCGGCCGCGACGCCCGGCACTTGCTGGTGGTGGCCACCGGCCACCAGGGCGTCGGCGGCGCGCTGGTGCTCGACGGTGCGCTCTACACCGGCAGTTCGGGCCTCGGGATGGAAGCCGGGCACGTCAGCGTCGATCTGCGGGGGCGCCCTTGCCGGTGCGGCAGCCGCGGCTGCCTGGACGTGGAGACCGACGCGCTGAGCCTGCTGGACGCGGCCGGCCGGGTTCCGCGTCCCGGCGTCTCCGTGCTCGAGCAGGCCACCGCCCTGCTGCGGCACGAGTACGCGATGGATTCGGCGGTGCGGGACGGGGTCGGCGTCGTCATGGAGCGGCTCGGGCTCGGGCTGGCCGGGTTGATCAACGTGCTCAACCCGGACCGGATCCTCCTCGGCGGCCTGCACCGCGACCTGCTCGCGGCCGACCCTGGGCGATTGCGGGCGGCGGTCGCGGAACGCAGTCCGTGGGGTCGCGGCAGTAGCGTGCCGGTCCTCGGCTGCGCCCTGGACAACGGCAGCCTCGTCGGCGCGGCCGAACTCGCCTGGCAGCCGATCCTCGACGACCCCGGCCTCCTCCTTGACAGCTAGAAATGCTAGGGATGACCGAACGTGTCGTGGCCTGCCTGGCCCTGGCGGTCGGTTACACCGTCCGCGCGGGGCGGACGCTCCTTCGCAAGGGTTAGGTGAGCACGCTCGGCCTCATTGCCGGTTTGCGCGATCGCGGTCTCGTAGGCGGCACCGGCCTCGGCGCCCCGGCCCAGCCGCCGGAGCAGGTCGGCGCGGACGGCGTGGAACAGGTAGTACCCGCCCAGGTTTGCAGGGGCCAGGCCGTCGACCAGATCGAGGGCCGCCGCCGGGCCGTCGACCTCGGCCACCGCGACAGCGCGGTTGAGGGCGATCACCGGGCTAGGCGCGACCGCGAGCAACTGGTCGTACAGCTTCAGGATCTGGTCCCAGTCGGTGGCGGCCGCGACGGGCGCGTCGCTGTGCACGGCGTTGATGGCCGCCTGGATCTGGTACGGGCCTGGCTGGTTGCGTCGCAGGCACTGCCGGACGATGGCCTGGCCCTCGGCGATCAGCGCGCGGTCCCAGCGGGCCCGGTCCTGGTCGGCGAGCAGCACCAGCGCGCCGTCCGCGGATGTGCGGGCCGCCCGCCGCGACTCGGTGAGAAGCATCAGCGCGAGCAGCCCGAGCACCTCCGGCTCGTCCGGCATGAGCTGGGCCAGCAGCCGCCCGAGCCGGATCGCCTCTGCGCACAGGCCGGCCCGCGCCAGCGCCGGACCCGAACTCGCCGTGTAGCCCTCGTTGAAGATGAGGTAGATGACGGCGAGCACGGCTGAGATCCGGGCGGGCAGATCGGCCTCCGCCGGGATGCGGTACGGGATCCCCGCGTCCCTGATCTTGGCCTTGGCCCGGACCAGCCGCTGGGCCATGGTGGGTTCCGGCACCAGGAACGCGTGCGCGATCTCGGCCGTGCTGAGCCCGCCGAGCAGCCGGAGCGTGAGCGCCACCCGTGCGGCGAGGCCGAGCGCCGGGTGGCAGCAGGTGAACATGAGCCGCAGCCGGTCATCGCGCACCGGGCCCTCCTCTAGCGGTTCGTCCTGGGCACGCAGCAGCGCGGCCTGGGCGTGCTTGCCGTCGCGGGCCGCCTCGCGGCGCAGCCGGTCGATGGCCCGGTTGCGCGCGGTGGTGATGATCCACCCGGCCGGGCTCGGCGGCAGCCCGGCCGACGGCCAGCGCCTGGCTGCCTCGGCGAAGGCGTCCTGAACCGCGTCCTCGGCGATGTCGATGTCGCCGAAGACACGGGTCAGGACGGCCACCGCCCGGCCGTACTCCTCGCGGAAGACGCGCTCGACGTCGGCGAGCGCGGCCGCGGGCCCCGGCATGGGCCCGGGAATGGGCCCGGGAATGGGCACAGTCAGCCCTCCGCCATGGCCACCATCGGCCGGACCTCGACCGGCAGCTTGCACGCCGCCGTGGCCTTGCGGGCCCAGGCGAGCGCGGCGTCCAGGTCCGGCGCCCTGATGATCCAGAACCCGCCGACGTGCTCCTTGCCCTCGGCGAACGGCCCGTCGGTGACGAGCACGTCGCCGCCGTCCGCCCGCAGCACCGTGGCCGTGTCCGGCGGGTGCAGGCCGCCGGTGAACACCCAGGCGCCCGCGGCCCTCATCTCGGCGTCCACCGCGTCGACGTCGCGCATGATCGGCTCGAGGACCTCAGGCGGCGGCGGATCCCCGTCCGGCTGGTAGATGCTGAGCAGGTATTGCTTCATCCCGGTCATCCTCCTGACGCTACGCCGGCCCCCGGTTGGCATGTGCTGAGCCGGCCTCTCATCCCCTACACGAATCCGTCCGGCGCGGATCGACAGACTGTGCTGGCCCCGGGGGACGACCCCCGGGATCCCCCCGCTAACGGGGGGGCTCCCCGCCCCCCGTACCCCCCTGGGATAAGGTCTAGACCATAGGAGTCTGCCCGGCCTGCCCGCTACAGGGCCCTGACAGGCTCCGGACGCGAGTCTGGCGCCGCCTCCGGGTCATCCTCGGGGGCGGCGTCCGATAGTCTCGGAGCCGCAGGCGATCACGGGGATCGACGAGGAGATTTAGTACTGTGACAATTCGTGTGGGAATCAATGGTTTCGGCCGTATCGGCCGTAACTTCTGGCGGGCCGCCAACGCCGGGGACGGCGACCGCGGCATCGAGATAGTGGCGGCGAACGACCTCGGTGACATCGCCACGATGGCGCACCTGCTCAAGTACGACACCGTGCTCGGCACCCTGACGGACGACGTGTCGGTGTCCGGCGACACCATCCGGGTCGGCGACAAGCAGATCAAGATCCTGGCCGAGCGCGAGCCGGCCAAGCTGCCCTGGCGCGACCTCGGCGTGGACGTCGTGATCGAGTCCACCGGCCGGTTCACCACCGGGCCGACGGCTAAGGCCCACCTCGAGGCGGGCGCGAAGAAGGTCATCATCTCCGCGCCGGCCAAGGACGAGGACATCACGATCGTGATGGGGGTCAACGACGACGCGTACGACCCCGCGACGCATCACGTACTATCCAACGCGTCCTGCACCACCAACTGCGTGGCGCCGATGGCCAAGGTGCTGCTCGACAGCTTCGGCATCGTCAAGGGCCTGATGACCACGATTCACGCCTATACCAACGACCAGGTCATCCTGGACTTCCCGCACAAGGACCTGCGCCGGGCCCGGGCCGCCGCGCAGAACATCATCCCGACCACGAGCGGGGCGGCGAAGGCGACCGCGCTGGTGCTGCCCGAGCTCAAGGGCAAGTTCGACGGGATGGCTATGCGGGTGCCCGTACCCGACGGCTCGGTCACTGACCTGGTGGTCGAGCTGGACCGCGAGGTGACCAAGGACGAAGTCAACGCCGCGTTCCGCGCCGCCGCGGAGGGGCCGCTCAAGGGCTACCTGTACTACACCGAGGACCAGATCGTGTCCTCCGACATCGTCGGCTCGCCCGCGTCCTGTACGTTCGACGCCTCGCTGACCATGGCGTTCGGCAGCACGGTCAAGGTCATCGGCTGGTACGACAACGAGTGGGGCTACTCCAGCCGGCTCGTCGACCTGGCCGCGCTCGTCGGCGCCCGGCTGCGGTAATGCACTCTGTCGACGACCTGGAGGTCATGGGCCGCCGCGTGCTGCTGCGGTCGGACCTGAACGTCCCGCTCGACCTGACCGGCACCGGGGAGATCACCGACGACGGCCGGATCCGGGCCAGCCTGCCGGTGATCAGCAAGCTGTCCGACCGGGG